>Ga0315553_10002064_pt1 | contig 16322 bp, 16 predicted proteins | sample SalMarSW160140MG_FD_203099 | JGI IMG/M metagenome (GOLD analysis project Ga0315553, IMG submission 203099) | Salt marsh sediment microbial communities from the Plum Island Ecosystem LTER, Massachusetts, United States - Salt Marsh Sediment SW1601-40 ... | reverse complement strand
GCAGGAGCTTGCGGCTTTCTTCGCCAAGATATTCCTGGCGAGCCGCTCATCCGGTCTTTGGAATTGATCGCGCTCGGCGATATGTCCGTGCATCCCAGGTTTTCCTGGGGGCGGATGGCGAATGGACAAATTCAAGCAAGCACTTTCCCGAGCAGCACAACGGAGCCCTCGAGTGAAAGTCAGGTGAGCAATGTCGTCCCAAGCCTATCTCGCCGTGAGATGCTGATTCTGCGCATGCTCATGGAGGGCGCGTCGAACAAAGTTATCGCGCTCAAATTGGTGATCACAGAATCAACTGTGAAGGTGCATGTGAAGGCCATCTTGCGCAAACTCCGATTGCAGAACCGCACGCAGGCAGCCATCTGGGCGAGCAATCATCTGAATGGGCAAGATACGAAGCTTCAGACAGTCAACTTGGGACACGTACACTAAGCCTGTCATCGCCGTGATCTCGTTCGCCTGCTCGTACTGATGACCGACCCCGCCGGCTACCACCCAACCTACCCCGCGCACATATTTTTGCGACGGAAGGGCGGGAAGGTCTTGCGGATGGACTGAGCTAGCCGAACTCGGCTAAGTTCGACGACGCCGCGTCCAGTTTCGAGACGGCCCGATTGAAATGTCCTTAGAATACGAGGAATTGGTGAGGTTCACGCGATTCGCAAGCTTTTCAACATCGGTGGCGAGGTGTTCTTCACCAGCGGCAGCTAAGAGGAGGACGGCGTGCTCCAGACGCTGATGCGCTGCCTCTAATAGTTCGGAGCGTTTCATCCCATTCATCCTAGTGCAGGCTTAAAAGCGCTCGAAGCGATCATGGAGTCGCCGAGATACCTCTAAAAACCCGATCAGAATGTTGCTCTAAAATGGTTCCTTCAAGAGGAGTCCGAACAGTCCCTTGTTGTTGAAGCGCCTAAGATCGGGCCGAATCGGCTCGGCTTCGCAAACAAGGGATCGATAATGGGAACATGAGAGCATGAAGCTACTAAAGCCTCGATTGAGATCGATATCGTCGACGACGATGGCTCCGCCCGGACGTAGCGCCCTCCACGCGCGATCCACCTCGAAACGAACATTTCGGTCGGTATGCATGCTGTCATGGATAAAGACGTCTATCACCCCAAGTTGAGACAATAGTCCCGGGAGGCGCCTGCGACTCGAGCCACTAATGTATGTCCAGCGATTCCTGAAGTGATTGCCAACAGCTAGACCGATTTGGCTGTGTAATGTCTGTTCCAACGGTTGGCGATCAATGCTCCAGAGCCGGCCGGTTCCGTTTCTCTCAAGCGCTTCTAGAATAAAGCGCGACGTAACCCCGTGAGCAACACCGGTCTCCACAACATTGGCGGGTTTTAAATGACGCACGAGACACCAAATGGCCCGTACTAGCCCGCGATCGCCATCATTCCAGAATTGATAGCTTTCAGGCCCAACGGAAACCCCTAGCGATTGGAGTTCTGCAATTACTTCGGGCCATAAAGCCTGAAACTCGGCAACGAAATCGCAAGGCCATGCCCCTCCCAGCCACTCGTGTAGCCGAGGTTCCCAATCCTGTTCGGCTTTGTAAAAGTCGGGGGGAGGGTATCCTGCGCGGCGCTCAGCATTCACTTCGCGCAATGCAAACCATGCTTCAAGCGGGTCGTCTACCAGCGCCGCCGCGCTTCGAACAGGATGCCTGAGAAGATAAGCCAGGGCGGATCTACAGAAGCCTAGGAGATGAAACAGGCTCGGAGGCCTGGCATCTCTTCGGCCGTCGGATCGGGACTTGTGTAAAGTGATGGACATCTGGTCTTGGATAAATACCACTTCGCTGAGATTCTGTGGCAACTCCAAAAGGAGTACCTACCACTGGGCTGAGCCTCCGCGGCTCAAACACTTTTGCGACACTCTTCGACTATGGGCGCGTTATAGCGTTGGCAAAGAAGCGGACGGCTTTCCAGCCTCTCGGCACCGCTTTCATGATCAGCTGATTTTCCATCGGGCGAAGTGGCCTCTCGGCGCAAACGACGACGCCGAACACTAGGATTGAAGTGCTCGCAAGTAACAGATCCCTGATTGAGGACGACTCGCTGGGCCCGACAAAATAGGAAGCAATGCCGACGATTATGGCCGCACTCACAATCATAAGCGTTGATCGTCCCGCATCGAGTGCAATTTGCACACCGTCCCTTCGAAGGAAAAGGACGAGTAGGCTCACACGGAGAAGGCCTTCCAAGAGCGGAAAGATCAATGTCGCCCAAATGCCCCAAATCGGAAGGGTGAAATAAATGCACGCCAGTGAAAGGACCGCCAGAGGCCACACCCATAGAAATATTGCTTGCTTAGCGGTAGCGCTCGAAACAACTTCTAGAATACGGTAGGCGACGGTTATTAGCGTATTGACACCAAGAAAAAGAAGTACGTACCAATACTGCGAATATTCCGACCGAGCCAGCAGGGTGATGAGGGTCGGGCCGGCGAGGGCACTAGCTATGAATACGCTCGATGCGAAGAAGATCTCGAGTTTGAAGGCAACGGCGACTGACGAAAGGATCTTCTCATAATCAACACCATGAGCGAGCCTGCTTAACAGGATTGGTTCTATACTCTGGACCAAAAGGAAACCGGGAAAGGCACGCTGCACTGATGCGTACAAACCCTGCACGAAGGAGAAAGCGGAGAGGGCTAGAGCATCGAGGCCAGTGGCTGCAACAACCCTAACCATGGATGGACTTGAGATGACCCCTATGGCCGCAGACACGCTCCTGCCCAAGACGAAGTGGAAGACGTTCCCGACCGGATCAGCTCGAGTTAAGCCCGATAGCCCCGTGAAATACCGCCCCACAAGGTAGCTTAGGCAAATGAGCGACAACGTTACGGTTGTTGCATATATCGAGATGACCGACCGAGCATCTATGTGGCGACCGAGTAAGAAGAGCGCAAATAGCGCTGCGAATCGCATTGCGGTCTCGGAGGTCGTGACAACGGCCGCCTCACGCTGCGCCATTAGGCTCTGAGCAAGGTCGAAAACGTCCGCATAAAGTATCGTAGCCACCAACCATACGGTGATGATTAGCAAGTCGGCCAAGCTTAAGCTCGAAATAGACAGTGCAGAGAATTGGCTGCCAATTATCAATAGTACAAATAGAACAAGAAAAGACGCAGTTCGGAGCGCAAGCATGCGTCTCGCGAGACCAATGAGACCCCCTACATCTTTTTTTGCCATGTGCAGAGGGACGAAGCGCACTAAGGTCTCGGGCACCCCAAACGAGAGTAATTGCGAAGCAATCATCACCGCAGCGAACGCCACGGCGTAAATGGCGAATTCGCTAGGAACTAGAATCTTGACTACAGAGATTTGGAAGAAAAAGCCGAAGAGCATGTTTGCCCATCGTGCCCCGATGTTTATCGTAAGCGCATGATGGGGCCTGAATTCGCTTGGAACGCTCATTTCCGGCATGGATTGGGAGTATCCGCCTGTAAACTGGTGTGAACACAAGTTCCGTGCCAACCGACTCAGCCGCATTATGGCGGCGAGGATAATTATCAACCGATCTTTGCGAGCATAAGGTGATCCTGAGAACTGGATCCCTCACCAATTTGGGGTAGCCAAACCGCGCTGCGCAAACGGGGGAGGCCCCCCAGCTGAGGGCCCTGTGCTCCACCTTGAAATGAGCACGTTCGCGCCATTGGCGCGCCATTTAATGGTTAAAGTTCTCCGCGACTTAGGGATAGTCGATAGCGAGCCCTGAAGGTTCGAGTCACGGTGCGCCGCCACGGGGGTGCGTCGGCCATGGACCTACGGGAGGTTTCATTTAGGGCCGTTGTCGGCGAGCGTTTTTGTTCTGCGTACGGAGGGAATCATGACTTTACCAGAGGGTCATTGGAATGGCACGTGGATTCAGTTTGCAGAAAAACCTTGGAGCATAACTCAACCTGATTCCACGACATTTAGATTTGAATTACGGCCGGGAGACCATTGGGCCGATGACTACAGCACGAGCGTCCAACGCGATGAAATCAAAGTTGCCAATCCCTCGGACAGGAGCTCGCCTGGGTGGTGGAGTGCGGGCACCCCTGTAGACATCTCTTATAATCTCACGGTAGAGCCGGGCGCGGCCAACACGGCGTCTTGGTTGCTCCTCAGTCAAATCAACATATTTGACAACCCTCAGAGCCCTCCCTTGGCATTGGAGCTGCATGGCGAACACATGAGAATCGTCATCAGGTCCGGCGCTCCGCACACGGGTTCGCCGCAAACGACCGTATGGGAGGATCCGAATCCCATACAGCGCGGCCACACGTATGATATGCACTACCAACTTGAGTTCGGAGCTGACGGTAAGGGATATCTCCATGTTTGGAGGGATGGGGTCGAAATCGTCAACTACCAGGGTCCGCTCGGATATGGACAACAGACGTATGATTTCGTCGAAGGCATCTATCGATCAAATTCTCCGGAAACACTGGTCGCGGAGTTTTCGGACCTGAAGATATCGACACCATCCCATAGCGAAATGCTAACCTCGCAGGGTTTGGTACCAGCTTCAGATGTCTCAGGAAGCTCTTCCACCGGTGATTCAACTACGGGGGATCCCAATTCCTCCAACGGTTCAAGCGCGGCGGATCCCAGTTCTTCCGGTAGCACAACTACAGGGGATCCCAGTTCCTCCAACGGTTCAAGCGCAACGGATCCCAGCTCTCCCAGTGATTCAACTACGGGAGACCCCAGTTCCTCCAACGGTTCAAGCGCAGCGGATCCCAGTTCTTCCGGTAGCACAACTACGGGGGATCCGAGTTCCTCCAACGGTTCAAGCGCAACAGATCCCAGCTCTCCCAGTGATTCAACTACGGGAGATTCTTCCAGTGGTTCAAGCGTGGGGACCTCCGACAAGTCAACGCACCACCATCACACTTACCATCATCACGCTTACCATCATGGGACCTCAACAACGGCCTCCACGGACACGCAGGCTGCCGCAACCGTCTCGAGCAGCCCATCTTCGGCAGATAACACCGATTCAGCGGCCGTGAACACAAGCCCATCGTCGGAAGCAGCCTCGTCTTCAAATAGTTCAACCGTGGGGAACCTTTCTCCCAATTCTCCCAGCAGTTCGGAGGAGACTTCCGCGAGCTCTGCCAGTGGTTCGAGCGCAGCAGCGGATCCCAGTTCTTCCAGTGGTTCAACTGCGGGGACGTCTTCTTCCGATGGTTCAAGCACGGCCGACACCAATGTGCTAACTCACCATCACACGCAGCATAACACGCAGCATCACTTCCGTGATTTTGTCACTGCATGGAACACAATACACGCATCCGACAACTCGACGGGCGTTGATGGCGTCCTCTCTGATCTGAGACAGCAGGTTCAAGGGGGGCATGGCGCAGTCGATAAGGCCGCTATCTGGGACTCATCTAGCCACCAAGATACGAAGGTCATCCTCGATAGCTTGAGGCAGCAAGTCCACGACGCATTTGGGCATGACGGAGGACACGCTTCAAATGCAGTGGATGACCTGAGCGCCTTGCTCCACTTGACGCATCACGGGTAAGGGACCTTCCTGAGGGGAGGCCCTGTTCAGGGCTCCCCTCGTCGTGCGCTGTCATGGGAGTAGCTCGCAATCAGCTAACCGATGTCCTCTCGCGTTGCCGCGGAGGTCTAATTGCCGTCGGCGCATTCAGCATGGGGATCAACCTGCTTGTGCTGACCGTTTCAGTTTACATGCTGCAAGTCTATGACCGAGTGCTGCCCAGCCGCAGTGTGGAGACGCTCATCTATTTGACGCTGTTTGCGGGGGGAGCATTGGTGGTGATGGGCGCATCCGAAGTGATGCGCTCACGCATTCTGGTGAGACTAGGCGTTTGGATCGACCATAGTCTGTCGCCCACGCTCTTTGGACATGGATTGGAGAACGCGCTACGTTGCCTGCCCTATCGCACCGAAGCATTGCGTGATCTTAATACGCTTCGCTCATATCTCGGCGGGGCCGGCGTCGTTGCGCTGTTTGATGCGCCGTGGTTACCGATCTTCGTTATCTTTATCTTTCTCCTCCATCCGGCACTTGGCCTCCTCTCACTTGGCGGTGGGGCATTACTCATCGCGCTTGCTCTCGTCAACAATGCCTTGACCTCGGAAAAGCTGAAGCAGGCAAACATCGCATCGACCAAGGGTTATCAGAACGCAGAGGCAGTGTTTCGCAACGCCGAAGTAACTGACGGGATGGGTATGGGCCCTGCGCTCACTCGCCGGTGGCGCGCCATTAATACGGAAGTGCTTCAACTACAGCAAAGCGCCAGCGACACTGCCGGTCTGATCAATGCTTGCACCAAGTCGCTCCGCATGTTTCTGCAAGTAGCCGTTCTGGGCTTGGGAGCCTGGCTGGTGATACGGCAGGAACTTTCGGCCGGCAGCATGGTCGCCGCCTCAATCATCATGTCGCGGGCTTTGGCCCCGGTCGAACAAGCAATCGCTTCATGGAAGCAGACGACAGCCGCCCGAGACGCCTGGACTCGGCTTTCCACTCTCTATCAACTGCCTCCATATCATCCTCCTGCTATGCCGCTCCCCCGGCCCAGCGGCCACCTCACCATTGAAAACGTATTTTATGCACCGGCGGGTATTCGTCATCCTGTGCTGCGCGGCATCTCATTTTCGATGGTTCCTGGTGAGGCTCTGGCGATAATTGGACCGTCTGCCGCCGGCAAATCCACTCTTGCCCGTCTGATCGTCGGATTGGCCCAGCCGCAACACGGCTGCATTCGCCTCGACGGAGCTGATGTCTTCGGCTGGAGTCGGGAAAATTTTGGCAACTACGTCGGCTACCTCCCCCAAGACGTGGAGCTGTTTCCGGGCACTGTGCGGGAGAACATCGCGCGCATGGGGGATAATCACCCCTCGGAGGTCGTTGCCGCTGCGGTCATGGCAGACGTGCATGACATCATCCTGCGGCTTCCCAATGGTTACGACACCGAGATTGGCGAGGGTGGCGCAATCCTTTCCGGCGGCCAGCGTCAACGGATCGGACTCGCTCGAGCCGTCTATCGCCAGCCGGCACTCCTTGTCCTCGACGAGCCAAATTCCAGTCTCGACGCTCGCGGCGAGGAGGCACTGAACCGATGTATTGCGGGCATGAAGGCGAGGGGCTCAACCATCGTGGTGGTGGCACATCGACCATCACTCATGGCGCATATCGACCAGATCCTCGTATTGTGCAACGGCGAAACGCAGTTGGTGGGCCCGCGCAAATCTGTGCTGGCGATGTTGAGTAAGCCGACTGATAGACCTTCTGTTCGCGCGGTTCAGGGATGAGAACGCAACTCGCCAAACTCGTTCCATACGTGGCCGCGGCAACGAGATTTACGGCCTCGGTAGCGCTGCAGCCGAAAGCAATGTCCTCGACGGTCTCCCGCCCAGCCGCCACTGCTGACGCGTTATCCGATGATTCGACGGAGCCGCCGATACGACCCTATATACGCAAAGGCGGACTCATCGTCGGGCTCACGTTTGGGGGTTTCGGCTTATGGGCTGCCCTAGCGCCTTTGACCAGTGCAGCGATGGTCCCCGGTGTTGTGAAGGTCGACACCTACCGTAAGACTGTCCAACACCTGGACGGCGGAATTGTGCGTGAAATCCTGGTGCGCGACGGGGATGCCGTAAAGCGTGGGCAAGTGCTTGTGAGATTGGATGATCGTGATAACGAAGCCAACCTCAACGCGGTACGCGGACAGATTGGCGCTCTTCAGGCTGAAACAGCCGCACTCAAAGAGCAACTGCCAAGCACCGAGGAACAACTGAAGGACCTTCGAACACTCTACAACAAGGGCTATTCGAGGAAGTCGCAGCTCTTCGATGTAGAGAGGGCTGTCTTTAAGCTTCAGGGCGATATCGCCGCCAACGAAAAGCGCCTTTGGGGAATGCGCGAAGAGGAGCAGAAGGCCCGCGCGAAGGTCGCGCGCAGTTCTATCGTCGCGCCGCAGGACGGGGTGGTCATGAATCTAAAGGTTCACACGCCGGGCGGTGTGGTTCCCCCTGGTGGCTCCCTCCTCGATATCGTTCCCCTCCATGACAAGCTCGTGCTCGAGGTCAAGGTCAACCCTATCGATATCGATGTTGTCCGTCCCGACCTTCCCGCCACGGTGCGATTTGTTGCCTACAAGCAGCGGACGACGCCTGTCGTCGAAGGTAGGGTCACGCGCGTTTCTCCCGATGCAGAAACAGACGCGCGAACTGGCGCCACCTATTTTTTGGCCACGGTCGAAGTGGGCTCAGACCAGCTGGCCCTGGTCCCGTACGTAAAGCTCTATCCGGGAATGCCGGTGGAAGCCGCGATCATTACAGGCAAAAGGACATTGCTTACATATCTCCTCCAACCGGTTAATGACAGCTTTGCTAAGGCCTTCCGCGAGGAATAGAGGTCTCAGTTATCTGGAAAGGCTCATCGTGAGCCCACTAATGAGCCCGATCGACACGAAGCTCCCGCATAGATCAGTTACCCTGCGAGGCGGCGTAAATTGGATCCGTTTTTTCTCAGACGAACGGGAATCCATTTGAAAGGGGCTGTCGCCCGGTCTGTTGCTTTTTGCAAGAGCCTCGTTAACACAGCGAAGCCGTGGTACAAGCCGGGCGCCGGGTCGTTTGCGCGCCAATAAGAGTCATAAATACGAGAGCCGCGCGGCATCGCGCGCCGTTTCGAGGGCGCGCTCCGTGTCGCTTTTTGATGGGTCAGCAGATCCCTCCAGATGATCGGCTTAGGCGGCGGTTCTGCGCTCGGTATGGAAAGTCCGAGTTCGTGGCAATAGGCGACGAGTGGAATGTTGACACCATGGAGGGTTGCTACTTCCTCCTGCCGGTCGACGCGCCCGACAGTTGGTTCGATCATAAGGAACGCGCCAGTGCACACATCCTTTTTGTATTCGATGCCACCTATTCCGTTGAAGCCCAACTTCCGGAAGAACGCCTCGGTTAAAGGTCCAACAATCGCATGCGCCTCAGGGGCCGCGGTACAACTCGCCGTTTCGCCGACATCCCTGGGCCAAATAGTCAGCTTGCGCCCAGTGAAGGAACAAACAGCGTGGCCGTCAGCTGCTCCGTATTGCAGGCAAAAGTAGATATCATCCTCATCGCCCTCTATCCATTCCTGAACCACGAGGTCGGGAGCGACCGGCAGAACATTAGAGCACGCCGCTTCTGCCTCTTCTCTAGAATGGACCTTGTAGGCGCGTGCAAATTGCCGCAAATATTCGGCCGACTTCGCGGTCGGTTTTACGATGCAGGGAAACCGCAGGTTTGCAAGTTTGTCAAAATCGGAAGGGCTCCGAATGTTTGCTGAGCGGGGCACGGGGAACCCATACGCTTCCGCGAGTTGTTGGAACCTGTGCTTTTGCAGGAGAGAGGTCAGGCAATCGTGGCTTGGCAGGCTAAAGCGGTAATGCCCCTCCAGCTCGCGACGAAATTCTGAAACCGTCATAGCTGCCTCGTCGTTGGTCAGAAACAGCACTGATGGGCGACCTATAGCGGTACGCAGGGCCAGCAAGTCATCGATGAGGGTGCGCCCGCTCAGGGCGGAAATGATGCGTTTTTGAGCGAAGCGCGTACGCATCGCCGGCTCAGCAGGATTAGGGTCGACAAGGAATATCGGAATATTGGCCTTCCCGAGGCTGCGGACAACACCAAGTCCACATGGTCCAGCTGCACCGACGACCACGGCGGGCACGCTATTATTGCCGATCGGCACCTCTGTCCGATCGGTCCCCGCGTCTAGCGCGCAAGCGTTTGTTGGTCTGGCAGTGACTGTATGTGAACTCATCTTACGGTGATTGACCGCGCGAGGTGTTTGGCGATCCTACGGGCAGAGAAGCGCGTGCCCAGGACGAATCGCATGGAAGGTCCGAACGTATGCGCAGCTGCCAGACCCGTGAAATAGAGTCCGGGAATAGACGACTCAAAGCTATCCGAGAGGACAGGAGCACCCTCGACAGTTTGGATCTCCGAACAGACGTCATCTGGAAGAAACTTGAATCTGCGAATATTGATCCGATAGCCAGTAGCGGCGATGACATGATCAGTCAGGACGTTACGTTTGCTGCCGTCCTTGTCGATAAGCGCTAGGCGTACAGAGTGCCCCTGTGCTTCGACCGACTGTATCGTCTGCCCCAATTGCGGATGCAATCCATCGACAATGTCCTTAACCGGCCAGCCCGCTCTTGGACCCAAAGTAGATTGTACGATCTTGAGTCTTTTTTTCTCGGGTAGGCGTCGGAATAGCAATTGGCAGTTCTCGTAGAACCGGGTGCGCCAGCCGCCGCCCGCGCCCAAACCTGCCCCAGGATAGAGACGTCCCCACAGAAGCGGACGAAGCTCGGCCTTGGTCCAGCGCAGTGCAAACTGCCTCGCCACGAGCCTGACCTTCGCTCCGGCATTGTGTAAGGACGCTGCCACGTCACAGGCTGACGCGCCGCCACCGACAACGGTCACATCACGGCCCTTGAACGCGCTCATGTCAGAGTGATCGTAGCTATGAGTAAGAAACTCCGAGGGGAGGTCGGCAAGGACGGGTGGCACATACTGGAAATTGGACAAACCAACTGCGACAACAACCTTGCGGGCAATGACCGTCTCCCCGTTGTTGAGCGATAGCTGCCAGCCGATTGGCAAGCGCTCGAGGGCCACAACGGTCCTCTCCTCGAGGTTGGGCACGAAGCGTCGTTGAAATTCAAGCCCATAAGCCACGAAGATATCTCGAGGAATCGGGAGCCCCATATACTCGTAGGGTTCGTCATTCTCCATGCAAAAGCGTTCGAGCGAGTATTGCTGGGGAGCATGTAGGTTGGACGCAAATCCCTCTGATTTGAGAAACATGTCTGTTGGCATATGCGCGCGCCAGCTGTGCATCGGAATGCCAAAGATACGGAAGTCTATCCCACGAGCACGGAGATGGGCGGCAATCGAGAGCCCGTAAGGCCCTGCGCCAATGATGGCGACGTGGGTTCCATGGGGATGGGATTCCGATACTAGCGGTGTACGAAGTATTTGTTCCAATTCACACCATCCTCGCCATTACGGCGTCTAAAGTTCCTGTTGCCATATACCGTTCGTTAGTCCGCGCGTGCAGCTGCAAAACAAATCAAGAAGCCGTGTGGACCAAAGGCGACGTCTTGGACCTCATCTTCAGGGGCATGCGCGAAACCTTAAAGCTGCTGACCATGGCAGGGGTGCTCTGTCGCAAAACGCGACTTTCCAATGGCGTGTGAGGATCGACTCGCGGCGAAAGAAATGCCTGAACCATTCCAATAAAGTTCGATATCCACCTAACGACGCTGTAGAGACCAAGTCGGAACGACTTTCTTCTCAGCGACATGGTTGCGAATGGCGCAGCTGCAACGACGGCAAATACAGGAACGGCCGCGGCCGTGGATAACGTTAGGGGAATCGACAACAAGAAAAGCAACCAGAGGCCTGCCAATATCGAAGGCGGCAGTGCCCTTAGGCGTAGCACCTCTCGAATGTAAGGCTGACCAATTGAAATTCGGAGTAATTCCCCGAGTCCGCGCGCATATCCAGTGCTTGCCCTCAGCAACAGCAGCTCGTATCCGCCGCTAAGGTAACTGTAGTGATCCACTGCGGGTTCGCCGAGGCGTACGAGACTCCAGTGTTTGGCGCGGAGCCTCAGGCCAAGATCAAACTCTTCATATGAGTGCAGATTGCGGTCGGCAAAATAACCCACACTCTCGATTGCCGCACGGCGGTATAGTCCGCCTCCATTCAACCTATCCACCAGCCCAGATGCCAGGTGGGGCTGACGGCGCAGGGCACGAAGTTGGAACTCTTCATTGACGAAATTCATTTCACGTAAGATGCCTCCAACACCGGCAACAGTCGTATTCTCACCAAGTGTCGTCAGGGCCTTTTTCAAAAAGCCGCGATGGAGCACCATGTCCGCGTCAATCAAGTAGATGTATTCGCCGCTACTGTGCTGATAGCCAAGCTGGGCGCCTGCCCCACAGCCCCGGTCGCCCGGGTTGGTAAGTTGAACGATGGTGATTGGGTATTGGGACGCCACCTCAATGGTGCGGTCGTTTGAAAGGCAATCGGCAACAATCACTTCACCGTCAAGATCCTCGAGCGCGGCAAGGCAACTTTCAATCGTCCGCGCAATGCCGGTCTCTTCGTTGAAGGCTTTGATCACAATGCTCACTGTCGCCATGACGTGCCCTCGAACATGCGGGAGCGAATGGCAGAAGCATTGAGTCGAATGTTCGCGGGCGCAGAATAGGGCATGGCCATCACACAAGTGGGCGAATCGATCCGCTTTCCTTAGTTCCCACGTTAAAAACCCCTACGATGGTTTCATTCCGACAGCCTCGAGACTTCGCTCGCCACGACCGGCGTGGATTACACTGGACAGTACCGTGTGTAGACCACTTACACGGGCGTCGAACGTTTCAATGGTCTCCGACGGAGTAACCCCAATGCGCGGAAGAAATAGTGGGTGCGAGCGATGAGCCCTTGTCAGCGGCGAAAGTCTTGTCGTCACCGCGCTCGAAAAGCCGAGTTCTTCGGCGATCTTTTCCTCGCGCTCGCCGCACGCCCTTTTGCCTCCATATGGATAGGCCAGGTGCAAGACCGGTTGATCGAGCAGTCGCTCGAGATAAGAACGATTGTCCGACATTTCATGTCTGACAGAAGGGGCATCAAGAGTGGCGAGGGGCGCATGAGACGAGGTATGGGCGCCGATGGTTGCAAGTCGATTGCGCGCAAGCATCTTGAGCTCGCTCTCATCCAGGAAATAGCTATCGTTTAAACCAGATAGCGAAATGCGAGCTGACGTGAACGAAGGTGCGAGCATCTGAGCCCGGCGGAGGTCAGAATGAACCCATTGGATCACCTTGGCGAATGCGGCGGTTTTTGAGGTGAGGTCGGGACAATCGAATCGTCGGTCCATCGCCTCGATGGTCACGCTTTCGTGCATGCGGAAGAGCGCGCGCAAGCCGAGCCACCACGAATACAAGGTTCGCGTCGCGGCGCCCGTCGGCACGTAGATGGTGAAGGGAGCACCATAATGCTCCAAGACAGGTAACGCGCGGGTGACGTTGTCCCGATATCCATCGTCGAACGTCAACACGGCAAAACGGCCTCCGCCGTCATCTTCCATTAGGCGCCTCAATCCTTCGTCGAGGCTCACGATTTCCCAGCCGTTATCGATCAGCCAATTCAGAGTCTGATCCAAAAACGTGACGCTGGATCCCGTCATCAACTCCAGGGATGGGTCTTGCTGAACCTCGTGAAAATTCAGGATTACGCCACGATTGCCAAAGACGTTGCGCGTCAGCAGGGTTAAACCAGTCATACTGAAGATATAAAGGGAATGGTTCAGTAGTGACTGCTTCAAGCTATCGAACTGAGAATTCTTCATGGCGCCGACTTTCTCGCCGCTCAAGGGCTGCAGCAAAAACCGATCTATCTTGGCACTAGGAAGTTCGCGGCCCACTAGGAAGTTCGAGGCCAGAGGCGCAAAAGAGTAGTACTTCAGATGAACGTGCAAGCACTGTCTTTCAATCAATCGCGCGTACAATGCGTAGACCCGCACGAGCTCACTGAAGCACACCTCTCTGAGTGGAGGAGCTTCCAAAGCTCTAATCCCGCTCTCGCCAGTCCCTTTCTCACTCCCGAATTTCAGCTCCTTGTTTCCGAGCTTCGCCCAAACGTTGAGGTGGCTGTGTTCGAGGAGAATGGTCGCATCGCGGGGTTTTTGCCCTTTGAGCGACAAGGTAGAATCGGCAAACCCGTCGGGGGCGCATTGTCCGATTGTCAGGCCGTAATCGCCGCACCTTGGTGGAATTGGAATCCGATAGACCTGGTTCGAGGCATAGGCCTATCGGTTTATGACTTTACTCACCACCGAGGAGAGCAGGCGCAGCTAAAGCCATTCCATTGCGTTTTGGAACGATCGCACACTATTGAATTGGAACGGGGGTTCGCAGCTTACGTCGAGGAGTGCCGCCTCCGCGGCTCTGGCAACATGTCGGGCGCGCCTCACACGACGTTAGCGCGGAAGAGGCGCCTCGAACGACAACTGGGGCCAGTACGCTTCGAGATGTATGATTTTGAGCCATGCTCTCTGCGCCAGCTCATCGCGTGGAAAAGCCTTCAATATAATCGTGCGAGGCATCCCAGTGATGCCTTCGCCCGACCTTGGACAGTCTCATTGCTTGAACGCATTCACGCAACCAGGACCCGAACGTTTGCTGGTGTTCTATCGACGCTTTCGGCGGGTGATACGCTGCTGGCAGCGCACATGGGCATGCGTTCGGAATCGGTTTTGCACTGGTGGTTTCCAGCCTACGATCCGAATCCAAGTTATCTCAAGTTCTCTCCAGGTCTAATACTGTTGCTAGAGCTATGTCGTGCCGCAAACGAGTTTGGAATTCGAACCATTGAACTCGGTCCTGGTGATGAACCCTATAAACTTCTCGTCGCAAATGGCCAAATAGATGTTGGCGCTGGCTTTGTCGGCTGCACCTCCATCCCGCTTTCTTGTCGGCGATTGCTGCATAGAGCACTGGATACGGTTATTTATCTCGGCAGCGATCCAACAGTCCTTTGGTTAGGGAGGCTGTTAGGCCGGCTCGAGAGTCGAAGTAGGTATGATGATTTCAATACGTGCCTCTTCGCACTCGCCCAAAAGGCCAATGCTCTCGCATGTACGCGAGCAGCGGCGAACCGTGATCAGTGACCATTGATATGCATCCTGGCGGTAGGACTTCGGCTTTGCAAAGCGATCGACAGGGGAGGGTTGCTCCATGGTATGAGCCGCAAGCCCCGTCGAAACTCTCTTGGATTGTCGCCATTCTTGCAGTGATCGTCCAACTGGGTGCGTTTGTAGATATACCCGATATGGTGCGAGGCGCACCCAACACAGTCCAGTTCGAGAACCCAAATTACCTAAATACTGTATTCTCTAGTATAAGCCTAATTTGTATCGTTATAGCCTGCGGGTTAGCTTATAGGAAGATTGTTCATTTGGCTGCGATGAACAAGATATTTGTGGCTTATACATGTCTTGTAGCAGTCTCTGCAGTCTGGTCAATACATCCAGAGCTGACCCTTCGCCGTAGTATAGGTTACATCCTTTTTGTTCTGGTTGCGGCATATCTATCAGTAGCGTTCGCTGAAAAGGATAGAATGAAGGTATTTTCTTGGGCATTCTCAATTTGCGCCATCGGTTCGCTGCTATTCGTCGTGGCTTACCCCGAATACGGAATTACTCATGCTACCATTTATCAACCCGACGAAATTGACGGGAGTTGGAGGGGGGTTTTTGCGCAGAAGAACGGCTTAGGGGGCGTCATGGCCGTTGCGATTTTTGTTGAATTGTATCTTTGTATCGAAGGCAAGGGGAAACCTTGGTGGCGTTGGGGACTTGTAGCTCTCTTCTTTTTACTGGTTCTCTTATCGGAATCGCTGACTGGCCTGTTGGCAGCGTCAGTCTTTTTTACTGGCTTCGCAATCTGCCTTATCGCACGGTATAACAAATTTGCAGGTATGGCGGTTGCCGTCATCTTGGTCCTTCTTATATTCCTTCTATCCCTGGGCATTTGGTATGGGACTTTATTTAACTTCTTCGGCAAGGATCCTACTTTGACTGGCAGAACCGACATTTGGCTTGCCGTCGTTGATTTCATAAAGCAGAGACCCTTAGTTGGCCGGGGATTTATGGCGACCTGGGTGCCGACAGATCCTGAGGTCTACGTTATCAATCACGGTTTCGGCTGGGTCGTTCCTGACTCGCATAACGCGTTCCTGGAAGTCACTCTGCAATTGGGTCTGCTGGGCTTAGGCTTGGTAATAGCAATAAGCGGTATTGCCTGGGCGCGCGCTGTACGTTGCTGGAAAAGAGGAATTTTTCCTCTTGGTTGGTTCTCCATGGTCTTTGTTGTTGCGGCGCTTTTGGTTGGTATTTCTGAGGCTGGGCTTGGCCTACAAAAGTCAATTGCTTGGCTCATGTTGAGTGTCCTCAGCTTTAGCTGTGGCCTAAGTCTCCTGCGATCACGCGAAGGCGAAAGCCTGGTCGACGCGGATCGCCGAGCTGAACTCCGCGCAGCCGAGCCGGCCCAGTAGTATCGCGAGCTTTCGCACGACCTCTGGACCCACCTTCTCGACTGCCGTGGCGCGGGTCCTAGTTCGATAAGAGGCATTCTACCGTGCGTGCTGGCCGACCTTGCTGATCTGATCTCTCCTTGTGGGCTGATCGGGGTACCTCAAAATTCCAGTCCAATCCAATCCAAGACTTCGCCAATCTAACACTTCATCTGAGTCTGTGGACCAAAGCCCTTTGTTGTGGACCGAG
>Ga0315553_10002062_pt1 | contig 16334 bp, 17 predicted proteins | sample SalMarSW160140MG_FD_203099 | JGI IMG/M metagenome (GOLD analysis project Ga0315553, IMG submission 203099) | Salt marsh sediment microbial communities from the Plum Island Ecosystem LTER, Massachusetts, United States - Salt Marsh Sediment SW1601-40 ... | reverse complement strand
CCTTCTTGAAGAAGGGATCCTTGTTGAGCTTGGCCAGCACTTGGTCCCAGGAGTCCAGCTGGGCTTTCATGACCGCTTCCGGCGTGCGGTAGACCTTGACGCCGTCCTTGTTGATCAGCGTCTGCAGGTCGTTCGAGTAGCTGTCCATCGCCAGTGCGTAGTTGGCCGGGCTGGCGGCCTCGGAGGCGTATTCGAGAATCGCCTGGTGCTCCTTCGGCAGCGACTCGAACTTGGTCTTGTTGAAGATGATCTCGAAGAACTCCGCGGCCTGATGGTACGAACCCATCATGTAGACCTTGCGCACGTCCTGCGCGCCGAACTCGCGGTCGGACGTCGGGTTGTTGAACTCGAACGCCTCGATCACGCCACGCTCCAGCGCCGGCACGATTTCGCCGCCCGGAAGCTGGGTCACCTTGACGCCCATGCCCTGCATGATGTCGGTGGCCAGACCCACGGTGCGGTACTTGAGGCCCTTCATCTGATCGGCGCTCTTGATCTGCTCATTGAACCAGCCGAGCGGCTGGGTCGGCATCGGCATCGCAAAAAAGCCGACCAGATTGAGCTTCAGGATGCCCTGCACCAGTTCGCGATACAGGTCCTTGCCGCCACCGTGGCTGCCAGGGGTTTGAATCCAGGCCAGCGTCTGCACCGCATTGCAGCCGAACACCGGGCCGGTGCCGAACAGCGAGGCGGCCTTGTTCTTGCCGTACCAGTAGGCGCAAACGGTATGCGCGCCGTCCAGAACGCCCTTGTGGCAGGCATCCTGCACCTGGAACGCCTTGACGACGGCGCCCGAGGCCAAGAGGTCGATTTTCAAGCGGCCACCGGCCATCGCCTCGGCACGTTCGACATATTGCCGCGCCATGTCCTGGAAGATGGCCTTGGGGCCCCAGGAACTCTGCATCTTCAGCGTCACGGTCTGCGCGCGCGACACCTGCGGCATCGCAACGGTTGCGGCACCGGCGACCGCCGCCCCGCCGAGGAACTTGCGGCGGCTGACGGGTGAAGTGGCCTTCTGTTTGGACATTTCGAAACCTCCCTTGGTAGCTTGCTCTTATGGACGAACCAATTGTGCGGGGCATTCCACCCTGCCGTGAGATTGGATCAGATGACCCCCTCAAAACAACCGTAGGCGGTGCGGCGGTCCGACGCAACAGCGGGGGCGAGAAAAGCTCGTTCCGACATTCCCCAAGTAGCCGTTGGATAAGCTGCGGGCGCCACCTCCGGAAGACCCAAGTCGAGCCATCTTCACCGCCGCTGAACGCGTTCACACCATGGCGATGCGCGCCGTGCGATCATGGCGCTTGCTGACAAGAACATGCGCCCCACTGCCCCAACAAATCAGCGAAGAACTGAAACACCTTGCTGCGGCTGACCCGCGTGCGGATCACGACCGCTCCGAATTCCGATACAGTCCACGCCGTGGATCTGAGATGATCTCCCGAATCCGGACGGAATCGCTGCACCGCGCAAGTCGGACGTACGGCCCGTGTGCGTCGCGGATGAAGTTCGCAAGCCTAGCGGGAGCCTTAGGGAGGCCGTTGGGTATCCGGTTAGGCCGCAGCGGTGCTTTCGGCGTCCTTTGGACCCATCTGCTTGCGAAGGAAGATGCGTTCCACCTCGCGGGCCGGGATTGGCTCGCTGAGCAGGAAACCCTGCATCTCCGCGCAGCCCTCAGCCCTGACGGCATCCCGCTGCTCTAGCGTTTCTACACCTTCCGCCGTAGCAATAACGCCAAGACCGCTCGCGAGCGCCGCGACAGCTCTGACGATGTTGAGAGAGCAGCTGTTGTCAATGATGCCGCTGATGAAGGAGCGGTCTACTTTGATCTTGTCGAATGGGAATCGCTGCAAATGGCTCAGTGAAGAAAAGCCGGTCCCGAAGTCATCCACGGCGATTCGGATGCCGAGTTCGCGCAAGCGGTAAAGTACTGCTAGCGTAGCCTCGCTGTCTTGAAGCAGAACAGACTCCGTGATCTCCAACTCGAGCCGGTCTGCCGCCAACCCCGATGCGGCAAGCGTGCTGACGATCACCTGCAGAAGATTGGGGCTCCTGAGCTGGGCAGGTGAAAGGTTGACGGCAATCCTGATGTCGAGGGGCCATTGCGCGGCTGTCGCGCATGCTTGTCTGATGACCCACTCTCCAATCGGCACAATGAGGCCGGTCTCCTCAGCCAAAGGTATGAAGGCGGCTGGAGACACGATGCCCTTCTCGGGATGATGCCAACGAATCAGGGCTTCGAACCCGGTGATCTTGTCATTGGCGAGATTGCTGAGGGGCTGGTAGTAGAGCTCGAATTCTCCGGCAGCCAAGGCCTTGCGCAGGTCCTGTTCCAATTCGCGGCGGGCCTGTATCTGCGCGTCCATTCCAGCTTCAAAGAAACGGAACGCACACCGCCCATCGCCTTTGGCGCGATAGAGCGCCAAGTCCGCATTCTTCATCAACTGGTCGGAGGTCGTTCCATCCGTCGGCGCTACCGCAATGCCAACGCTGGCGCCACTCACAACCTGATGGCCATCGATGTCGCAGGGCTCGGTAATTGCCATTACGACGCGTTGGGCGAGCGCCGTGGCATCGGCGACCTGCGACAGGCCGACCTGAACGATGGCAAACTCATCCCCGCCCATGCGGGCAATGGTGTCGCCGTCTCGCGCCACCGCCTGAAGGCGGTTGCCTACCGTCTGCAGGAGCTTATCGCCCACAGAGTGGCCGAGTGTATCGTTCACCTTCTTGAAGTGGTCGAGGTCGAGAACGTGCACGGCCAGGATTTCGCCACGGTTCGCCCGCGTCAACGCATGCGCGAGGCGTTCGTTGAACAGGGCTCGGTTGGCTAGGCCAGTCAGAGTGTCGTGTAGCGCCATGTGCGCGATCTTTGCCTCCGAGTGGCGCTGCTCCGTCACGTCGTCGTGCGTTGCAACCCAGCCGCCCCCTTCCATTGGCTGTCGCGTCACGCAGATCAGCTGGCCGTCGGCCAATTCGTCTATCCGGCTCGACACCGTCTGGGCCGGCAGTTGGCCAAGAGCAGAGACCTTTCGTTCAACGGCCGCGGTCGTGGTGTCGCCTTTGAGAATGCCACTCGAGACGCGATGGCCGATGATTGCCGTATGCGGGGTTCCGACGTTCAGCAATTCGGGCGGCAGCTTGTACATCTTCGCGTACCGGTCATTGCAAACCACCAGCCGCTTGTGTGCGTCGAACATGCACAAGCCCTCGCCCATATTGTCGAGAGCTGCCTTGAACCTGATGTTCTGTAAACTCATCTCCGCTGCTGCCGTTTCGCGCTCTGCGATTTGGCGGAAATGAAGTGCAGAAATTACCAGTCCCAGGACAGCCAGCATCGCAAACAGGCTGAAACCTACCCCATAGCTCTGCGTCCGGACGGCCTGGAGGAATGATGCGACAGGCACATCGATTGCAAAGGCGCCCATGACGTCGTTCAGCTGCCATTGGACCTTCCCCTGCTGCAATTTGTTGTGGCAACTCACACAGCTCTCTTCGTGGGCCAACGAGGGATAGACGGTTCGCAACATGAGAGCGCCATTCACCGTCGTGAGCATGGTCTCGGGCTTCGGGCTGGCCACCGCAGCGAACGCCTCTATTGTCGCGGCCATATTGGAGTCCGCGGGCGGTGTTGCGATTTGCCGTCCCTTACGGCCTACCCAACGCAGCCGGAGCTTGCCGTTGGAGCTGGCCTGCTCATTGAAATTGTCGATGGCATGAGCGCGAAAGGTCGCGGGCACGGGAGCGTTTGGCCCCAGGTGCGAGCGTAGGTTTGAGTAGTTCGTGACAAATGCATCGACCAGCCGCAGAGCGGTGGTCTTCTCCTCCGCCTTCTGTAAACGGAAAGACTCGAAACTGGACTGATAAAACCGATAGGCAACACCAGTACTGACCAGCGCAGCGAACGCCATGTACAAGACCAACGCCAGTGCTGATCTTGAGAATATGAAATCAGCAGACGCCTTGCGTGCCTGCTGCAACCAACCCGGATTGTTGGGCTCGCAATCGTCCGCTACCGATCCGCCGCCGTCCATACCAACCTACTCCCCACACGTCGGCATATTGCCGGGTGAGACTAAGGGATTGGGCTGAACGTTTGGTTACGGATCGCTTTCAGCGATCAGCGTGATCTTCAGTCGGCGAGTTGGCAGCGAGTTTACGTTCTCGGACATGAAAGAGGCGGCCACAATGGCAGACGACCACTTGTTGCTCGTTGCAAGTTCAAACAGACGGCTCGGAGTGCGCTGTTGCATGCGGGAACGCGGCGATGCTGCACCGCAGCGGAAGTGGCGGGGTCGAGCGTGCGCATGACCTCGTCCCGGCGCCGCGGAGGCGCATAGACACGCTCAGACGATGCGAGGCCGATTGGCGATAGCACCGCCCCCGTGTCTCAAGCTGTCACCTGAGCGTTGGCTTGCCGCCGCTTGATTGTCCCCCGTCAGCAACCCACCGGACAAATTGCGTTGTGCTGTGCGCCACCAGTGGCCGTGTCTCGAATGCGGCAGGCTTTTGCTAAAATTGCCGTGCGCCGTGTCGGCGTTACGGCCGGTCACATCTCAATCGACTTCGATCGGCAGTGACGGGTCCTTCGCCCATTCGCTCATCGAGGCATCATAGACGGCGAGATCCGTGTAGCCGAGCTGGTGCAGCAGGAAGGCGTCGAGCGTCGCTGCGATGCCGCCGCCGCAGTAGATCAGGATGCGCTTGGACTTGTCCGCGCCGACCTTTTCGAAGATCGACGCGACTTGCTCTGCGGGCAGCAGCGCCAGCGTCGTCTTGTCCTGCAGATCTGCGGCGGGCACGTTGACACTGCCGGGAATGCGCCCGGGGCGGCCGTAGCGGTTGTTGGCCCCACTGTGGAGGTCGGGCGCCAACGCGTTGATGGAGCAAACCGTCGGCTCGCCGATTGCGGATTTCATGCCCTCCTTGCCGACGAACAGCTCGGGCCGCGGCCGGGCCACGAGTGCCGCCGGGCCATAGGTACAAGGCGCCTTCGAGACAGGGCGTTTCTCGGCCAACCACTTGTCGAAGCCGCCGTCGAGTATCGCTGCGTTGTCGAAGCCGACGGAGCGCAACATCCACCAGATGCGCGTCGCCCACTGTGTCGCCTTGCGCGAATAAAGAACGACACGCGTGCCGTCGCCGATCCCCATCCGGCTGAGGCGGCGGCCGAGCTCCTCGAATGGGAGCATCATGAAGTTCGTCTTCGCGTTGCGGTCCGACAGATCGCCCTGGAGGTCGAGAAAGCCGGAACCGGGAATGTGACCGGAGTCGTAATCGGCGCGTCCGCTCTCGACGCGATAAGGGCGTCCCGTGCCGGTCTCGTAAATGAGATACGTCGTGCAATCGAAGATGCGCAGGCGAGGGTCGTCGAGATTTGCCGCGAGCCAATCCGTGGAGACGAGCTGCTCGGGATGCAGAAAGGGGCGGCTATGGTCGGACATGGCGGTTCCACGAAAGGTCACTTGTCGTGTGGCGCGGGCCCTGGGTCCAGGCCCATCGCGGCCCAGGCTATCGGGGTGGCCGAGCGGAGACAATGGGCTCGCGACATCGTCCGCTTCGGGCGCCGCCGATAGCAGAGGAACCAATTCCTAGCTTCTCTGCACCTCACGAGACTATTCTCCCGTCCTCGCCGTCCATGGCGATCGGCAACAGGTGGACATGCGCTTGCCTCAGCAGCTCGCAGCCGTCATTTCCCTTTGGCTCGCGGGCGTTGCCCTGCGGCTGACGATCCTGGCGATTCCGCCCGTCATCACCTTGATCCGGGAGGATCTCAATCTGTCGGGCACCGAGGTTGGCGTGCTGACAGGCCTGCCGGTCTCCTTGTTCGCAGTCGCGGCCGTCCTCGGATCGCTTCTGATTGCGCGAGTGGGGGCAATGGCAGCGCTTCTGAGCGGACTGTTGATCACGGCGATCGGCTCGGCCGTTCGCTCCGCGTCAGCCGAAGTGACCATGCTCTATGCGTCGACGACCTTCATGGCCTTGGGTGTGGCCATCATGCAGCCGGCACTGCCCCCACTTGTCCGCACATGGTTGCCAGGTCGGATCGGTTTTGGAACGGCGGTCTATACCAACGGCCTGCTGGCGGGCGAGATCGCGCCGGTGGTGGTCACGCCATACGTTCTTCCCTTCATGAATGCGAGTTGGCGTCTCGATCTCGTGTTGTGGAGCCTGGCCGTGCTGGCGATTGCCATCTGGATCGCGACCTTGGCGCCGAGGGAAAGCAGCGTGGCGACGAGCCGCTCGGTGTGGTGGCCAGATTGGAGTAGCGGTCTGGTTTGGCGACTGGGCCTGATCTTCGGCAGCGTGACCAGCACGTATTTCACGATCAACGGCTTCCTGCCGCTCTACCTCACCAGCGTCGGCCGGCCGGACCTGGTGAAGTCCGCACTGATTGCTCTCAATGTTGGACAGCTCCCCGCGTCCTTCATTCTTCTGATCGCCGCGGGTCACCTTGTCCGGCGGGTATGGCCGTACGTCTTTGGCGGACTCGTCGCATTCGCCGGCATGGGCGTGCTGGTCTCGAGCACGGGGATCTCCGTCACGATCGCGAGCGCGGCGATCGGTTTTTCATGCGGGCTGATGTTGATCCTGGTCTTGGCCCTGCCGCCACTTCTCTGCGCACCTGAAGACGTTGCCCGCACGTCCGCAGCCCTGTTCACCTTGGCCTACGCCTGCGCCGTCATCGTGCCCATCATCAGCGGGGCCCTGTGGGACCTGACCGCAATCCCTGCCTCCGCCTTCGTCCCGATTGCTCTTTGCGCGCTCCTGCCTCTTCTGCTGGCGTCGGGGCTCGATGTTCGCAGCGGATCGGAAAGTGCACCATCGCCGGCGACGCGTGCGCGGGAGACGTGAACGCGCAACCAGCTCGGACTCCCAGTGGTCCGGCCAACACCTCTCCATTTCTCCGCACTCGTCTTCCAAGGGCGGATCAGGATACCCGCTCCAGGATCGAGGCATCGTCGTTGTCGGGCTTATTGACCCGGGTCGAGATCGGCCAGGTCATCATCGGCTCGGAGGCATAGGGCACCAGCAGATCGCGCGGGTCGGGCTCCAACGGCGACAGCCAGCGGTCGAAGTTGTCCGCGTCGAGGATCACCGGCATGCGGTCGTGGATGCCGGCGAGCAGCTCGTTCGCCGTCGTGGTGATGACGCAGAAGGTGCGCACGATCTCGTCGCTGTCGGGGTGGCGCCAGCTCTCCCAGATGCCGGCGAGCGCGAAGGGCTCGCCCGACTTCATGCCGATGGCGTAGGGCTGCTTCGGCCCGCTGCCCTTCACCTTCATCCACTCGAAGAAGTTGTCGACCGGCACGAGGCAGCGACGCTTGGCGTAGGCCGCGCGAAACATCGGCGCGGTGGGGACGCGCTCGGCCGTGGCATTGATCGGTTTGAGTTTCGGCGCGCGTTCCTTTGTCCAGTAGGGGATCAGGCCCCACCACAAGCGGTCGAGATGGCGCGCGCCGGTCTCGGGGTGCTGCCGGATGACCCAATGCTGCTGCCCCGGCGCACCGTTGAAGCGCGGCGGCGCGGCGCCGGGCTCCGGCAGCGGCTCGACCAGCGTCACGATCTTCAGCCCCAGCACGTGAGGGTTGCTCTTCTGCGTGATGCGGCCGCACATGGCCCTTGCCCCGCGTCGCCCTACCGCTTCGCCTTGAGGAAGGCGCCGGCGCCGGCGCCGATGAGCCGCGGCAGGTGCGTATAGATATAGCGACAGCCCTTGGCCACGACGTCGCCCACCGTCTCCGCGGTCGCCGGCATGCCCGGCGTGCGTCCTGCGGCGACGATCGCCGCGAGCGTGCCCTCGATCGCCTTGGCGACGGGCGGTGCCTTGGGATCGCCGGGAAAGCCCATCGACTGCGACAGGTCCGACGGGCCGATGAAGAACACGTCGACGCCGTCGACCTTCAGTATCTCATTGACGTTGCGGATCGCTTCCTCGTGCTCGAGCTGGACGCAGACCAGCGACTGCGCGTTGGCTTGCTGCGCAAAGTCGGGCATGCGCGCGCCGAGCCCCCAGCTGTCGGGGCGCGTCCCCGCTGCCAGGCCGCGCGCCGCGCCCGGACCGAACTTGACCGCGGCAACCGCCCGCCGGGCGTCGTCGGCGGTGTTCACATGCGGCACCTGCACGCCCATGACGCCGCGGTCCATGACGCTTTGAATGTCGCTTGCCGTATTCGACTTCGGTCGCGCGATCGGCGTGATGCCCACGGCATCGCAGGCCATCGCCATCAGCTCCACATCGCCCAAGCCGATGCTGCCGTGCTCGCAGTCGATCAGCACCCAGTCGAACCCGGCAAAGCCCAGCATCTCGACGATCTGGGCAGAGGGAAACATCACCGAGCAGCCGAGCGCCGGCTCGCCGCGGGCGATCTTCTCCTTCATCCGGTTGGGCTTCATTCGGCGGGGCTCCTCTTCTCGGCGGCGGGCAGCCGGGCAGCGCCAAGGCCGGCCCGCTCGCGGTGCAGCGTATATAAACCCGCTGCCACGACCAGGCCGATGCCCAGAAAGGCCAGCGCATCGGGCACATCGCCCCACCACCAGTAGCCGAGCGCCAGCGACAGCGGCACCGGGGCATAGCGGAACGGCGCCACCACCGAGATCTCTCCGGTGCGCAGGCCCGTGATCATGGCGATGTTGGCGACGAACAGCGCGGCGGCGGAGACCGTCATCAGAAACCAGGCTCCCGCCGTGGGCACGGTCCAGGGATGATCGAAGGGCACCACGAGGCCTCCCGCCAGCATCACCGCCGCAGCGCTCGCCGAGGCGACAAAGATGGAGGGAATGTTGCGGTGCAGCCCGCGCGTCGTGACATCGCGTGTCGTCGAAAAGAGCAGCGTGGCGAGTAGGATGTAGGCGGCGGCGCCGTACTCGGCGCCTCCCGGCTTGACGATCAGCAGGACGCCGACGAAGCCCGTGAGCGTGGCGAGCCAGCGGCGCAAGCCCACGCGCTCGCGGTAGACCATGGCAGCCCCGGCCGTGACGGCAAGCGGCGTCACCTGCAGCACAGTGGTGACGGTTGCCAGCGGCAGATAGCGCAGCGAAAGGACGATGCAGGTGGTGGCCCCCGCCGCGCTGCCGATGCGCAGCAGCATGAGCGGCGAGAAAAGAACGCCGAGCGGACGCGTCGCGCCCATGGCGACGACCCCGACAACGAGCATTCCCGTCGCCAGCACGCCGCGCACGATAATGAGCTCACCCGACGGCAACTCTTGGGAGACGAGCTTCACCACCGCATCGTTGATGACGAAGGCCGTCGATGCCGTCAGCACTGCGAGGATGCCGCGCAGATTGTCGGTCATGCCCGGCCGATCCTGGCGAAATAGCAGAAAAGACAAGCCCATGAGGATTCGCCATTCGATGCGAACAAGCGCAGGCTTGCCCATCCAAAGGCCAGGGCGCTCACCTCAGCTGCAGGAATTCGTCGACCGTCAAGCCCGCATCCGCAATGATGCGACGCAGCGTGCCCGGACGGACCCGTTTGTGGTCTGGGACTACGACACGTGCATGCGGTGCGTCGCGCCTGAGGATCATGTGGCTCCCCGTCTGTCGACGAAACACAAAGCCGGCCCGTTCCAGCATGGAGCGTACTTCACGGCCGGACAGGTCGGCAGGAAGCTTGGCCACCCTCGCGCACTCACGCGACTTCGACTTCGGCGAATTCCTTGCCAGCTTCGGTCGGCACTGCGTCGCCGGCTTCCCGGCAATCTTCGAGATACACCGCTATGGCTTCGCGGATGTTGGCAAGCGCTTCCTCACGCGTGTCGCCCTGGCTGATGCAGCCCGGCAGCGCCGGCACGCTGACGACGAAGCCGCCGTCATCCTCAGGTTCGAGCAGAACGGTGTAACGCATTAGCGATTCTCCGACCTTCCCGACCGCCCTATTCGCGTCAGCCGCCCGTCACGCTCATATGCCGCGCCACCGCCGGCTGCCTGGTGCGCCGGTCGATGACAAAATCGTGGCCCTTGGGCTTGCGCGAGATGGCTTCGTCGATGGCGGTGAAGAGGGGCGCATCGTCGGTGCTCGCGCGCAGCGGCGTGCGCAGGTCGGCGGCATCGTCCTGGCCGAGACACATGTAGAGCGTGCCGGTGCAGGTGAGACGCACGCGGTTGCAGCTTTCGCAGAAGTTATGGGTCATCGGCGTGATGAAGCCCAGCCGGCCGCCGGTCTCCTTGACGCGCACGTAGCGCGCCGGGCCGCCGGTGCGGAACGGAATGTCCTCCAGCGTCCAGCGATCCATCAGGCGCGCGCGCACGATCGACAGCGGCAGGTACTGGTCGGTGCGGTCCTCGTCGATGTCGCCCATCGGCATGGTCTCGATCAAGGTGAGATCGAAACCTCGGCCGTGGGCGAAGCGGACGAGATCATCGATCTCGCGCTCGTTGATGCCCTTGAGCGCCACGGCATTGAGCTTGATCTTGAGGCCCGCGGCCTCGGCGGCATCGATGCCCGCCATCACCTGGGCGAAATCGCCCCAGCGCGTGATGGCCTTGAAAACATCCGGCCGCAGCGTGTCGAGCGATACGTTGATGCGGCGCACGCCGGCGTCGATAAGCGCCGGCGCAAACTTCGTCAGCTGGCTGCCGTTGGTGGTCAGTGTCAGCTCATCGAGCGCGCCGCTGCCAAGGTGCCGGGAGAGCGCCCGGAAGAGCCACAGGATGTTCTTGCGCACCAGCGGTTCGCCGCCCGTGATCCTGAGCTTGCGCACGCCCTTGACAACGAACGCCGAGCACACGCGGTTGAGCTCCTCGAGCGACAAGAGGTCCTTCTTGGGTAGGAAAGTCATGTGCTCGGACATGCAATAGGAGCAGCGGAAGTCGCAGCGGTCGGTGACCGAGACGCGCAGGTAGGTCACATGCCGGCCAAAGGGGTCGATCATCCCCGTCGTTGGCAAAGTTGCGCTGGTCGGCATCAGGAAGCGTCCATCGTAAAGGGTGGCAGACGAGCAGACTCCCGCCCGCAGGGGCTCTACGCAAGCCGAAGCCTGCGCCCTAGTTAGGTCCCATCATGCCACGATCAAGGGCCAAGCTCCAACCACCGCCTGGACCTGCGCCCCTCAGCCCGAGTTTGCAGCGCAACGTGAACCAGACTATGCGGCACCGTGATACTGGAGCCGGGCGAGGCGGTGGATGCAGCCCCAGCGACCATGGCTCCCACGGAATGATCGTGCGAAACTGCGCGCAAATGCGACCCTCCCGGAGGAGAACACCATGAACGAAGACAAGTTCAACATGTCGCTGCGGAAATTTCTGAAGCAGGTCGGCGTCACGTCCCAGCGCGAAATCGAGCGTGCCGTGCGCGAGAAGCCTCTTTCGGGCAAGCTGAAGGTCAAGATGACCCTCACCGCCCCCGGCACCAACCTCAATCACGTGGTCGAGGAGGAACTCGACCTGGGCTGACGGGCTCACGTCAGTCGTCTCTGCCGGGAGGCTCCAACCCCAAACAAGCAAGAAGGCCCGCGAGGTGAACTCGCGGGCCTTTGCTGACTGCGATGGGGCGGCTTAGTAGCGCGCCTGATCCATCTGCGCGAAGAACGTCTTGGCGTCGAAGGCGCTGGCCGGAGCCGCGATGCCTGCCAGAACCGACAGAGCGATGAGGGCGGATACGATGGTCTTCATGGCTGTTCTCCAGATTGTCAGAGTGGTTGTTGCGTCACGTCTCAGTAGTGGCTGTCGCGATCCTGCTGCTGCCAGAAGGTATTGGCGTCGAGCGCGCTGGCGGGAGCCGCAACGCCGGCCAGGACTGACAGAGCGATGAGGGCGGATGCGATGGTCTTCATGACTGTTCTCCGTTGGATAGAGTGGTTGGCATTACGGCTCAGTAGTGGCCGTCACGATCCTGCTGCTGCCAGAAGCTATTGACGTCGAGCGCGCTGGCGGGAGCCGCAACGCCGGCCAGAACCGACAGGGCGATAAGGGCGGATGCGATGGTCTTCATGACTGTTCTCCAGATGGTCAGAGTGGTTTCAAGATTGGCCGTCTGGTTTCCCCGACGGCGAGCCGCCTCGCGGCCCGTGGCGCTGATATGGCTCGGCTTGCCAAAGCCAAAAGAGGCGCTCGCGTACGCGTGACAAACGGTGATCGGTCGCAACGATTGCGTGAAGCGGCGTGAGTTTGCGTCAGCTCCGGCCGCCCCCATTTGGCGGCTTCGCGCAAGCGCGGATGGCAATGGAGCGCGGCTTGCTGCGCCTTCGTGATGGTGGCAAGCTTTCGGTTTCTCCCATCGCTGTGCGATTTCGGGACGCCGTCTCATGAACCTGTCGCTGACGCTGCAAAACGCCGCACGCCAACTTCCCGCCCGGCCTGCCGTTACCTGGGAGGGCGGCGCGCTCACCTACGCGGCGCTCGAGGATCAGGTTCAAGGCATCGCCGGTGCCTTGCGCCGCCGCCACGGCTTGCAGCCGGGCATGCGGGTGGCGCTGGCGATGGAGAACTGCCCGGAATACCTGCCGGCCCTCTATGGCATCTGGCGCGCCGGTTTGGCCGCGGTGCCGATGAATGCCAAGCTGCACCCGCGCGAGATGGCCTGGATCCTGGCCGACTCCGAAGCGCAGCTTTGCCTTGCCAGCCCGAAGCTCGCTGAGGAGCTCTCATCGCCGGACCTGTCGGGCAACCCGATGCTGCCAATCCTAGCGGTCGGAACGGCCGACTACGCTGCCCTGCTGTCGGGCGAGCGCGTGAGCACCGTGCCGGCCGAGCCGCAAGACGAAGCGTGGCTGTTCTACACCAGCGGCACGACCGGGCGGCCCAAGGGCGCCGTCCTCACCCACCGCAACCTGCTCTTTGCCTGCCACTGCTACTACGCCGACATCGACTTCATCGGCCCTGAGGACTGCATTCTACATGCGGCGCCGCTGACGCACGGATCGGGCCTCTACGGCCTGGCGCACCTGGCACGCGGCTCCAACAACATCATCCTCGCCGGCTCCTTCGAGCCAGAGCGCGTGTTCGAGGCACTCGCCAGCCATGACAACGTGGCGATGTTCGCGGCCCCGACCATGGTCTCACGCCTCATCAACCACCCGCGCGCCGGCGAGGCTGATACGCACCGGCTCAAGACGATTTGCTACGGCGGCGCGCCGATGTACGTCTCCGATCTCGAGCGCGCGCTGGCGCTGTTCGGACCGAAGCTCTATCAGCTCTACGGCCAGGGCGAGAGCCCGATGACCATCACCGGCCTCGACAAGGCCATGCACGCCGACAGGGACCACCCGCGCTACCTTGCGCGGCTTGCCAGCGCCGGCGTGGCGCGCACCGGGGTCGCGGTGAGAATCGTCGGCGAGGATGGCCGCGAGCTGCCCCACGGCGAGGTGGGCGAGATCGTGACGAAGAGCGACTGCGTCATGAAGGGCTACTGGAAGAACCCCGACGCCAACGCCCGAGCGCTGCGCGAGGGATGGCTGTGGACGGGCGACCTCGGCTCCATGGACGCCGACGGTCTCCTCACGCTGAAGGACCGCTCCAAGGACATGATCATCTCCGGCGGCTCCAACATCTATCCGCGCGAGATCGAGGACGTGCTGCTCGCCCATGCCGGCGTGCTGGAGGCCGCGGTCGTCAGCCGCCCGCACGCCGAATGGGGCGAGGAGGTGATCGCCTTCGTCGTCAAGCGCGAGGGCGCCGATGACGTGACCGGCCCGGCGCTGGACCGGCTGTGCCTCGACAACATCGCCCGCTTCAAGCGCCCCAAGGGCTACCGCTTCGTCGACGCGCTGCCCAAGAACAACTACGGCAAGATCCTCAAGACCGAGCTGCGCGAGCAATTGAAGCGCGAGGCGTAGATCACCCATGAACGCACTGGCCGGCATACTCGTCGCCGCGGTGGCGCTGGAGCACTTGGGCTTCCTGGTGCTCGAGATGTTCCTGTGGACCTCGCCCTACGCGCTCAAATCGTTCGGCATGACGGAGGAGTTTGCCAAGGCATCGGCCAAGCTGGCGGCGAACCAGGGCCTCTACAACGGCTTCCTGGCCGCTGGGCTCATCTGGGGCCTGATCGCGGGTGAGAGCGGGTTCGCCATCAAGGTGTTCTTTCTCGCCTGCGTGATCGTGGCCGGCCTGTTCGGTGCTGCTACGGCCAAGAGGTCGATCCTCTATGTTCAGGCGTTGCCCGCCGTGGTGGCGCTTGTGCTCGTGCTGCTCGCCAGCGGCACTTCCCAGTAAACGGAGCCAACCGCATGAAACTCAAGCTGCATCACGTGAACTTCTGCATGACCAACGTGCCGGCCATGGATAAATTCTACCGCGACGTGCTCGAGATGGAGCCGGAGCCGTCGCTGCAGGCCTCCCGCATCACTCAGGACGGCTATGCCGGCGACGTCTCGTTCATCACCGACGGCACCATCCAGGTGCATCTGGCAGAGAAGGATCTGGGGGTCGCCTTTCGCACGGGACAGGCCGTCAATCCGGTCGAGCGCGGCCATATCGCCTTCCGCACCGACGATATCGCCGCCGTCAAGAAGCGGCTGAAGGAGAAAGGCGTGCAATACGCCGACTTCGGCGCCTGGGCCATGAAAGGCTGGGAGCAGATTTTCTTCTACGATCCGGACGGCAACATCATCGAGGTGCACCAAGTGCGCGAGTGATCGGTACGCCGGAGATTGGGTTTCAAAGATCTCCAGCAGCCGACATCGGTGCCGCGCTTGGGTCAACGGCAGATCAGAGACCGGCGACCTCTGCGTAGGCGCGCATCTCACGCTCGACATCCACCCCACTGGTTCCGAAGATGACACCCGTGGCACCGGCTTTCTCGAATGCGTCCAGACGGCCGCGAAGCTCGTCCCGCGTGCCCGTAAACGTCATCTGCTTGGCGGCGCTCACGTCGACAAGCTGATCATGACCATTGGAAATATCAATGGTGTGACCTCGATGGACCGACAGATGACGCAGGTGTTCGGGGATCTTGTTGACGCTGGCCAGCCATGCTTCCCCGTTCGGCAGCGATCTGACGCTTTCGGGGTCGTGGGCGTATTTGAAGTGGTAAGCCAGCGCAATCAACGGCGCGACGGCCGCACTGGCACGAGGCGAGGTCACGTCTTCGCCGTCGTTCAAGACCGTGCCGTTGGCGGAGACCAGGCAGGTGTCGAAGCCGGTCGCCGGGGCACCAAGTGAGATCAGACCGTCTGCGACCTCATGCGCCAGCTGGCGGCCCTTGGGGCCCTGTGACGCCAGCAACAGCGGCACCTTGATCGGACGGTCCGGCAACCATCCATCGGAGGCGGTGATCTGTGCCAGGCCGCCATCGATGTCGACGACATCGCCGACGAGGAGTCCCCTTACCTGCGTAATGTACCGTCGCATGTAGTCAAGCGTGAGGGGTGGTTTGCCCATGCCACCCCGACCCGTGAAGCCGGTGCCAAAGCCTGCCCGCAATCGGCCGGGCGCGATGGCCTCGAGCGTGGCGATTGCTGAGGCTTGCGCCATCGGATGGCGATAACTCGGTATCAGGACTGCTGCGCCGATACCAATTCGTGATGTCTGCTCGGCGATGCGTGCCAAGGTGACCCAGATATCATGACCAAACGCCGGGATCTCGGGGCACCACACGCTCTCATAGCCAAGCTGCTCGGCCATCACGGCGTAGGCGACGGCTCTCGGACCCGGCGGAAGACGAAAGCCGTATGTCAACATGTTGGTCACTCCGAAATGAGGACGCTCGTCGAATGACACGGGTCCGCGTCAGTCTCCGCGTTCCGGTCGGTCGGCCCTTGCCGGACCTGGCGGCGTTCATCGCCCGCTGCGAGCAGGCGGGTTTCGACGGTGTCGGCATCCATGACCACCCTTCAAGCGGACGAGACGCTTACCTTGCGCTGGCGTTGGCGGCTCGGGAAACCCGCAGCCTTCAACTGTTCCCGGCCACCTCGAGCCCTTCGGTTCGGCATCCTCTGCTTCTCGCTTCGCTCGCCAACAGCCTAGCGGAGATCGCACCGGGGCGCACATATCTCACCGTGGCCCCAGGTTTCATTTCAACGCGAAGCGTCGGGAAGCCGCGGGCGCCGCTCGCTGTCATGCGTGAGGCTATTCTCGACCTTCGGCGGCTGCTCGCCGGGGAGGCCGCCACGTTCGGTCCAACGTCGACCCGCCTGAGGAACCGAGGCGTGCCACCTACCCCGGTTTATCTGCTGGCGGCCGGGCCCCGTATGATTGAGCTTGCCGGCGAGGTGGCCGACGGCGCCTTTCTCATGGTCGGTCTGCACCCGGCCGCGATCCGTGCAGCCCGTCGCCACCTGGAAGAGGGGGCTCGGCGCGCCGGCCCGCTCCCTGATGGACTTCCCGGTCGTATTCGTGGTCACGCTCGGTCTCGCGCCAGATGCCGGCGTGGGAACGCAATGGGTGCGCAG
>Ga0315553_10002061_pt1 | contig 16360 bp, 11 predicted proteins | sample SalMarSW160140MG_FD_203099 | JGI IMG/M metagenome (GOLD analysis project Ga0315553, IMG submission 203099) | Salt marsh sediment microbial communities from the Plum Island Ecosystem LTER, Massachusetts, United States - Salt Marsh Sediment SW1601-40 ... | reverse complement strand
CCCGAATTTCCTCTTAAGAAGACGCAGCAAAATCTGCTGCTTTTCCATGATTGTACCTTCAATCTTTCCTCTTTGTAGTATTTGTTCTTCAAGGGTCATATACACCTCTCTCGGAATTTCAGACCCTGTGGACTGAAGTTCCTCTTTCAATATTTGTACTTCGAAATCTCCTCCTACTTTCAGTATATATGCAAACAGTCTGGACAGGAAAGCCTTGCTCTTTGCATCAATTGGGAGCGCAGAAACGCGTTTCAACATTTCTACAAGATGAGGACGCAGGTCTTTGACAGCGTGTTTGAAGGCACTTAGTGCTACTTGAAACATCATACTACCTTGGAGGGATTCCAAATCCATCTGTTGAAGGTTGAACATCACCGGCTGGAATTCCGGGATATACGCATTGAGCTCTTCTCTTCTTTCTACGTAGAATGAGAATGTCAGTGGGTACACCCACTTCCTTGTACCATGGTAAAAAATAATGGGAATGATACAGGGGAGCTTATGCAACTTCTTGTTCTGTGACAGCTCTTTCTCCCAGATCCGAACCATGTAGACGAGTAACTGTAGAACCGCCCACCTATCCGGATATGATTTATGATCAACAAGAACATAGACCAGAACCGGAGAAGAGCGCGTCCGAACACGAATCAGGATATCGGACTGGTAGAGGGATAATCTCTCATCAAGGAAACTGTCGTCGGAGAGCTCGATCGAATCCAGATCGAGCAGCTGGATAATCTGGGGCGGCAGGGAATTCCGCAACAAATCCCGAACACTGTCCAGCTCGGAAAAGACAGCACGGAAGAAACGATCGTGAGGCTGATGTAATTCCTTCATGCTTCAGACAACGGGAAAAACGGATACGCTGCTTCTGTTTGGTGGAGAGCCGCTTCAATGAAAATCCCGGCTGTCCTTGGTAGAGGGCAGGCGGGTCAGGTTGGGCTTCCAGCAGGAATCCACGATCAGATGCACCACTCCGTCCTGGGACTGCAGCTTTCCTGTAACCCCGAGCACCGTACTGGAGAGGATGATCTTGCGGAACTTTTCGAAGACCGTGGACCAGACCACCAGGTTGACGAAGCCACTTTCATCCTCCAGGGTCATGAACACCACACCCCCGGCGGTCATGGGACGCTGCCGGCAGATCACCATACCGGCGTAGGACACCTTTATCCCGTCCTGCATCCGGTTCACATCCTGGGCATCGGGCAGGCCCTGATCGATCAGCTCCTTTCGAAATGGTTCCAGGGGATGACCCTGAACGCTGTGTCCTGTGCTCAGGTAATCCCAGCCGATTGATTCCAGCTGATTCAGCACCGAAAAATCAGGCATAACCTCTTCTCCTATCAGCAAAACCCCGCCGCCCCGGTTATCCCGCGGTTCATCCTGTCCCCCACCCCTTTGTCCTGAATTGCGCCATAGCCCTGCGCCGGAGACCTCCCACAGGGCCTCGCGCCGCCTGCCGGCAAGCCTGCTCAAAGCCCCGCACTGGGACAATGCGGCCAGGGCACCTTCATCGATACCGGTGCGTTGAACAAAATCCTCTACCGACATGCCGGCGCTTCCGGCTTTCTCCGGCAACTGCTCCCGGAACGATCGAATCCTCTGCCAGTCCTCCTCCCCCAGTCCCTTGACAAAGCGCAGACCCATGCGCACGGCGAAGCGAGGATGGCTTTCGGACGGGCCGGCGGTTGTGGAACCGGGAACGGCTTGCTCAACTGGCTCCAGGGTGCACTGCCAGTCGCTGATCAGCACGTCGATGGGCCGCACTTCCACGCCCCGGCGGCGGGCATCCTCCACGATGGTAGAGGGGGCATAGAAGCCCATAGGCCAGGCGTTGAGCAGGGCACAGATGAACTCCTCCGGGTAGTGGCACTTCATCCAGGCCGTGCAGTAGGCGATCAGGGCGAAGCTGGCCGCATGACTCTCCGGGAAGCCGTACTCCCCGAAGCCGAGGATCTGCTGGTACACCCTCTCGGCAAACTCCCGGTCGATTCCCTTGGCCAGCATCCGGCTTATCAGCTTGTCCCTGTGCCTGTCGATCCGGCCGGAGATGCGCCAGGCCGCCATATCCCGGCGCAGCTGATCCGCCTCCCCCGGGGAGTAGTCGGCTGCCACCATGGCCAGGCGCATGACCTGCTCCTGGAACAGGGGTACGCCCATGGTCTTTTTCAGCACGGGCACGAGAGAGGGGTGGGCATACTCCACCGGCTCCTCCCCCTTACGCCGTTTGAGAAAGGGATGAACCATCCCGCCCACGATGGGCCCGGGCCGGACGATGCTGATCTCTATGACCAGATCGTAGTAATTCCTGGGCTTGAGACGGGGAAGCATGGACATCTGCGCCCGGCTTTCGATTTGAAAAACCCCCACCGTATCGGCTCTGCCGATCATGTCGAAGACCTCCGGATCATCCGCCGGAACCTCGGCCATGGACAGCCGGATGCCCCGGTGCTCCTTTAAAAGACGGAAGCAGTAGTCCAGGTGGGTCAGGGCTCCCAGCCCCAGAAGGTCGACCTTGAACAGATTCATATCCTCCACGTCCCGCTTGTCCCACTGAATCACGGTGCGTTCCGGCATGGTGGCGTTTTCCACGGGTACGAAGGTCATCACCGGCTCGCTTCCCAGCAGAAATCCTCCCGGATGAATGGACAGATGCCGCGGGAAACGCTGGATCTGTTCGCAGAGCTCGGCCAGCTGTTGATGCACCGGATTCGACAGATTCAATCCGGTCTTCTCCAGGGCCGGACGCAGCTCACCCCCGAAGTGGGGCAGCAACCTGGCCACCCGATCCAGGGTGGTGGCGGGGATCCCCAGGACCTTGCCCACGTCCCGAACCGCCGAACGCAGCCGGTAGCGGATGAAGTTGGCCACCATGGCCGCCCGCTCCCGGCCGTAGGTATCGTACACATGCTGGATCACCTCCTCCCGCCTGCGGTGCTCGATGTCCAGGTCTATATCCGGCGGTTCGTTCCGCTCCCGGGAGATGAAGCGCTCGAACAGCAGCTCCATATGCACCGGATCCACCGCCGTCACCCCCAGGCAGTAACAGACCGCCGAGTTGGCCGCAGAGCCCCGCCCCTGGCAGAGGATGCCCCGGCTGCGACAAAATTTGACGATCTGATGCATGGTGAGGAAGTAGCCGCAGTAGTCCAGCTCCTGGATCAGGGCCAGCTCTTTTTCCAGCTGCTGACGGACCTTGGAGGGGATGATCTGCCCGTAGCGCCGCCTTGCTCCTTCAATAGTTAGATTCCGCAGCCAGTCGGCCGATGTCTGACCGTCGGGAAGATCCTCCGCCGGGTAGCGGTACCGGATCTGGTCCAGAGAGAAGCTGCAGCGCCGGACGATCTCCAGGCTTCTCTGAAGGATTCCCGGATCCTTTTCGAGCAGATCCCGGTACAGCACCTGGACCTCCGCCGCGCTCTTCAGGGCGTGCTGGTCATTCGACTTGAGGCCCCTTCCCGCCTGATCCAGGGTGCAGTTGTGGCGGATGCAGGTCAGCACGTCCTGAAGCTTCTTCCGGGAAGCGTCGTGGTACAGGACCTCGGTTGCAGCCACCAGGGGCAGTTTGAACTGCAACGCGTTGTGGAGGATCTTCGCCTCCTCCCTCCCCTCCTCCGCCCTGCGGTGCCGGGGGAGCATCAGGTAGAGGCGATCGGCGAAGGCGTCGACCAGGTCGGCAACGAATCCACCGGATTGCGGTTCAGTTTCCGAGCTCCCCACTCCCTGCCAAAGGGCAATCAGACCGGAGGCCCGGGCGCAGATCTCCTCCCAGTTGACGGCACTGCTTCCCTTTGGACTGCGCAGCCGGCCCGCGCTGATAAGCCGGCAGAGATTGGCATAGCCGATACGGTTCTGGGCCAGGAGCAGGATCGTACCGGTTCTGGTGGTGCGGTCAGTGGTGTGTCCCGTGGTACCGGCTGCGGCATGGCTCACAGTGATCTGGGAGCCGAGGATCAGCTTCACTCCCCTCTTCTTGGCCTCCAGATGGGCTCGGACCGCTCCGTAAAGACCGTCCCGGTCGGTCAGGGCAAGGGCGGGAAGTTTCAGAGCTTCCGCGGTTGCAACCAGCTCTTCCGGACTGCTGGCACCTTCCAAAAACGAGTAGTGGCTCTTGCACCACAGGGGTACATAACCGGTCACTCCACGACTCCGATCTGGTGCCATTGACCACCAGGCTCGTCCGAACACAGCCAGAGGATCTCCCCGATCCTGGTTTCCGCGTAGCTATATTTCCTGGGCTGCTCCCCGCGCCACCAGCGTCCGGAGATCGGATAGGGGCCCCAGCGCCTTGTGTATTGCTGCCTTGGGGGCAGGCGGGGATCGGAGAAGATCCGCCGCACCGCCTGGCGCCCCCGCCCTGCCCCGAGATCCTGCTGGCCCTCCCAGGGCATCCTGCCCAGATCCTCCCAGCTGTAGCTTCGCTCCGGCATATGTTCATCCTCCAACTTGGCCCGCTGAACGCAGCTGTTGCCCCAAATACCCCGCAAACGGGCGAAGACCCTGTCCGCTTCCCGCCGGCTCTGCCTCCAAGCCCCAGCAAAAAGCTCCGGCTGGATGTTCCCCTCTGCAATCGTTACTGCGGACATACGGATGGCCGCGGCGGCAGCTGGCAGGCGAAGATTCTCCAACCGCAGGGCGATGAGGTCGGCCAGCAGATCGGTGTCCACGGAGGGCGAGGAAGGCAGGATCGGCTCGAGAAGGAGCGTATCCTCCGTAGCCCTGTCCAGAACAAAGCAGATTCTCAGCTCCCGTATCAGCCGGTGGATCTTGCGCAGCTGCCCGGTCACATCCTCCAGGGACCGCCGCATGTAGTCCAACAGGCGATCGCCGGCCGGCTCGGCATAGGGGAGCTTGATCGTCCACTGCGGATCGGCCTGCCCCTCCGTAGGCTGCAGAGGGATGTCCAGCTCCCCGGCGGCGAAACGATGCAGCCTCCTGACCTCCGGGCCAAAGCGCTTGCCCACCGCTCCCGGTGGCAGATCCAGAAAGGCGCCCACGGTGCGAACGCCGAGCATCTCCAGCCGTTCCGCTACCTCTGCCGGCAGTTTCAGAACGGAGATCCCCACCTGCAGGGCGCAGGCCCGTTCAGAGCGGGGATGGGGGAAGATCACCTGATCCTTGATCGACTTGGCCGCAGCATAACAGCCGAAGCGCGTGTACCCCGCGGCAACAGAGGCAGTAAAGCCGGCTTTTTCCAGGGAACGGCGGAGCGCTGCGCACCACACCCCCAGGTCCGGATACAGGGAAGACAGCCCGCCGGCCTCCAGCCAGTAGATACCGGGCTCCGTGCGATCTACCTCTATCTGGGGGCTGTATCTTCTCAGCTCGCGAGCAAGGAAATCCGCCCCCTCCGCAACCGTTTGCTCAGGAATAGCATCGGCCCGAAGCTCATGGTTGAGACTCAAAGCCCCGGCATAGCGCAGGCCCGGCTGGATCCCGTACTGTCCGGCTCGATTATTGACCGTGAGTATGGTCCCATAGGGGCTGTCCTTGGAAACCACGGCAACGGGAAGCTCCCGCCACTTGGGATGCTTCTTGTACAGCAGTTGGAGGGGCAAATCCCCTACATTAACACAGGCCAGGCGGGCCATCGATATACTCCACATGCCTCCATACGGGGGCTCTTCTCTTGTCCTTTACGACCTGTAGATCGAGGCGAAAGCGACCCGCGGCGCTCCTGCTGCGGGAAACGCGGGCGAACAGGGAGATCATCGAGCCGAGGGACGGGGCGGCTTCCGCTTTGACGGTCAGAAAACAGACCGTGCAGCCGTGGTGCTGAGCCGAATGAGCCAGACGGGCCTGAAGCGGCACGGGCAGCCGGGCATTTCTGTACAGGTCGATCACGAGGAGCCCGAACGCCCCGGTGCGCAGCAGCCAATCCGCCGCTCGAACCGCCGAGCGGATATCCGGCGCCCAGACAACCGGAAGGATGGACAGATCGATCCCATTGGCGGCCAGATCGGGGGGAAAGAAGGAATCCCGGGTGAGTGAGATCCAGACAACGGGAGTAGAGTGCTTTTGAGCCTCCAACAGCAATGTACAGCTGAGGCTGAGGCAGGCTGAGGGTCCGCTGGAGCTCAGCTCAACCAGCCGCCCCCGCAGAGTTTTTAGGCTGAATTCGGAGCCGTCCTGCTTCTCTACCGCCTTCTCTACCGGGGCGCAACGATCCGGCTGCAGATCCACGGCACGGAGAAGCTGCGGGAAGATGGGGGATTCGCTTATCTCCCCCTGCCTGGATTCCTTGGTAGCGGTTGATTTGGTAGCGGGTAATGTTGATGCGGCCATAAAGTACTTAACATATTTATAGTACTTTATGACTATCCTGTCAAGTGGTATACTGGTTCTGGAGCGGGTTATGAGAGATCCTATCTATCTCGACCATAATGCCACCACACCGGTTCATTCCGAGGTCGTGGAGGCGATGGCGCCCTGGTTAAAAGAGCACTTTGGAAATCCTTCCAGCACGCATGTGTACGGCCGGCGGGCTCACCAGGCTGTGGAGCGGGCCAGAGAACAGGTTGCCGCGCTTCTGGGCTGCAATCCCGAAGAGATCTACTTCACCTCCGGCGGGACCGAGGCGAATAACCTCGCCATCCTCGGTGTGGCTGAGGCGGTGGGGGATCGGCGGAGACACGTTGTGACCTCGGTTGTCGAGCACCCGGCAACCATAAGACCCTGCGACAGGCTGCAACAACAGGGATGGGAGATAACACGTCTTCCGGTGGACGATGATTGCATGGTCAAAGTCGATGATGTCCGTCCGTTTGTTCGTGGAGACACTGCCCTGGTTACCGTGATGCTGGCGAACAATGAGACAGGCACCATCATGCCGATCCGCCGGTTGGCGGAGAGCGGGCATTCCAAGGGAGCGCTGGTGCACACGGATGCCGCTCAGGCGGTAGGTAAGATATCGGTAGGCGTGGATGATCTGGGAGTTGATCTGCTTTCGGTGGCTGGGCACAAGCTGTACGCACCCAAGGGAGTGGGGGCGCTGTACGTACGGGCGGGTACCCCCATTCGGCCGGTGTTGCTGGGTGCCGGGCACGAGCGGGGTCTGCGGCCCGGCACTGAAAACGTCCCGTACCTTGCAGGCCTGGGCAAAGCCTGCGAGATCGCAGCCCGGGATTTGGAGACAGAAGCCGCCCGGATTCGAGTGCTGCGGGATGAGCTTTGGGGGATTCTACGGGCAGGGGTGCCAGGTATCCGGCTCAACGGGCACCCGATAGAAAGGCTACCCAACACGCTGAACGTCTGTTTTCCGGGCGTGTTGGGAAGCGCCGTGCTGGCGGCGGCGCCTGAGGTGGCGGCTTCGACCGGATCGGCCTGTCATGAAGGAGGCGAAAGTGCCTCCGGGGTTTTACTGGCGATGGGACTGGAAGCGGCGACTGCTCTTGGGGCTGTGCGGCTGTCCCTTGGACACGGAAGCACCAAGCAGCAGGTCCGGGAAGCCGCACATACGTTGGTTCGCGCCTGGAAAGAGGTTTCGCCCAGGTAAGGGGCGGACCATGCCGGAAACAACGCCGATGGCCAGCTCGACGTCCGTTATTATAGCTATTGTAGGGTAATCGATTCTATCAACGTTGGATGCGTAGCTGTCCGGCCAACTTGAAGGGAAGGGATGCCTCCTTCAAGGTCCGCAGGGATGTGCCAACATGCACATTCGCCTCCAGGGCGTACTCCAATCTCTGCCCTCCCAGGATCAGCTGGTACACCCCTCTGCCCAGGGCGGCAAAATCCAGGTCCAGCGGAACGGTCAGCTCGGCGCTGTCATTTTCGAGGATCCGTACCCTGGCCTGATGCATTCCCGACACCCATTCCCGTCCATCCACCTGAAAACGATACTCCAGAGACTCTATGAAAACCTTGAAGCTGTTTCGATTGATCAATTCCAAGTCGAGGGCAAGACTGGCCGCGGACAGCGATATCTCGTTCAGGCGCAGGCTCACCACCTGCAGCCGGGGCGGCCGCAGGACCGGAAAAGTACCATCGGTCTGCACCGGCACCCGAACCCTGCCCAGCACCGGCAAGTCAAAGGAAAAGCCGGAAGAGAGCTGGTAGGCGGCTTCCTCCTTGCCTTCGAGGTCGGCGATGGTCTGGGCGATCTCATCGAAACCCAGCTCCACGGGCAGCGGGATGATGGAGCGTTCCCGGGCCGCAATGGTTACCTTGTCCTGGACCTCACCGCTGACAAAGGGATTGCCCTCGATCTGAAGCTCGTAATCGAATCCGGACAGCCCGATCCCTATCGGATTCGGGTTTTTGACCTCCACATCGAAGCGCAAGGTCAAACCTGAGAAAGAAAGGGATTCCAGCTCGGTGGCAGTGATCCTCACCTCCGGTTTTCGCATCACCTCCACGGCATCCTGCAGGGATTCACAACCGCCGGCCAAGAGAGCGGCGGCCGCAATCCCGATCACGGCTGTCGTATGTACCGCAAGCCTGTTTTTCTTCATCCGGATCCCTACAGAGCCAGCACGGCCCTGTCCTCCTTGAGATAGTCGCTCAGAGGCACGCCCATGTACTTGACGGTGATTCCCAGCACTTCAAGATCGGGGGTCACACCGTACAGATCGGCGCAGGCTTTGCACGCCTCCAGCACGACCCCCGCCTCCTTCATCTGCCCCATTTTTTCCCGAAGCTCCTCATCCCGACTCAGTAGTTCCGCCGAAGGTCCCCAAACGATCAGGATCACTTCTTCCCACCAGCCCTTGAGCTTGGCGTTGAGAGTGTACATGAACACCATCTTGAGGGCTACTTCCCGATCCCCGCTGGTCCACAGCACGACCAGCGATCTCTTGTCCGTTTTGTCCGCGCTCATTCAAAGCTCCTTTCGCGTGGGCGCCCCAGGCGTCGCACCCTCCCGGCGAGCACGCCCGCCCGCCTATTGTATCATCTCCCGGGGAGCTGGAAAACAATCTGCTCCGGGTTTTTTACGGTTGGTGGGTCCCTCAAAACTTGACAAACATCGGATCGCGTCTTACATTGTAAAACATGAAAACATCAACGTTGACAATCAGGTTAGACGCGGATCTCGACGCACTACTATCGAAAGCAAGCGAACAATCTGGAATTTCGCGAAGCGAGTTGGCCAGGCAGGCGCTTCGCCGGCAGCTGCGGATCAGTCAGTTCGAAGCGCTGCGAAAGAGGATCATGCCGTTCGCTGAGGCCAGAGGATTCCTTACAGATGAAGATGTATTCCACGAGATATCATGAAGGTCTTTCTGGACACAAACGTCCTTGCAAGCGCGGCGGCCACTCGTGGATTGTGCGCTGATGTATTGCGTGAGGTTTTTGCTGCGCACGAATTAGTCATATCTGAATATTTAGTAACAGAATTGAAACGGGTACTCGCAGAAAAGTTCATCCTGCCCCATGACATTAGGGACGATTATATATGGCTTCTTCATCAAGACACTATAGATGCCGGAGAAGCTGATCCACCTCCGGTACAATTGAAAGACAAATCAGATATCCCCATTCTCGGGGATGCTTTACAGGCTAACGCCGATATTCTGGTTACGGGTGATTTGGAATTGCAGAATCTAAAAAAGATTGGAAATCTACTCATTCTCTCTCCGCGAGGATTCTGGGAGAAACTGAGGGCCGAAAACGAGGCTTCGGGGGACAAAAGCTCCTAATCGGAGAACAGGCGTTTCTCAGCCTTGGAGGCCGCAAACTGCAAATACAGCCATTCCGCGATCACGGACCCGGCGTAGGCCATGGCGGCAATGAGTGCGCCGTGTACAGGCAAAGTATAGCTCAATACGATGAGAAGCGTCCCCAGCACCAGCAGATTCACGATCACCGAGCGAGTTATGGCCGGAGTCACTTTTGCACTGACCAGAATGCCCCTCTTCCAGGAAATCGCTGAGCCTACGGCGGGCAGAACCGCCAGGAACATCATGGGCACACGGGTCATTTCGGTCAGAACCACAGTAAGCCCGGCAACCCGCCTGAACCAGATTTGAGCCAGCGGGCTCAGGGCGAAGGCAGTAAATATGAGCAGCATCACCACGCTCAGAAGCCGGGCGAATCGCTGCAGCACTACGAAACCACTGCGGTCCTGCAGAAGTACGATCCCCACCTCCTGGTAGGACATGGCGATCGATTGGCCGAGAAAACTCACGCTGAGCAGCACGGGCCAAACCGCCAGGGAATCGAGGGCCAGGGGGAGCCGGGAAATGGCCACGGTCAGCAGGGGCCGGGCTGCCAATAGGATCAAAGAGGTCAGGGCCAACGGAAGGTAGAAGGCGAAGAGCTCCCGCCAGGAGAGGGCGTCCTTCTCCGGCAGAGAATCGCTCAGATTCCGGCGAACAACCGGACGGGCGAACAGGTAGGCTGCCGCCGCTGCCGCGATCACGCCCCCGGCCACGGCCGCGGCTCCCACAAACACACCGGAGTAGCGGGGCAGAGAATAACCGATTGTCAACAGCACCGCAATGACCGCCAGGCGCACGGCGATGGTAACCGGCACCACCCCCGTGCGATCGTGACGGATCAGCACTCCCTGCCACAGCCTGCGATAACCGACGGCGGCGCTCCAGGGGGTGAGGACCAGGAAAGCGCCCCGGCCGAGTTGGGCCACCGACTCGGGCGCCCCGATGATCCTCACTACAATCAGATCGAAGAGCGGAGTGATGCCGATCAGCAGGTGGAGAGCGGTCAAGCCGCCCATCATAAGGTGAGAGAAGCGCAGCAGCCGCCGGTAGGAGAGCGCTCCTCTGGACAGAGCGGTGCCGGCTGTAAGCAGCATGATGACCGGGCTTTCTATGATCAGGGCAATGGAATAAACCACCCCGTACGCGGCCAGATTCAGCTCCGGGTCGGGCATGCGGGCAATGAAGGCGGCGATCAGGGGCTGCTCTACCGCCATCATGAACCACATGGCGGCCAGGGGGATCCAGAACCAGAAGATGCGGCGGTAGCTCAACGGGGTGGTCGCAGCGATGTCTGCCATAAGGCACCAGGATAGCCGGTACGCTCCGGCAGTGTCCAGCAACGCCGTTCAATTATTCAATTTGCATACTCATGCATCTTACATAGCAGGATAATTACCTTTCTCACATAGAATTAGAGAATTACTTCAAGACTATGCATTTTGCATGGGTTTGCCCGCACCTCCTCGGAATGTCACCTCTGTTTATTTCCATACATAGTAAGTATTTAAGATAATTTCAATATGTGGCACGATCTTTGCTTTACATTGATAGACCGTCGATTAGGAGGTCCAAATGAACAACTTGATTACCAAGGTCTCGCAAAGACTTTTAACCCTTGCCATCCTGGTTGGAGCACTGCTGCTCATCGGGGCGTGTACCATGCCGACCGGATCGGACCCTTCGAGCAAATCCACGTACGAAGATGATCTGGCATCCTTCGTTCAGGCTGTCGAAGAGATCACACCGCTGCCCGCCGATCCCGGCGCCGCAGACATCTACACGTACGCGATCACCGTGGATACCTTAGCCCAAGTATACGACATCACCGAAGAGGATGTGGTGGATGTCGTGACCGACCAGATCGCCGATGAGGTGATCCGGGCCCTGGTCCTCGGTGTGTTGGACGGATCCGTCACCCTGACGGATCTCATGGTCGCCGATACGGGCATGTATCAGGACGCCGAAGAGGGGATCGTGGTCGGCCTTCCTTTGGAGGAGGAGATCCCGGCGGATTCTCCGATCCAGACCAACGGAACTCCGGAGATCGTTGATGACGGGGAGCGCGTGGGAATGGAGTTCAATGACGCCGAAGATTACCTGATCATACCTGCGGACCCCAGCAACGACCTGACGCATCAGGGCACGATCGAAGCCTGGCTCAAGCCCGCTGTGAACGTCAATTGGGCGGGGATCCTCCATAAGGGAACCGAGTCCGACTGGTCGGATGAGGGGTACAGCTTCCAGTACGACGGCGGCAAGCAGCTGATGTTTGCCCTGACCAGCGAAGCCGGGCAGTTGATACTGGTCCGCACTACTCATGTTCTGACCACCGGGGCCTGGTCCTACATCGTAGTCACCTGGGATGAGGATGAGGTGCATATCTACGTCAACGGTGTCGATGTGGTCGACAGCATCACCCTGGGATTCTCAAGTACGCTGACAACGATTGCGGAAAACTATCCCTTCGTAAGCTCTGAAGGCGATGTCGTGGTCGGAACCCAGATCCCCGGCGATCCGTATCGCTTCGACGGAACCATGTCGGATATCAAGATCTACGACCGTTTCATGGAGGAAACCGAGGTCCTGGAGAATTACGGCGGATAGGCGCTTGGGCGCACCGGGGCGCCTAGCCCGGCACGCGAAGCCCTGGACGCATCAGTGAAATGGCGCCCTAGCCCCCCCGCGGGGGGGCTTTTTTTTGTCTTCTGCTCAAGGTGGACTGGTTTACCCCCAACAGCTGGGCGGCCAGGCTCTGGTTTCCCCCGGCTTTCTTCAGGGCTTCGCCGATCAGATAGTCCTCCGCTTCCCGCAGGGTCGGAAACTTTCCGCTGAAGCTGATCCGCGGCTGTTGGGTTTTAGGAGCCGAGGCGATAGAACCGTCGCCGTCCCGGTGCTTATCCAGGTAGCTCCTGACCGAGGCCGGAGAAAGGGTGTTCCCCGTCTGGGTGCTGAGGGCGTCAAAAAGCAGGGACTGGAGCTCCCTGACATTCCCCGGAAATCCGTATGATTCCAACAGCACGTAGAGTTCCTTGGGAACCTTCGGCTTGTTTTTCTTCAATTCGACCGCCCCCTGTTGGAGAAAATGATCGACCAGCAGGGGCAGATCTTCGAATCGCTCCCGCAGGGGCGGCACTTCGATATGATGGGCCATCAGTCGGAAATACAGGTCCTTGCGGAAGCTCCCCTGTTCCTGCTGGGCCAGCAGGTCAGCATTGGTGGCCGCGATGATCCGGGCGGATGAGGTACTGAGCTGATCGGTTCCCAGAGGATAATACTCCCCCTCCTGCAGGAGACGCAGCAGCTTGATCTGGGAGCCCGCCGCCATCTCTCCGATTTCATCGAGGAACAGGGTGCCTTTGGCAGCGCTTTCCACCAGTCCCGAACGCTGGCCCTCGGCACCTGTGTAGGCGCCGCGTACGTGGCCGAACAGGCTGTCGGAGAACATCGTATCGTCCAGACCGGCCACGTTGACCGCCACGAACGGTCCTTCCCGGCGGCTCAGGGTGTGGATCACCCCGGCGATCAATTCTTTGCCCGTCCCGCTCTCACCGGTCACCAGGATCGGTTTGGAACTGGGGGCGACCGCCTCGATATAGCGAAATACGGACTTCATGGATTCGCTGTCCGCTATGATCTCGGCAAACGCCTCCGGGTTCGTCAGTTTACCCGACTTGATGCGTCGGCTTAAGTTTCCCACCTCTCGCTGCAGTTCGGCGATCTCCAGAGCATGACGAACACTGGCCCACAGGCGGCTGTGCTCCACCGGTTTGGTCAGGTAGTCGAAGGCGCCGAGCTTCATGCACTCCACCGCTGTATCTATCTCTTCATCGGCCGTGATCACGATCACCGGGATCTCCGGATAATCGGTCTTGATTTGCTTGAGGATCTCCTGTCCGGACACTTCGGGCATGTGAAGGTCCAACAGAACCAACGAACAACCCGTGATCGGGATCTGCACCAGCACCTCGGTTGCATCTCGAAATAGAGATAGATCGGCAATCCCATGATGCTCCAGAATTGTTTTGTACAGGCTCAAAGAGACCTGCTCATCATCGACAAGATATATAGGAGCTGGTTTCTGCTTCATGGTCGGCGAGTCCCCATTCAAATCAGTGTACTTCAAGTTGGTTATCGAGTAAATTGAACAACATCCAAAATTCACACGTATAAGGATTCGGCTATGAACGAGGAAAATCTGGACCCCAAAGACTGGAAGGCCATGGCGGCGCTGGGCCATCGTATGGTAGATGATATGGTCGGCTACCTGAAAACGGTGAGGGATCGCCCCGCCTGGGTCCATGCACCCCAAGAGGTCAAGGACCACTTCACACAGCCGCTCCCCCTGGAGCCTCAGGCACCCGAACAGGTGTACCAGGAGTTCCTGCGGTACGTGCTCCCCTACCCCGCCGGGAATATCCATCCCCGGTTTTGGGGCTGGGTATTAGGGACGGGAACGGTCTTCGGGGCGCTGGCCGAGATGCTGGCCGCAGGCATGAACACCAACACGGGCGGTTTGGACCACCACAGCGCCAACCACGTGGAAAACCAGCTGATCCGCTGGATCCGGGAGATCTTCGCTTTTCCCGCCGAAGCCAGCGGGGTGCTCACCAGCGGCTGTTCCGCGGCAAACCTGATCGCCCTGACCGTTGCCCGCAACGCCAAGGCGGAAGGAGACATCCGCCGCCAGGGGCTACAAGGGCTCAAGAGAAGGATGATCCTCTACGGCTCCGAGGAGATCCACAGCTCCCTGCAGAAGGCCGTTGAGCTGCTGGGACTCGGCAGCGACTGCCTGCGTACAGTGGCGGTAAATGAATCGTTCCAGATCGATACCGCAAGACTGGAGGAGGCGATCGCCTCCGACCGGGAACGGGGATTCCAGCCTTTCTGCATAATCGGCGCTGCCGGCACCACCAACACGGGGGCCGTCGATAACCTGCAGGCTCTGGCCGACATCAGCCAGCGGGAGGGACTCTGGTTTCACGTGGACGGCGCCTTCGGCGCCTGGGCCGTGCTGGCTCCAGGTGCCAAACAGCAGCTGCGGGGTCTGGAGCTTGCCGACTCGCTGGCCCTGGACCTGCACAAATGGATGTACATGCCCTACGAGATCGGCTGCGTGCTGGTGAGGGACGAGCGCAGCCACCGCAACACCTTTTCCCTGACCCCGGCCTACCTGGCCCACGGCGAAGGCGGAATGGGCCTGACCGGCGGCGACCTGCCCTGGTTCAGCGACTACCACTTCCAGCTGTCCCGAGGGTTCCGGGCTCTCAAAGCCTGGATGTCCCTCAAGGAGCATGGCCTGCGCAAATACGGGCGCTTGATCGAGCAGAACATCCGCCAGGCCCACTACCTGGGGGACCTCGTCCGGCGGGAGCCGCTGCTGGAGCTCACCGCGCCGGTGACCTTGAACGTAGTCTGCTTTCGCTACCTCGGAGGGGACGGTGAACGGGTCGAGCAGACTGAGTGGACGCAGCAGCAGGAGCAGGCGGTCGACGCTCTGAACCGGGAGATCCTGGTACGCCTGCAGGAGGAGGGGATCGCCGCGCCCTCGGGCACCACGATCCGCGGCCGCTACTGTATTCACCTGGCCATCACCAACCATCGCAGCCGTCGGGAGGATTTCGATCTGCTTATCCGGGAAGTGCTGCGTATCGGCGGGGAGCTGTGCAGGGAGTTGGCTAGCGGTTTTTAAGGGTTGCGCACCCGGCCGGTCAGCGGACAACCGCCTCCAGGATGAATAGTCCCTGGCCGACGGGAAGGATGCGCTCCAGAGACAGTTCGGCGGCCGCCAGAAGTGCGCGGAACTCCCCTTCGGTTCGCTCCCTACCCCCGGTTACCACCAGCATCTCCAGATCCAGGAGCTTGGCAGCGGACGGCTCGTTTCCCGGGGGGATTATCATCTCCACGATCAGCAAGGTGGAGCCCGTACTCATGGCCCGCCGGCAATTCGCAAGGATCACTCCGGCTCTCTCATCCGGCCAGTCGTGAAGGACGTTGGCCAGAAGATAGGCGTCGCTTCCGGCTGGAACACTCCGGAAAAAATCACATTCGACAACGGTGCAGCGCTCCCCGACTCCGGCAGCCTCCATGGTCTTCCTGGCCGCGGGTAATACAGATGCCAGATCGGCCAGAGTGCCCGGCAGCTTCGGATTGGCAAGCATTATCTCCCGGAGCAGGATGCCGTAACCGCCGCCCAGATCGGTCAGTGAGGCAAACTGGGAGAAATCGTAAGCTTCACAGAGGGCCCGCAGGTACTGGCCCGCCCGGGTTGCGTTGGCCCGGCGGAGCAGCTCAGCCTGGTGAGGATTCGACTCCAGCCAATCGACAAAACTCTCTCCGAACGCCTCTTCGAAGGGGGTGCAGCCGCGGCGAAGCCCGTCCAGCAGGTGCATCCAGGCTCTATCGTTCCACTCGGCATTGAAGTTGCGCGCCGTGGAGCGCAGCGATCCGCTCTGCAGAGCCCCGCTCTGAAGGAGCGAGGCCATCGGAGTCAGCCGGAAACTGCGCTCATCCCCTTCGGCGAAGATCCCGACGCTGGCCAGGGCCCGCAGCAATCGATACAGAGCATCCGGCCTGGTCCGGGTCAGGCGGGCCAGCTCTTCGCTGGTCAACGGCCCGGCAGCCAGCAGATCGGCAATGCCCAGCTCTGCGGCGGCGTAGATCGGCTTGCTGACCCATTTGGAGAGGATCATCCGCAGCAG
>Ga0315553_10002057_pt1 | contig 16392 bp, 20 predicted proteins | sample SalMarSW160140MG_FD_203099 | JGI IMG/M metagenome (GOLD analysis project Ga0315553, IMG submission 203099) | Salt marsh sediment microbial communities from the Plum Island Ecosystem LTER, Massachusetts, United States - Salt Marsh Sediment SW1601-40 ... | reverse complement strand
GTAATAGAGGAACCCCGATGTGTTGCGCAGCACGGTGGGCAGACGCTTGGCATCGGTCGTCGGTGTGGCGAGGCGGATAAAATTGAGCCCGTGCTTGGTCGCCGGCAGGCACAGCTCATCGTCGGCCTCGGGCGGCACGTCGACGACGATGAGCCCATCGACGCCGGCGGCGACCGCGTCATCGAGGAAGGCCTCGTTCGGATAGACGTAGATGGGGTTGTAATAGCCCATCAGCACGATGGGCGTCTCCTGGTCGGCTTTGCGGAACTCCGACACCAGCTCGAGCGTCTTCTTCATCTTGTGGCCGGCCTTCAGCGCGCGCAGCGAGGAGGCCTGAATGGCAGGCCCGTCGGCCATGGGATCGGAGAACGGCATGCCGAGCTCGATCAGGTCGGCGCCGGCCTTGGGCAAGCCGAGAAGGATCTTCTTTGACGTCTCCAGATCGGGATCGCCGGCGGTGACGAAAGTGATGAGCCCGGCGCGGCCTTCCTTTTTCAGGGCGGCAAAGCGGCGATCGATGCGCGTTTCTTTTGTCATGCGCGAGCCTGGTGCAAGCTCACCTCTCCCCGGTGGGGAGAGGTGATGTTCGAATTCGATCAAGGCTAAGCCACCCAAGTTCTGGTAACTCACATCTCCATGCCGAGATGGCCGGCGACGGCGAAGATGTCCTTGTCGCCGCGCCCGCACATGTTCATCACCAAGAGGTTGTCGCTCGGCAGCGTCGGCGCGAGCTTCTTGACGTAGGCGAGCGCGTGCGCGGGCTCCAGCGCCGGGATGATGCCCTCAAGCTTGGTGCACATCTGAAAGGCGTCGAGCGCCTCTTTGTCCGTCGCCGACACGTAGCTGACGCGGCCCGAATCTCTGAGCCAGGCGTGCTCGGGCCCGACACCGGGATAGTCGAGGCCTGCGGAGATCGAGTGGCCTTCGAGAATCTGCCCGTCCTCGTCCTGCAAGAGATACGTGCGGTTGCCGTGCAGGACCCCGGGCCATCCGCCGTTCATGGATGCGGCATGGCCATTGGGCACATCGAGCCCGTGGCCGCCCGCCTCAACGCCGAAGATCTTCATGCTCTCATCGTCCAGGAAGGGGTAGAAAAGTCCCATGGCGTTGGAGCCGCCGCCGATGCAGGCGACGAGCGTATCGGGCAGCCGGCCCTCCATCGCCATCATCTGCTCGCGCACCTCCTTGCCGATCACCGACTGAAAGTCGCGCACCAGCTCCGGATAGGGATGCGGGCCCGCGACCGTGCCGATGATGTAATAGGTGTCGCGAACGTTCGTCACCCAGTCGCGCAGCGCCTCGTTCATGGCGTCTTTGAGCGTGCCGGCCCCGCTCGTCACCGGATTGACCTTGGCCCCCAGAAGCTTCATGCGAAAGACGTTCGGCTTCTGGCGCTCCACGTCGGTTGCACCCATGAAGATCTCGCACGGCAGCCCGAAGCGCGCGCACACGGTGGCGACGGCAACGCCGTGCTGGCCCGCGCCCGTCTCGGCGATGATGCGCGTCTTGCCCATGCGCCTGGCAAGCAGGATCTGGCCGAGGCAGTTGTTGATCTTGTGGCTGCCGGTGTGGTTGAGCTCGTCGCGCTTGAAGTAGATTTTGGCGCCGGCCAAGTGCTCGGTCAGGCGCGCGGCGAAATAGAGCGGGCTCGGGCGGCCGGCGTAATGGGCATTGAGATCGGCAAGCTCGGCGTGGAAGGCGGGATCGGCCTTGGCCTCGTCGTAGGCGCGCTCCAGATCAAGGATCAGCGGCATCAGCGTCTCGGCGACGAAGCGGCCGCCGAAAATGCCGAAGTGCCCGCGCTCGTCCGGCCCGCCGCGGAACGTGTTGAGCTTGGCATCGCTCGCCATTTTTCTCGTGGTGGCCATTGCGGCTGTCCGGTTAGTGGGGTGCCGGCCCCTGCTTAGCGGTCTTTGCCGCGTGAAGGAAGCGGCGGATCAGCTCGGCGTCCTTCTCGCCGGGACGGCTCTCGACGCCGGAGGAGACATCGACCGCGGTGGCATCCGTCAGGCGAATAGCTTCGGCGACATTCACGGGCGTCAGGCCGCCCGCCAGCATGTAGGCGAGCTTGCCGCGCACGGTCTGCAAGGCCATCCAGTCGAACGCGGCGCCGTTGCCCCCGGGCAGCGCGCCGACGCGGCCCTCGGCCACCTTGGCGTCGAATACAATGAGATCGGCCTTGCCCACGTAGGCGAGCGCGGCTTCGGCGTCGGCGGGCTCGGCGACCTTGACCGCCTTCATCAGGGGACGCTTGGCAAGTCTTGCGATCTCGGCGACGCGCTGCGGCGTCTCGGAGCCGTGCAACTGGATGAGGTCGGGATCGACGCCCGCGATCACCTCGCTCAAGCGGCGGTCGTCGGGATCGACAAGCAGCGCCACGATCTTCGCCCGGCCGCGGGCCTTGCCGGCGAGCGTGCGGGCGGTCGCAAGATCGACGTTGCGTGGACTCGGCCCATGGAACACGAGCCCGACGTAATCGGCGCCGTTGGCGAGCGCTGCCTCGAGCGCCGCCTCGGTCTTTAATCCGCAGATCTTCACTTCAATGGTCATCGGCTCTTTGCATTGGTGCTGCTTCGCACACGCGCCGTCCCGCGCTCTTATTATACAACATGCGGCCTTCGCCCCTCACCCGCGATCCCGGCTTAACGCCGGGCTCGCAGCCTTCGCCCCTCACCCGCGATCCCGGCTTAACGCCGGGCTCGCGACCTCTCCCCCTGGGAGAGGTGGCATTGCGCAGCTTGTACCCGACTCATCCCTCCCCGGCGGGGAGTGGTCGGAGCGCGAACGCAAGCGTGGGCGCTCCGGGTGAGGGGGATTAATGCTCAGGAGCCGGACGCGGCAAGCCGCTTTGTGCCCCCGGCGGCTTGGGCATCGCGCTCGCGCGTCAATCGGTCGGCTTCCGCCCGCCAGCGCACGGCGGCCCGCCCTTGCGTCCGCGCACTGCGCCGCCAGCGGCCCTGGCCGATCCACATGGCAGCGCCGCCCAGAAGGACGCCTATGAGCAGGGCGATCAGCAGATATGCATAAAACGGCAGCACCAGCGATATGACCGGACTCTCCGGCCGAAAGGGATCGAGAACGAGCCGCACGTCATGGCGGTTGACAACCGCCAGCGTGACGAGCACGAGCGCCGCCGGAAGGGCGATCACGAGCCAAACGATCCGCCGCAGCACGTCAAAGAGCCTCTGGCCTCGGCTAGTGGTTTTCCTTGGAGCGATTGAGCCGCTCGCGCAGCTCTTTGCCCGTCTTGAAGAAGGGCACAAACTTCTCCGCGACGGACACGGACTTGCCCGTGCGCGGGTTGCGCCCCTGGCGCGCGGCCCGATGCTTCACCGTGAAGGCGCCGAATCCGCGCAGCTCCACCCGGTCCCCGCGCGACAACGCCTCGACGATCTCGTCGAACACGACCTTCACGATACGCTCCACGTCACGATGATAAAGATGGGGGTTCGCATTCGCGATCCTGTGGATCAACTCAGACTTTATCATCGCCAGCCCCGGAGCAAATTACTGTAATCTCTTAGTTTTCCGAAGGGTGCCAAACCGAGACGAGGCCGTCAAGACCAAGCGTGGAGAGGCTGGGATCGCGCGCGAGCAACTGGCCCAGGTAGGATTGTCCGAGAAGGCCCCGCAGAAGGCCGCCGAGCGAGCCCAAAAGGCCCCAGGAGCTGGAGGTCTGGGGCTTCCAATCGACGACTTTGAGGCTCTTGTCGATGTTGTGGGTCTTCTGCAGCCAGGCGAGCGCCTCGTCCTCGCCGCCGATCGCGTCGACGAGCTTGAGCTTGACCGCCTCCCGCCCCGTGAACACCCGGCCCTGCACCAGGCCGGGGATCTGGGCCGGATTGATCTTGCGGCGCTTCTCCACGAGCGACAGGAACCAGCGGAACCCCTCGTCGATCATCGACTTGGTCACCTCCTGCCCCTCTGCGCTGAGCGGCTCGAAGGGGGAAGGGACGGCCTTCAAGGGCCCGCTCTTGATCTCGTTAACGGTGACCCCGATCTTGCCCAGCATCTGGCTGACCTCCGGCCACTGGATGAGAACGCCGATCGAGCCGGTGATGGTGTTGGCCCGGCTGACGATATGATCGGCGCCGAGCCCGACGATATAGCCAGCGGAGGCCGCCACGGTGCCGAACTGCGCCACCACCGGCTTTTTCTTTGCGACCTCGCGTAGCGCGCCGAACAGCGCCTCGCCCCCGGTCGTCGTACCGCCGGGGCTGTTCACAAAGACGAGGACCGCCTTCACGTTGTCGGCTTTGCCGATGCGCTTCAGCAAATTGAGCTGGTCGCGGTCCTCTAGAATCGTGCCTTCGATGGCGATGCGCGCGATCTGCTTACCGCCCAGCACCTCCGACAGCTGATCGCCGGCCAGGCCCAGCGCAAACAACGCCACCACGATGCCGGCAACCGCCAGCGCCCGCCACACGGACAGGCGCCGGCGCAAGCGGCGGCGGTCGAGAACGGTGTCGATCTCACTGCTCATCCCGGCTCTCCGGCCTCACGCCCTTGTCGTCGAAAAAGTCTTGGTCTGAGTTGAGGTAAGGCAAGGCTGAAACACCCTTCAATAGAGGTGGCGAGCCGAGCCTCACCGAAACGTTAGCGTCGGGCTCACCCCCGGGGCTTTTGCAGTTATTCTTTGCCCTCTTCCTTTTCCCCTTCCGCTTCCGCTTCCGCTTCCGCTTCCGCTTCCGCTTCCGCTTCTACTTCCACTTCCACTTCCACTTCCACTTCCGCTTCGTCTTCGTCGCTGCCGTTATCGGCCGTATCGCGCTTCTTGATCGCGGCCTTGAAGATGTCGCCGAGCGAGGCACCGGAATCGGACGATCCGTATTGCGCCACCGCCTTTTTCTCCTCGGCAATCTCCAGCGACTTGATGGAGACACCAATGCGGCGCGCCGCCTTGTCCATGCTGGTGACGGCCGCATCGACTTTGTCGCCCACGTTGAAGCGATCCGGGCGCTGCTCGGAGCGGTCGCGCGAGAGGTCGGAGCGCTTGATGAAGGCTGTCAGCTCGCTTTCGGCCAGCTTGACCTCTATGCCGTTCTCCTGAACGGCCACCACCGCGCAGGTGACGACATCGCCCTTCTTGAACTTGGTGAGCGTATCGATCGGATCGCCGGAGAGCTGCTTGATGCCGAGCGATATGCGCTCCTTCTGGCTGTCGACGTCGAGCACGGTCGCTTTGACGACGTCGCCCTTCTTGAAGTCCTTGATCGCCTCGTCGCCGGCCCGCGTCCAGTCGAGGTCGGACAGATGCACCATGCCGTCAACGCCGCCATCGAGGCCGACGAAGAGGCCGAACTCGGTGATGTTGCGGATGGGCCCTTCGACGACGGAGCCCTTCGGATGCGCGGCAAGGAAGGCTTCCCAGGGGTTGTCCTGGGTCTGCTTGAGGCCGAGCGAGATGCGCCGCTTGTTGGAGTCGACCTCCAGGACCTGCACCTCGACCTGCTGGCTGGTGGAGACGATCTTGCCGGGATGGACGTTCTTTTTCGTCCAGCTCATTTCCGAGACGTGGATCAAACCTTCGACGCCCGGCTCCAGCTCAACGAAGGCGCCGTAGTCGGCGATGTTGGTGACGGTGCCTTGCACGCGCACACCAACCGGGTACTTGGTCTCGATCGACTGCCAGGGGTCGGCCTGCAGTTGCTTCATGCCGAGGCTGATGCGCTGAGTCTCCGGATTGATGCGGATGATCTGCACCTTGACGGTGTCGCCCACGTTCAAGATCTCGGAGGGATGATTGACGCGGCGCCAGGCCATGTCGGTGACGTGCAACAGGCCGTCGATGCCGCCGAGATCGATGAAGGCGCCGTAGTCAGTGATGTTCTTGACGAGACCGTCGATCACCTGGCCCTCCTCGAGGCGGGCGACGATGTCGGCGCGCTGCTCTGCGCGCGTCTCCTCGAGCACGGAGCGGCGCGAGACGACGATATTGCCGCGGCGGCGGTCCATCTTCAGGATCTGGAACTGCTGCGGCTGATGCATCAAGGGCCCGATGTCGCGCACGGGTCGGATGTCCACCTGGCTGCCGGGCAGAAATGCAACCGCGCCGTCGAGATCAACCGTAAAGCCGCCCTTGACCTTGTTGAAGATGACGCCGGAGACTTTTTCGCCCTTCTCGAACATCTTCTCAAGCCGGGTCCAGCTCTCCTCGCGGCGCGCCTTGTCGCGCGAGAGCACCGCCTCGCCCAGCGCATTCTCCACGCGCTCCAGGTACACCTCGACCTCGTCGCCGACATTGAGCTCCGCCGGCTTGCCCGGCAGCGCGAACTCGCGCAGAGGAACGCGGCCCTCCATCTTGAGGCCGACGTCGATCACGGCGAGGTCCTTCTCGATACCGACGACCTTGCCCTTGACGACCGATCCTTCGAACACGTCCTCTTTGGAGAGGCTTTCGGCAAGCAACGCGGCGAATTCATCGCGCGTGGGGTTGAGTTCTTTCGAGGTGCCTTGCGACATGCGAATTGATACTCCTTGATGCGTGGGACGGCCGTCGGCGACGGCCTGCGATGACGTTGGAAGACGGCCAAACCCTCCGCCACGGTCCCCGTGATCGGACAGTCTCCTGCCGCTCATGTGAATGCTGGATCTGATGCCGCCGTGATGGGCTTTGCCCGCCAACTGAAATTTGGAACACCCGGCTAAGGTGCCCTATCGGCCGATCTTCCTCTTGATCAATCCGACAGCGGCTTCGAACGCCTGCTCTATATCTAAGTCCGAGGTCTCGAGCAAGTCGGCGTCGAGAGCTGGGCGCATAGGCGCGCTTTCACGGCCCGCATCGCGGGCGTCGCGGCGTTGAATATCGGCCAGCACCGCCTCAAATGTGACGGGGTCCGATTGGGCGCGGCGCTCGGAAAACCGGCGCTCGGCGCGCACCTCGGGCCGGGCGGTGACAAAGATCTTGGCATCGGCGTGAGGGCACACGACGGTGCCGATGTCGCGGCCATCGAGCACGGCGCCGCCGGGTTGCGCCGCAAAAGCCTTCTGATAGGCGAGCAGTGCAGCGCGCACATGCGCCATGCTGGCGACGATCGACGCCGCCTCGCCGGTGCCGGGGCCGCGCAGCAGCGGATCATCGAGCGTCGACGGATCGAGGGAGCGCGCCTGCGCCAGCGCGGCCCAGGCATCGGTGAGCTTGAAGCCGCGCATCGTGACGTCGCGGGCAACCGCGCGGTAGAGCAGACCGGTATCGAGACAGGGCAGGCCCCAATGCTGGGCGATGCGCTTTGCCAGCGTGCCCTTGCCAGAGGCGGCGGGACCGTCGATGGCAATGATCACGGCGTCCCCGCTTGGAAGCTCGCGCCGAGCGCTTCCATGAGAGTGCGGAACCCGGGAAAGCTCGTCGCCACCATGGTCGTGTCGTCGACCGTGACGGGTCGCTCGGTTGCAAGGCCCAAGGTCAGGAAGGCCATGGCGATGCGGTGGTCGAGATGGGTGGCGACCGCGCCGCCGCCGGGGACGCGCTGAGCCCCCGCTACGATGAGGCTATCGCCTTGCGCCCGCGCCGCCACGCCGTTGGCGACAAGACCGGCGACGGTAGCGGCCAGCCGGTCGCTCTCTTTCACCTTCAGCTCGGCGAGCCCCTCCATGCGCGTCTCCCCGGCGGCGAAGGCGGCGACGACCGCCAGTATTGGGTACTCGTCGATCATGCTGGGCGCGCGCGCGGCCGGCACCGTCACGCCTTTGAGCTTCGAAGCGCGCACGCGGATGTCGGCAACCGGCTCACCTCCTTCCAAGCGCTCGTTGAGAAAGGCCACGTCGGCGCCCATCTCGCGCAGCGTCAGATAGAAGCCGGTGCGCGTCGGATTGACGAGGACACCCTCGATGGTGACGTCTGAGTCCGGCACGATGAGCGCGGCGGCGGCGAGGAACGCCGCCGAGCTCGGATCTCCCGGCACCGTCACGTCGCGCCCTGCTAGTTCCGCGTCACCCTTGACGGTGATGCGCGTCTTTCCGTCCTCTGCGACGGTCTGCACTTGGGCGCCAAAATAGATGAGCATGCGCTCGGTGTGATCGCGCGACGGCGCCGTCTCGATAACCGTCGTCGCGCCCGATGCGTGCAGGCCCGCCAAGAGGATTGCGCTCTTGACCTGCGCCGACGGCACCGGCAGCTCGTAGGTTATGGGAACGAGGTGCGAGGTGCCGCGCACGTTAAGCGGCAGCCTGTCCCGATTGTCCCCGACCTCCAGACCCATTTGTTGCAAGGGCGCGAGCACCCGGCCCATGGGACGCCGGCTCAAGGAGGCGTCGCCCGTCAAGCGCGCCTTCATGTCGTGGCCGGCGATCACGCCCAGCATCAGACGGGTGCCGGTGCCGGAATTGCCGAAGTCGAGGGGCGCTAACGGCGCGCGCAGCCCGCCCACGCCGCGGCCGGTGACGCGCCACCCTTCACCCGACTTGCGGACGGGCGCACCAAGGGCATCGAGCGCCTGCGCGGTCTTGAGAATGTCCTCGGCCTCGAGCAGGCCCCTGATGCGCGTAATCCCCGTGGCAAGGGCGGCAAGCATCAGCGCGCGGTGCGAGATCGACTTGTCGCCCGGCACGCGGACGCGCCCGGCGAGCGGACCGCTGGCGTGCGCCGCCAAGGGACGATGGGCAAGGTCGGCTTCGGAAGGCACCAGCAAGGCTCCATCGCGCGGGCACCCCGCGCCGGCTCAGGTTTTGGAGGGCATAGAGCCGACGGGTTTCGGCCCTGTCAACGCCGCACGGTCCGGCCTTTGCCGATCGCCCGCGCTTTGCTTTTGACAAGCCCGGAGCCTTGTGGCAGATCGCGACGAACTCCCCTTATTTATTCTCAAGGTTGGCTCCATGGCGACCAAGCAAGACCGCGGGACCAAGCGCACCTGCCAGAACGGCGAGTGCGGCGCCCGCTTTTACGATTTGAACCGCAGCCCCCTCACATGCCCGATTTGCGGCGCCGCCTACGTGATCGCCTCCTCGCCCACGGCTGTCGCCCCCGCGCCGCCGGAGGAAAAGACGCCCCGCAAGGTCAAGAAGGAGGAATTCCCCGCAGCAGCGGCGGCCAAAGAAGAGGCCGAGGCCGAGGAGGAGCTCGCCGACGTGGAGGCCGATGAGACGGTTGCCGACGACGAGGACGAGACCTTCCTCCAAGAAGAGGAAGAGGACGGCGGCGACGTGACAAACATCATCGGCGGCCCGGTCAAAGAGGGCGAGGAGGAGCGTTAAGGCGAAGACAAGCGCGCCCGAGGCGCTTGCGTGAAACTTCGCCCTTGCAGTTTGGCAGCGGAGGCCCTAATCAGGCCCACTGCTCGGGGCGCGCGCTTGCAGCGCCCCTTGCGACTTCTCAAATATCCCAACGGTCGGGGCCGTAGCTCAGTTGGGAGAGCGCGTGAATGGCATTCACGAGGTCAGCGGTTCGATCCCGCTCGGCTCCACCAATGATCTCAGCGACTTAAGCCCACATTCGCCCAAGTTGCGTTCCGCAGATTTGGCGTGCGGAACGTGCGCGGAACGCAGATCAGGGAAAGCCCCGGTGCCGGGGCGCTTAGCCCGAGCCCCACGCGATCAAGCGTAATGCGCATTACAAATCGGCCACTTAGGTCGCCGACTGCGCATTGTGGTTGAGCCGCGTATTACAACCCCATGGCTGTATTACGAACGCGCGAACGCCCGCGGCGCGGGGCTTTGGCTCGCCCTTATCTGTATTACACGATTTTTAGTAATACGTTTCTGATATGTGATACATTCTGATTTGAAATACGCAATGCACTGCATCGCAGACGGAGGGCAGGTCATGAAAGTGGCGGTGGTCAACCTAAAGGGCGGGGTCGGCAAGAGTACGCTCGCGAGTGCGCTCGGCGTGCACGCGGCCAACGAGCAAATCGGCTCGCGCGCCAAGCGTGTCGCGCTTGTCGATCTCGACCCCCAGCGCTCGCTAGTCGAGTGGTGGAACCGGCGCGGGCAAACCGACAACCCTAGGGCCTACGTCGACGCCGACACGGCAGCCGACGCGATCAGCGCCCTGGAGCAAGTCGAAGCGCCTGACGTGATCCTTCTCGACGGGCCGCCCGCGTTCCTGAGCTTGGTGCAAGAGATGATCGAGGCCGTTGACCTGGCCCTGATCCCCGTCAAGCCGTCCATGCTCGATCTGCCGGCAACGCTTGACGCCATCGTGCTCGCGCACGAGGCCGGCACGGCCTTTCTCTGTGTCATCAACGATGTTGGCCAGCATGAAAAGAAGCTCGCCGACGCGGCGCGCAAGGGCCTTGCCGAACTGAAAGACAGCATTGAAGGGTTGAAGGCCATCCCCATCGCCGAGACGGAGGTTCGGCACCGCCTCTCCCACATCACGGCCATGACCGTGGGCAAGACAGCATCCGAAGTGAACGGCGGCAAGGACAAGGAAGCGGCCAAGGACATCGCCAATCTGTGGGAGGAAGTGAAGGCGGCGACAGCCAAGGCGATCAAGGCGCGTGCACGTCGGAGGGTCGCCTGATGATCGAAGCACCAGACGACGAGGGAACGGATTTTGTTGCGGCGATGAAGCGTCAGTTTCGGCAAGCGCCGGCAGGCTCCAGCACCAAAGAGCGCCTGAAGGCCGAGCGGCGGGCAGGGCGCACGCCCAAGCAGCGTGTGAGGCGCGCAAAGAAGCCGCACGCGGTCAATTTCCGCGCTAGCGACGAGACGTTCGCGCTCGTGGTCGGGCTCATGGCCAAGCTCGAAGCCGACAAGACGGCCGTGCTTGAGCGGGCGATTGCTCATCTGGCCAAGGATGAGGGGATCAAGATCGGTGATTAAGAACCTTGCCATTACTGTCGGGCTCGGGCTGTTGCTCGCAACGGCCAACCTGACCATCATCAAAACAACCGGCTACCACGACGCACACGCGGTCATCGTGCTCGCAATCGCGGCCGGCGCCGGCATAGGTGCTTGGGCGCTGGGGCATGCATGGGGCGAGGGTCGCGCGCTGCTTACCGTGTTGCTGGCCCTGGCCATGTTGTCGGGCGAGCTGTTCGGGCTCGCTCAGACGGCCGACAGGATCGCCGCAGAGCGAGAGCGTCAGCAAGGGCCGACCCGCTTACAAGCTGAAGCGCACGCCAAGGCTAGTGTTCGCGTCGGTGCCGCGAAGGCGAAGCTTGACGCATTTCCCGCGACGACCCCGCGCCTCACCGCGGCGATCACCAAGAAAGCGGACGCCGACAAGGCCGTGCTCGATAAGTCTGCGGAACGGGGATGCGCCAAGAATTGCCGGTTGCTGCTAGAGCAGCAAGTCGGCCTTGCCCAGCGCGAGATCGAGGACGCGCGCGCCGAGCTGCAATCTAGGCGACAGCAAGCCGAGCGCGAGCTTGCCGACGCGCGGGCTGCGCTCAACAATGCGCCGCGCCCCAAGGTATCAGGAACGCCGCTCGCGGATCGGCTGGGGATTGACCCCGCCAAGCTCGATATGATCATCGCCGGCTTCGGCACGTTCGGCGCCAACGGGCTCGCCGCCTGCCTCATCGCGTTCGGTGCTCACCGCCGGGATGGCCCCCAGGTTGAGAGACCGAAGGTGGTGACGGCATCCGAGCCCGAGCCGACGCATTCGCGAGCGCGCGCCGAGAGCACGTCGGCCGTCGCATTGCTCCCCCGTCCGCGGCGTGACCCCCGCCAGCACACAGCCGAGTTTAGCGTTCGGTGTCTGAGACCGGCCGACGCTGATCTGCCGCTGTCGCGCTTGCATCCCAGATACGCCGCATGGTGCCAAGAGAACGAATATTCACGGCTTCCCCCGGCCGATCTGGCCAACCAACTGTGCGCGCTATTCAGCGAGCAAGGCATTCCGATTGAGCCCGTGGGCGGCGAGCTGGTCATTCGCGGCGTGGCCCTGGCCGACCCGACATAGCCGCCACTCGGCATGCCGTATCTCAATTGGGATGTGGTTCTCGATCTGCTCTCGCGCCGCGTCGTAGCTCGCCCTAAGTCGGTCCAGATCATGGCAGAAGCGCCGAAGCAGACAGCGGAGTGGCGCGAGGGAGGCGGTAAGGGGTTTCGGAAAAACCTCAAACCCGGCGCGCCACCCACGCTCTCCCCTCCATCTAGCGGCCACTTCCTTTAATTCCGTGAGCTTTGCAGCCGCAGCCTTGGCTTCGTCAGGTGTGCAGCCGCGGGCAACGGTCTTTTGCGAGAGAGCCCTAATCTTGGTGATGATGCTGGTCATTTCCTGGCCCGCCCCTTCGGCGGCCAGTAGCCGGCCGCCGTCGCTGCATCTGTCAGCAGCTTTTCAATCAGCGACGTGAGGGACCGGCTATCGGCCTTGGCCGTCTGCTCGCCCGCCGCCTTTAGGGCGGGGTCGATATAGACGTTGATCTGTCCGATTTTCTTGCGTTGCGCCATGTGTCGAGACACCGTGTTGACATTTTTAATGTCTCGACAATATACTGACAGCGCCTTGCCAATGCAAGCGAGCCGAGCCGGGGGTACGATCCCCAGCCCGGCTCTATCTCAACCACGGGAAATTTCCATGATCGAGACTGCAAAATCACATAGCACACCTGCGTTCAATCGGCGGACCGCCATCCTTGGTGGAGCCGCTATCGCGTCTGTTGCCGCCGTGCCGGCCGCTGCGGCTGTTTCCACCTGGTCGCCAGACGCTGCCCTTGCATCCGTCGCCGCCATGCCGGTGACTGCAAGGGACGGCACGCCATCCGCCGATCTCATCGAGGCTCGGCGCCTCACGGCCCGATTGCGTGAAACTGACAGGCTTCAGGCGGCTGCCGATGATGCTGACGACAAAAGGGGCCGTCGCGCCGCGGAAAGAAAGTACCGCATCGCGATGGCTGAATACGAAGCCTTTGCCGATCGCATCCATGCGCAACCGGTTCGATCATGGGATGACGTGCTGGTCCGCGCCGAGTTGGCCGGTTACTGGTTCGACGACGACTTTTCAAACGATAGCTATCTGCTGAGCCGCGGGTGCTACGACACGCGCTCCGCTGCACATGTGGTTGCAGCCGTGCTGGGGCTGGCGAGGGGCTTCGCGGCGTCATGAGCGACCGTCGCCAACATCGGACGCGGCAGATCAGGGGCTCGCCGCGCCCCGTCGACCCGGCCTGGCAGCTATCCCAGCGCGAAGTGTGGGCCATGCTCAGCCGGCCGCACTTCTCTCGATACGGCGTGGCCAGGATTGTGAGGCGGCAGCTCGTCGCCGAAAGTGGTCAAGTCGTCGTGGTGCGCAAGATCGTCTGAGGTACGCGCGCAGCGGCAATTAATGGGGCGCCCCGATCATTCGGAGCGCCCCCTTTTTCACCAAAGCCGGAAGTGTCATGCGGCCGAATCGCCAAGTAGGCGATACACGCTAGCCCGCCCACACTTCAACCGCCGCGCTATCTCTGCCGGGCCAACCCCATCATCGCGCAGCTTGCGCGCCTCAGCCGGATCGAGGCGCGGCTTGCGGCCCTTGTACACGCCCTGAGCCTTCGCCTTGGCGATCCCCTCAAGCTGGCGCTCGCGGCGTAGGCTCGTCTCGAACTCGGCGAATACGCCCAGCATGTCGAGGAACGCCTTGCCCGCCGGGGTCGAGGTATCGACGGGCTGCTCGGTCGCCTTCAGGGCAACGCCCTTTTCCCGCAGCACCCAAACGATGTCCTGCAAGTCTTTGACGCTGCGCGCCAGGCGGTCGATGCGCGTGACCACAAGCGTGTCCCCCTTTCGGAGGAAGTCGAGAAGCGTCTCTAGCTCCGTCCTGCCCTTACGCGACGTGCCGCTTCGCTTCTCCGACCGGATGACATCGCAGCCGGCCGCCTTGAGCGCGGCGTGCTGCACGTCGAGGCCCTGGTCGGTTGTGGATACCCTCGCGTATCCGTAGAGCTTGCTCATTGTTGATCCCCGCTGTCTCGTTAGGTTCTAGACCCTGAGACAATGGAGTCTCACAAATCGAAAGTCAACCCTATTGAGACGCGAATTGTGTCTCGTGTGGTCGTCTCGCTACGGTACACCCTTATAAGACGGTCTGCGATTGTAGTGGACCAGCTGCCGCGTCGGGTTGCGCGCCGAGCGAGCGGCGCCCACGGTCGCGCTTTCGACCACGGGAGGTTTTCATGAGAGTGGTTTTCGCGACGGTGATGATCATTGCGCTGGGCACCTTCGGCGCTTGGGCGGCTCCGACTCCGCAATCGACGCAGTGCCTACCTCCGAACAGCCCTCAGACGATCCGCGTCGCTGACGCAAGCGGCAAGACGGTCCAGAATGTCTTGTGCTGCTGCCAAACCGGCAACGGGGGCCAGTGCTGCAAGTACGTCGTCTTCTGCAGCAGCTTCATCCCTGGATGCTTCTGTCATTGATGCGGCGCCCGGCCGCGCCCGTCTTGGCTCTTGCTGCTGCTGCGCTCGTTTCATGCGCGCCAGGTCCTTCAGCCGACCAACCCTTCACGCCCACCGCGGGAGAAAGAGCTGCGGCAGTGGTGCGAGGTCTGTCGGGTCATGACGATCACATTGACGAGCGGGCCCGCGCGAGAAACGCCACCTACAAGTACCTCGTGAGCAATGGCATCACGCCCGAGGCCGCCGAGGCGGCTGTACTCAATCCGCAAGTGCTGGATGCCGTCATGAGGGAGATCGCCGAGCGCAAACGCTCTGGCGGATCATAGGGCCCATCTCGAAGCATTTCCCGCCCAACGATACATGGCCCTCGTAGAAGAAGAAAAGCGACATAATCGTCGCTTTTCAATCCCCTTTTTATGGTGTCAAGAGTTGCAGCGCCTCGTCTGCCAATTCCTTCCCGCTTTTTAGGGCATTGCAGAAATCTTCATGGACACAGCCCCGCCCTTTAGGGCCTGAAAGAATTTCAGGTGCAACTCGGAAAGTCGCACCCGAGGCCCTTTTTTACGGTGTCACCAGATGCGAAACCCCATGACGCACTCGCGCGCGCTCGCGCACGTACATCGGAGCTGGAGCGCTTCCGGGCGCCTTTTTATGGCGTCCAAAAATTCTGGCGCGGGTCCATCTAAGGCTTTGGTCCGACGAGCGATTGTTGAGCATACTAGGGGCCTGTTTCGCCCCTGTTAGCAGGAATGCCTTGGCGGCAGCCCGGTATTCGGATCAACTGCCCTATCTTTCCCACCATGCGACGGGCACCGTCCGTTGCCCCACGCGCGACGAGCGCAAGGCGTGCCCTTCTTGGTCATGGCGCCACAACGCTGGGTATTGAGCTTGGCGTTGCGTTCCTGCCGGCGCTGATCCTTGATCCTGGCCTTGCGTTCCCGAAGTCGTCTGTCAGCTTCGGCGAACTTCGTGCGAAGCTCCGGCGTCAGGCCATCCGTCATCGGGGGCAAGCCTTTTCGGCCCGCCATGCCGCCCAGCGCTGGCGCACCGCCTCAGCAATCCGCTGCCGTCCGGCATCCGTCTTGGGCCCGGTACTGCACCCGCCGTGATTGGGGCACCGCCCGTTGGAGAGAGCCTTGCGGATGCATGCTGTCCCCTTCCTGGTCCGGGCCCCGCACTTCCGGTTCCGCAGCTCTGCCCGTTCCTTGGCCCGTTCGCGCTCAGCGTCATGGCGAGACCGCCAAGCTTGCGACTTGGCTTGCGACCTGGCCTCTTTCCCGCCCCGGCATGCCTGAATTGTCCTCAGGCGATCCTCAACGTGTCGTTCGATCCAGTCCATGCCCATCGTTGTTTTCTCGCTGTTAGCAGCGTGCCAAGAATTGAAGCCCATGACACGCGCGGGCACGTCCGCGCGTAGTGTTCTCCGAACCCGTCTCGCACCGTTCTCAGTATGGGATGCGGCAGCTCAGCGCTAAAACCCCATGATGCACACGCACGTGCCCGCGCGTAATTGTCGCTAAACCCCGGCCGCTGCCATCCCGCAATCGACCTGTTCTGAGTGCATGCGGGCCTTCCGCTTGGGAGACCTTGCCAGGAAACAAACGCCAGGAGCCGGGTCAACGATGGGCTCGACGCCGGCAGCCAACAGAGCGCGTTGAATGCGCCCGATGGCATAGGGTGTCCGGTGATGGCCGGCGGGAATGGTCGGATGGTTCTCCCAATAGGCAACCGCGTTGCGGCTTAGCTCGGCGGCAGCGGCAAGCTCAGGACGTGACCAGTCGAGCAAAGCCCTTGCGGCCCTGATCTGTGCGCCTGTCGTGATCATGTTCGGCCCTCGTTAAACCCCATGATGCGCACACGCGCGCGCGTTAGGGCGTAACGGAATTGGTTGTGTCGCCCGAAGAAGGAGTTCTTGCGGGTAGAGGTGCCACTTCGTCGATTGTCCGGTGTTGATCTCAAAGCTGCACAACGGTCGGCGTTGGCCGTGGGTCGCTCATGACCCGAATGTATGGACCGGCTGCTGATCGCAAGTGAGTTCGGCGCAGGTTTCGGAAGTCGCTGATATGTATCCGGCCTGTTGATCGGCTCGCGGGCCGTGGCCTCGATGGGGAATACGCGCGCGCCTTTGGTC
>Ga0315553_10002055_pt1 | contig 16395 bp, 20 predicted proteins | sample SalMarSW160140MG_FD_203099 | JGI IMG/M metagenome (GOLD analysis project Ga0315553, IMG submission 203099) | Salt marsh sediment microbial communities from the Plum Island Ecosystem LTER, Massachusetts, United States - Salt Marsh Sediment SW1601-40 ... | reverse complement strand
CACAGATTACTTTGGCATCAGTATAATACTCGGGATGAATCTTGGGCTTCATAACATTTAGTTAGCGTATACGCTAACCTTCCTCCTGTCGTTGCTGGTGGGCTCAAATTTAACCACGCCGTCAATAAGAGCGTAAAGGGTGTAGTCCTTGCCCACACCAACGTTATCTCCGGGGTGAATCCGGGTGCCCCGCTGCCGGACTATTATAGTCCCGGCCTGGACACGCTGACCGGCGTATATCTTGACACCTAACATCTTGGGTTTACTATCCCGGCCCAGACGACTGGTGCCGCCACCCTTCTTATGCGCCACTTTCGATCTCCTCTTTCTTACGCTTTCGGGGCTTCTTGGGCTTTTCCTCCACCACCCCCGGCCCAACTATCTTATCAATAACTAGCCTCGTATACTGCTGACGATGCCCCGTCTTCTTGCGGTAGCGCACCTTGGGCTTATACTTAAAGACGATAACCTTCTTACCTTTGCCTGTCCCTTTAGAGGTGGCCACTACCTTGGCCCCGTCAACGGTAGGCGTACCGATGGTTACCTGGTCACCGTCGGCGATGAGTAATACCCTATCCAGTTCCACGGTATCACCCTCCGCCGCATCCAGGCGCTCCACATCTATAGTCTGACCAGGGTCTACCCGGTACTGCTTGCCCCCGGTCTCAATAATAGCGTAAATCTTCTACCTCCCAAACAGGCTATTGTAGCAATTGCTCTGGCTAGGTGTCAAGCGCCAGCTTCCGCCACAGTCCTCTTACCCTCGCTCCCAAATCATTGAGGCTGCAATCAGTATCTATGATCACGTCGGCTTGCTTGGCTCGCTCCTCGGAAGATAGCTGAGAGCGGATGCGAGCCAGAGCTTCCGATTCAGAAAGCCCCAGCTTATTTTTAAGTCGCTTGAGCACCGTGGACTCAGGGGCTATGGCAACCCAGACCTCGTCTAGTTCATCCGATAATGAAGGCTCGCCAGCCCTCATAGAAAGAGGCACTTCAACCAAAAGAGGTAACTCCAGCACCACCACCTTTACCCCCCGCCGCCGGTACTCCCCAAGCTGAGCCCTCACTGTCTTATACATCCAGGGGTGCATGATGTTATTCAGCCGGGCTAACGCCTCAGGATTACCAAAGACAATTTTGCCCAGCTTATTGCGGTCAATCTCCCGGTCGGGGGTAAGAATCCCGGTGCCGAAGGCAGCCACTATTTGCTGCCATATCTCGGTATCGGGCTTGAGCGCTTCATGCCATACCTTATCCACATCAATAACCGTCGCCCCCAGCCCGGCCAAGAAACCGGCAACGGTGCTCTTGCCGCTACCTATGCCTCCGGTAAGCCCGATAATCTTCATCCCACCAAGTCTAACTTTTGGCACACAGAGAGTCAAGAAACCCCCTTCCACCCCACCTTTTTAAAAACGGTTTTGCTTCCCACCCACCCACCCTATAGAGGCAGTGCCTCTTTACCAACACCATTTGACACGGGGGGATAAGGGGGGCTAATCTCGCTCACTCTTGGGAGGTGGGGTTAGAGATTCTTAAAAGGTAAAACCTTTTGGGCGGGCGGGTATGGGAAATAAAACACTGGTTAAAAAGGGGTGGGGTGTGATTGACCTTATTTGAGTGATATAATTAGACAAAGGAGCATTATGCACCAGGCAATGCTCTATGAGAAGTTACCGAACTCCAAGGTGAGATGCGGTACCTGCCAGTGGCGCTGCAAGATAGCTCCAGGCAAGTTTGGCGTCTGCCGGGTGTACCAGAACCGTGACGGCACCCTGTACAACCTGAACTACGCCAAGGCGTCATCGGTAGCCGTTGACCCTATTGAAAAGAAACCCCTGTTCCACTTCTTCCCCGGTAGCCTAGCTTTCTCTATGGGAGGATGGGGCTGCAACTTCCACTGCCAGGACTGCCAGAATTGGGAAATCTCCTGCCCGGTGGATAACGAGCCGTGGATTGGTTCCCGGGAAGTCCAGCCTGAGGTAGCCGTGGAACTGGCCAGAGAGCACAACTGCCAAGGCATCGCCTGGACATACAATGAGCCCAGCATCTGGTTTGAATACACCTTGAATTCGGCCAAGCTGGCCAAGAAAAATAACCTGTATACCGTCTATGTGACCAATGGCTACCTCACCCCTGAGGCACTGGATACCATCGGCCCCTACCTTGATGCCTGGCGGGTTGATATCAAGGGCTTCACTGACTCCATCTACCAAAAGCTGGCTAAAATACACCACTGGCGAGGGATACTCGAGGTCGCCCAGCGGGCTAAGGATAAGTGGAATATGCACGTTGAGGTGGTAACCAACATTATACCCACCATGAACGACGATGAGGATCAACTGAACGGCATCGCCAACTGGATAAGGGAGGCACTGGGAGAACTGACCCCCTGGCACGTGACCCGCTTTTACCCCCACCACAATATGGCTGACTTACTCCCCACACCAATATCCACCCTGGAGTATGCTTATGAGATTGGGAAAAAGGCCGGGCTTAAGTTTGTCTACGCCGGTAATGTTCCCGGCCACAACAGTGAAAGTACTGTCTGTTATAACTGCGGAAATACTATCGTGCACCGCCTCGGCTACCAGACCGATGTAGTCGGGCTGAAGGGTTCAAAATGCAAGTTCTGTGGGGCGGAGCTTAACTTCAGGACAGGCGGCCCGAAGGAGAAGGGAAAATGATAAGGAACGCCGTTGCCGCCGGAAGGTACTATCCCGGCTCGGCTTCAGAGATACGGGAAATGATTGAAAATTTGGTTGATAAGACCAGGAAAAAAGAGGAGGTAATCGGCCTGCTCATGCCCCACGCCGGGTACCCCTATTCCGGGCCGGTAGCCGGGGCTACCATCTCCAGGGTAAAGTTCAAGGATACGTTTATCATCATAGGGCCCAGCCACACCGGCGTGGGGAAGCCGTTCAGCATTATGACCGAGGGTGCATGGAGAACACCCCTGGGTGAGGTGGAAATTAACTCGGCGCTGGGCAAAAAGCTTTTAGCCGGCTCCGATTACCTGCAGGAGGATGAAACCGCTCATCTCCACGAGCACGCCGTCGAGGTGCAGATTCCGTTTCTGCAGTATTTCAAGCCGGATATCAAGATAGTGCCCATCATCCTGGCCTATGCGCCCGCTGAAGTTTATAAAGCAATCGGCCGGGATATAGCTACGGCAATCAAGGAGTCTAATGGGAAAACGGTAATTATAGCCTCAGGCGATATGACCCACTACGAGCCGCAGCAATCCGCCGAGAAAAAGGATAACCAGGCCATTAAGGCCATGCTGAACCTCGACGAGGACGAACTGACCCGACGCTACCAGGAGCTGGATATATCAATGTGCGCCTACGGCCCGGCAGTCTGCCTCATCTCGGCGGCTAAGGAACTGGGGGCAAAGACAGCCGAACTGGCCAAATACCAGACCAGCGGCGATACCACTGGCGACTACTCCAGCGTGGTAGGCTATGCCGGCATAATAATCAAAGGCGGAGGCGGATAGGTGCACCCATTGGTGAGACTGGCCAAGCGAACTGTGGAGAGCTACGTCAAGAAGGGGGAGGTTATCCAGGCCAAAAGGCTTACCCCCGAGATGAAGCCGAAGGCCGGCGTCTTCGTGTCTATACACAAAGGCGGCGAACTGAGAGGCTGCATCGGCACTATTGAACCGCAGAGGAACAACATAGCCGAGGAGATTATCGCCAACGCCATTGCTTCAGCGAGCCGGGACCCCCGCTTCTATCCCATCACCGCCGACGAGCTCAAAGAGCTTGACTACAGCGTGGACATCCTGACTAAACCAAAGCCGGTCAAGAGCCGGAAACGGCTCGACGCCAAACGGTACGGGGTTATCGCGGAGGCGGGGAGCCGCAAGGGCCTGCTCCTGCCCGATCTCGAGGGAGTGGACAGCGTAGACTACCAGATTGATATCTGCCGCCAGAAGGCGGGCATAGCCCCCGACGAGCCGGTGAAGCTGTACCGCTTTGAGGTGGAACGGTATAAATAGGGGCGACAACAGGACATTAAAATCCGGGAAACAATTCGAAGCTAAACAGGCGTGGGAATTGTTTTTCTGGTTATGTTAAGTGCATCGTGGTTGGGCGGGAAAAGTATTTGTTTTGATTTGTTTTGGCCGCCGGGTTATGTTAACCTGCCGGTAAAGGGGTGAGACAGATGATAAGAGACATGGTAATAAAAAACCGCAGCTACCGCCGCTTCCACCAGGAAGTCCCCGTCGAACGGGAGACCCTCAAAGAGCTGGTCGATCTGGCCCGGCTATCGGCCTCGGCGGCCAACCGGCAGCCGCTGAAATACCTCCTCTGCTGCCAGCCCGAGAAGAACGAGCTGATATTCCCCTGCCTCAGCTGGGCGGGCTACCTCAAGGACTGGCCCGGCCCCGCCCAGGGCGAAAGACCGTCGGCCTATATCGTCGTCCTCGGCGACACCCGGATACACCCCACTTTTAGCTGCGACCACGGCATCGCCGCCCAGAGCATCATGCTCGGCGCCACCGAGATGGGCTTAGGCGGCTGCATCATGTCCGCAGTAGACAGGGTCAAACTCAGCCAGTCCCTCGACATCCCGCCCCACTACGAGATACTCCTGGTCCTGGCGCTGGGCAAGCCCGCGGAGACGGTGACGCTGGAGACGGTGGGGCCCGACGGCGACATCAAGTTCTGGCGCGACAAGGACGACGTGCACCATGTCCCTAAGCGGACACTGGATGATATAATTGTGGGGTAGTGGGATGGGGAGTATAAATGATGGATGACCCCAAGGTAAAAGCATCAAAAGAAGAGTTTGCCGAAGTATTATTTTACTGTCTGGCAAGCCAGGTTAACACGAAGACAATCCAGCAGCTTGCGAAAGTCATTGATGTTGAAGATAAACCACAAGAACTATTCGGGATTAATATAAAGAATAAGGAAAATCTCAATGCACTGGCTGAAGAGCTATTCTCCCTTAATATGTGGATGATAGTTTATAGCTGCGAAAGAATATTTGAGGATATAGATAAACGAAATGAGTGTTTAGATACATTCCACCTTAATGTTTACCAAAGAATTCTTGAGGGGACTGAGGAGGATTTTGGCCAGTGGAAGCTCTCATTGACAGCGAAATATATTGATTATAACGAAGCTATGGGAACAGAGAGTCAACCAGGTCCCCTATGGCAACTCGCAAAAGTGGTCAATAAAAACCTTTTTGGGAAGCTTAATAAAAGCGCTATTGTACAGTTTGAGATTAGCGCTTACGCATCGTCAAATATCAAAGCCCTGCTGGAAATGGTAAACAAATACGACATTAAGTGACTAATGACAGCAAAACTAGGCGGTTTGAGGTTGATAGAGGAATTAAGGGGGTGATGTAGAAGTGAAATTGAGAGAAATGAAATTAACTGATTGGGTCAAAATTGTCTGGTGGCTCATACTGTTGGGGTTCTTCGCATACCTTTTGTCTCAAAGATTTGAAGCAATTATGCAAGGGGTTGCCTCTGCGTTTGATATTGTTATTTTCCTGATATTAATAGCCTTAGCTACAATACCTCTCTTTCAAGAGGTCGATTTCTTCGGTGTACGACTAAAGAAGGAAATTGACACACTTAGAACAGAGTTTAAGGAACATATTGTTAACTTGAGATCAGACATTCAAAATACCATAAATATGAGAACAGAGATAAGTCCTCACATAAATCTGCTAACTCCTCGGTCAGATTCTGAGATAAGAAACTTAGAAGAGCAGATTAAACCTATCTTAGAGAGAACTTTAAAAGCGAAGGGTATAGGTATAGAAAAAGAGGATTCAAAATTTGAAGTTTCAGATAACATCAAGTTTTTGTTTGATGTCCGCTACACGATAGAGAAGGAGCTAAGACGTATCTGGAGACGACAGTGGGCTAGTGCAGTAGAGGCAAGTCTCTGGACAGGCCAGCCTATTGAGGAACAAGAACGTCCTAAATCTATTTTTCAGATTACAGTTTCCCTTGATAGATTAGGGATAATTACTTCAGAACTTTCTAGCGTAATTCGGGAGGTATACCGGGCATGTTCGCCAGCAATTCACGGAGAGGAAGTTTCGCAAACTGCGGTGGGTTTTGTACATGATGTTGCGCCCGGGTTAATAGCATCTCTGAAAGCAATCGAATAATTGAAGGCAGTCCGAGAGGGGCGAAACCCGCTATGGGGTGGGGGGATAAGGGGAGCAGTCAACCGTGATACAATGAGGGGGTGGGGTAAAGCAAGTGCTAGAAGCGCAGCTTATGAGGGCGGGCGGGTATGGGAAACAAAACACCGGTTAAAAAAAGGAGGCGTAAAGATGATTGAGCACAAAGACAAATTATCTAATGGCAATACGCTTATTTGGCTAGGCCACCAGCCAATCCATGAATGTGAGGACGTGCTAATTTTGGCTGGCGGAGATGTATTGTTCCTTAAGCCCGTCGAGAGGTTGGCAGTTAAGACACTACAACAGGACATGAAAAAACTTGGCCGTCAAGGGTTCTTCGAGAAGTATGATTGGCCGAATAACTTGAGTGGGAACAGTCTGTTTGGAGAACTACAAAAGGAAGACGAGTATCCTAGCTTTAAGGCAGTTTAAGAGGAGCGAAGCCCGCTATGGGGTGGGGGGATAAGGGGAGGGGTTGACCGTGATACAATAAGGGGCGGGGTAAAAAGGGCTGAAAGCCCTACCACAAAGGGCGGCGGGCGGGATAAGATATAAAACGGGGGTGGGGAAAAGAAAGCAAAGCGGGGGAGGTCACCTAAAAATGAACGGATCTAAGTTTTCGCTCAAACTATTCATGATTATCCTCATAGCCGCCGGAATTATCGCCGGCTTAATCGGCGTGTTCATCAACAACTACGCCCTGATTGTGGCCGGGGCCATTCTCATGACCATTCCCCTAATAATGAAATTTATAAACGACATGATACTCGAAGAGTATACGCCAGCCATTTTCGAGATTATAGGAATAGCCGCCATCGCCTTTCTCTATGTCTGGACCTCGATTATAACCAGCGGTGCCGCCGCCAGCGTTGCCGACAGACCCGTGCTCTGGGTGGTGGTTGGGGTCGGGGTTATCCAGCTGATTTTATTTATCTTCGCCTTCCGAACAGATAAATGATTGGGGGGACTGCCCGACCTTTAGAGATTGTCATGCTTCCCACCCACCCACCCTACAGAAGTGACACTTCTATCAATTTTTTATGGGGTGGGGGGATAAGGGGAGGGATCAGGCCAGTCTTTAGCGGGAGTCTTCTTTCCCACCCTCCCACCCTCAGAGGCTGTGCCTCTTAAACTCTCCCAAAAGGTGGGGCGGGGGAAAGGGGCTAATTTCTCTCCTCTGGGGGGTGGGGGAATAGAGTCTTAAAGAGGTGAAACCTTTTGGGCGGGCGGGTATGGGAAGAAAAACACCTGGTTAAAAAGATGGGGCGGAGTGGATAAAATCCGGGGTTTAGAGTAAAGTATATAAGTTATGGACATGTTCGAGCGCCAGTTTGACGAACAAAAGAGGCGGGACGCCCCCCTGGCCGCCCGAATGCGCCCGGCCGCCCTGCACGCCTTCGTCGGGCAGGAACACCTGCTCGGCAAAGGACACGTAATAAGAAAAGCCATCGAAGCCGGCAAGGTGCCGTCAATGATACTCTGGGGGCCCCCGGGAAGCGGCAAGACCACCGTGGCCTATGTCATCGCCAACGCCACCGAAGCCAACTTCAGCCCGGTAAGCGCCGTCAGCGCCGGCGTCGCCGACCTGCGGCAGATAATCGAGCAGGCCAAAGACCGCGCCAAGCTCTACAAGCAGAAAACCATATTATTTATCGACGAGATTCACCGCTTCAACAAAGCCCAGCAGGACACCGTCCTGCCCTACGTCGAGGACGGCACCATCACCCTTATCGGGGCCACCACCGAAAACCCCTCATTCGAGGTCATCTCGGCACTGCTATCCCGCTGCCAGGTGCTCGAACTGAAACCGCTCGACGAGAACGAAATCCGGGTCATCGTCAACCGGGCCTTGAGCGACGACCTCAACGGGCTGGGCAAAATGGAGGTGGAACTGGACAACGACGACATGGTCCACCTCATCAACATGTCCAACAATGACGCCCGGGTGGCCCTCAACGCCCTGGAGATTGCCGCCCTGACCACCCTGCCCGACAAAGAGGGCAAAAGACATATTTCGCTGCCGACCATCGAGGACGCCATCCAGCACCGCGCCCTGCCCTACGACAAAGAAGGCGAGCACCACTTTAATCTTATCTCGGCGCTGCACAAGTCGATGCGGGGCTCCGACCCCAACGCCTCCCTCTACTGGCTGGCCCGAATGCTCGAGGCCGGGGAAGACCCACTCTATATCGCCCGGCGGCTGGTGCGCTTCGCCTCGGAGGATGTCGGCATGGCCGACCCGCAGGCGCTGGTCATCACCGTGGCCGCCCAGCAGGCCGTCCACTTCATCGGCATGCCCGAAGGCAAACTGGCCCTGGCCGAGGCCGTAGTATATATGGCCACCTCCCCCAAAAGCAACTCGCTCTACATGGCCTATGAGCAGGTAGAGGAAGAAATCAAGAAGGGGCCGGCCGAGTCGGTGCCGCTGCACCTGCGCAACCCGGTGACGCCGCTCATGGGCAAGATGGGCTACGGCAAGGGCTACAAGTACGCCCATAACTACCCGGGGCACGTCGTCAAGCAGCAGTACCTGCCCGATTCTCTCAAAGGCAAGCGATACTACAACCCCAGCGACCAGGGCTACGAGCAGCAGGTCGCCGACCAGCTCCGGGCCTGGCTGAAGAGCATCGGCCCGACCAGAGAGCCCAAGAGGAAGCGACCGGATTGAAGCGGGTCCACATCAGCTTTGCCTCCGGCAAGCTTACCCTGGAAGGGGTCTGGCATCTCCCCGAAGGCAAGAAGCCTTTCCCGGCGGTTGTCGTCTGTCACCCCCACCCCCTCTACGGGGGGAACATGTCGGCCAACGTCGTCTTTTATATATGCCAGGCGCTGGCGCTGCATAACATCGCCGCCCTGCGCTTTAACTTCCGGGGGGCGGGCAAGAGCCAGGGGGAGTTCGGGGAAGGCATCGCCGAGCGGGAGGATGTGAGGGCGGCGCTGGCTTTTGTCTCATCGGCGGAGAACATCAAGCCGAACAAAATAGGCCTGGCCGGTTATTCCTTCGGCGGGGGTGTGGCCGCTTCCGTTGCCGTTATGGATGAGAGGGTAAAGATGCTGGCGCTGGTATCGCCGGCGCTGGTGTACGGCGGGGAGTCGCTCAAAGATTATAAGAAGCCCAAGTTTATCATCATCGGGGAGAATGATAACATGGTTGCGCCGGATGAGGTGGAGGAAGCGGTGGAGGCCATGCCTAAACCGAAGCGGTTTGAGATTATCCCCGGCGCCGACCATTTCTGGGCGGGTTACGAGGAAATAGTTGCCGAGAAGGTGTGCCGGTTTTTCAGGAAGGGGCTTTAGGCGGGGCGGGTTGACATATAATTTGCCACTGTTTATACTGTAAAGACCGACGCGGGGTGGAGCAGTGGAAGCTCGTTGGGCTCATAACCCAAAGGTCGTTGGTTCGAATCCAACCCCCGCTACCAAAGAGATTTAGAGGGAAGCGATTGCTTCCCTTTTTTATTGGGGGGTGGGGTAAAGAAAGTTCCAGAAGCGGAGCTTATGAGGGTGGGTGGGTATGGGTAATAAAACGAAACTTTAGAGGGAAGCAACTGCTTCCCTTTTTTATTTGGGGGTGGGGTAAAGAAAGTCTTAAAGGTGGAACCTTTTGGGGCGGGATAGAAATCCCACCACGAGGGGGGTGGGGCATAAAGGGCTTTAGCCCTACCACAAAGGGCGGCGGGCGGGAAAAGATAAAATGGGGGCGGGGGTTGTTTACTTCAGCCAGCCCATACCTTGCCAGAGGTCACCGAATACAGTTACGCCGAGAGCCGCAAGAATAATGTAGACAACCACACCAATGAATGCGGCAATCATAGAACATTTGCCAACTTCCTCCAGCTCATTCTGCCTTCCAGAAAAAACCCAGAATGTAACAAAGCCGAATGGAGGAATGAAGAAAGACACGATGTATACCAACCATTTAACCCAACCCATAGCGTACCTCCTTCAAAATTTATTTTCAGGTCTTAGCTTTTAGAGCTTGAGTCTATCCCTCATTAATAGGATTGTCAATACCCCCAACCCCCGCTACCAAAGAAAAAAAGGGGCGGGGGAAAGAAAGTTTTTAAAGGTGAAACCTTGGCCCCCGAAAAATCGAAGATTTTTCGGGGTAAAAGCCTTTTGGGCGGGCGGGTATGGGTAATAAAACCAAACTCTAAACGGCGGGCGGATCAGGGGCACCGTTAAAAGCTGGCGCTTTTTTGTGGTACAATTACCGTGAATCTTAGAATGCAAGAATATTTGAAGCCCACCTTTTTCATTGAATGTGACAATCCATCCATTCAACAAAAAGCCACAGATTTAACTGAAGAGCAAGAAAATATTATCGAAAAAGCGAAAAGCCTGTTTTATTTTGTCAGGGATGAGATTAAGTACAATCCGTATGCCTCAAAATCTCTTCCCGAGCACTATCGAGCAAGTAACACCTTAGCTCAAAGGGAGGGCTATTGTGTTCAAAAGGCGGTTCTTCTATGCGCTTTAGCTCGAGCTGCTGGAATCCCTGCTCACTTAGGATTTGCTACAATCAGAAATAATATTATTCCAGAGGGACTAGCAAAGCTAATGGGGGCAGCTATGGGTATTTTCGTATATCATGGATATGTCGAGTTGTATATAGAAGGTAAGTGGGTTAAGGCTACTCCCGCCTTTGACCTAAGGATGTGTGAGAATAACCGAATCATTCCAGTGGAGTTTGACGGGAAAAACGATGCTGTGCTTCACTTGTATAATCTAGACGGGGAATTGCATATTGAATACCTCAAAGATGTCGGCCGATATAGCGATGTCCCGCTAGATGATATTTGGGACGCGTGGATTCAAACTTACGGAAGTAAGGACCCCAAACCACTAGATGACAATAGTTCGTTTCGTCGCAGTTAAAATACGGGGAACATACGATAGCTACTGTAGTCCAACACTATTGAATAACATTCACATAAGGGCAGGCCGGTTCACCATTTGCCAGTTTTGTGGCGCGCTATCCCCATAGCGATAAGACCAACACCAAAGCCAATAATAACTGCCGCTGGCATAAGATTAAACCCTATCCCAACGCCCACTCCAATGACAAGACACCCGACAAATATGAAACTACCCAAGCCTGCTTTCCTGGAGTCCTGTGAATTTTTAGCCAATACTCTTCCTCCGGCGCTTATTGCCCTACTGAAGATTGGGGGGAAGGGCGGAATCTTTTAAAATCTGGGCAATATCTTTAACAACCAGCCTATCTTCTATTCCCTCGTCCTTTACCGCTTCACTGAGCATTACGGCACAGGTAGGGCAGGCTACCGCCAGGACGTCGGCGCCGGTCTTAGCGGCTTTTCTCACCCTGATTCTCGACGGGCTATTTTCGCCGCCGCCGAAGAAATCGGTGTAGAAATTGCCGCTGCCCCCGCCGCAGCAGAAGGCATTCTCGCGGTTCCTTTCCATTTCCACCAGGTCAACCCCCGGGATTGCCTTTAGTATTTCACGCGGCGCCTCGTATTCACCGGCGTGCCTCCCCAGAAAACAGGGGTCGTGATAGGTCACCCTCATGTTGAGCTTTGAGGACGGCTTTAATTTCCCCTCCTCGATAAGGTCATGAAGGATTTTGGTGTAGTGAAATACCTCAAATCCAGCCGGGTATTCGTTTCTGAAGGCATTATAGGAATGGGGTGAGAGCGTTATAATCTTCTTCACTCCGGCCTTCCGGAAAAGCCCGGTGTTCTTATCTCTCAGCATCTGGAAGATACGGCTCTCGCCGAGTATGCGGACTTCGTTGCCATCGCACTCTTCGGCGGAACCCAGGATGCCGAAAGAAATACCGGCCTCAAGCAGCAGCTCGCCGAGCGCTCCGGCGGCTACCTGTCCCCTCTCATCAAAAGAGCCGACACAGCCGACATAAAAGAGAAACTCCTGCCCGGTGTAAGGCTCTATATTAATGTCCTCAGCCCACCGCCCCCGGTTTTCCCTCAGCTCCCGGTAGGGATTGCCGTAGGCTTCGACATTCTGGAAAAAGCGGGCTACCTTGGGCATAACCAGCCCGCCAGCCACCATCTCCTCCCTGGCCGCTATTATGACGTTGACGACATCCTTATTAAAGGAGAACTTGCAGCTCTGAACGCAGTTATTGCAATTGGTACAGGAATAGAGGATTTTACCCAGCGACTCAGACCAGTCGATTTCCGCCTCCATCCAGGCCTGTATCAGCCATAACAGGCCGCCCGGTGAGCAGGTTTTAAGGCGGAACCTGTTGTAAATGGGGCAGTTAAACTCCGAGTAATCTTCGGTTAGCTGACAGTATCCGCAGCCGAAACACCTGTGAATTACGTCTTTATAGTCCTGCAGAGAAATTTAGGTCACCTCCCAGTTTCCCGGATTCATGATATTGTTTGGGTCAAGCATCTTCTTTATCCTGTCCATCAACTGGCGGGTATTGGCGTCCATCCTTTCCAGAATCAGTTTCTGCGCCGGCAGTTCCGGCTTCCAGACCACCCCGCCCAGCTCCAGGGTCAGCCGGTTGGTATCGTCCAGAGCCCCCCTGGCTCTCTCCGCTTCCTCCTCAACCGCCCGCTTAAAGGGGTAGGAATAGGCGAGCATGACGCTGTGGCCGCCGGGCAGGAGCTGTATGCCCAGTTGATACATCAGGTCGTACTTGTGGGCAATTTCAAGCCCGCTCCGCCAGGCCTGCGGTATTACCTCTATGGGCAGTATGGCTCCGGTGTACTCAAAGCCGCCGCCTTTCCTGAAATCGGCGGCGGTGGCGGCAAAGGGGGGCACACCCAGAAACCTCTCCCGCAGCGGGGTCAGCGCCGGCTCCTCGGTTACCGGCGACACCTCATCCCGGTGCTTCTGAAAAATCCGGTCGTGCAGTTCTTTTTTGGTCTCGAACTCCTCTTGAGATTCTCCGGAAACGACTATAATATAATATATGCGCTGCGCCCACCTCGGCCTCTCCTGGGTGATAATGAAACAGTTCTCCAGCAGGTTAATCTGGCTGAGTTCGGATATAATCTCCGGAATCAGTTCGACGCTGTCGGAGACGAACAGCAGCAGGTCCCGGAAGGCGGGTTTGGGGAAAAGCTGAATCGAGAGCCTGGTGACGATACCGGTGGTGCCCAGCCAGCCCAGAAAGAGACCCATCAGGTCGGGGAGGGGGTCCCGGCTGAACCATTTGGGGCTTATCGAGCCGGAGCCCAGTTTGCATACCTCGCCGGTGGGCAGAACCACCTCCAGGCCGTTGACCATCTGCGAGTTAACCCCGTACCTAGGGGTGAGGTGGCCGTGGCCGTGAATCAGTATGTTGCCAATGATAGTGGCGGTGGGGGGTGCCTCCGGGGTCGAGTGCTGGAGGTGGGGATGATGCTTCTCTAAGTAGGCCCTCAGGGCCGCCTGGGTGACGCCGGCCTCGATTACGGCGTAGCGGCTGGCTTCGTTTACCTCGATTATTCGGTCCATTCTTTTCATGTCCAGGACAATGCCGCCCTTAACCGGAACGGTCAGGGCCGATAAAGTCAGCCCCGCCCCCATCGGGGTAATGGCCAGCTTTTCCCGGTTGGCCAGCTGGACTATCCGCTGCACTTCATCTACGGTTCCGGGCATGACCACGCAGTCGGCCCGGCGCGGCTTCTGGGCTCCCGGGTCGCGGGAATAGAGATACAGCTCTTCGGGGCGGTCTGACACGTAATCCCGGCCGACGATTTCGGCCAGCCGGCTCAAGAGTTCTTCTTTCACAGATACCTACTTTCTAACGTACTGCCAGTCACCTGCACAGGATTCGGTCTCAATTTCAGGACAAGCCTTCAGCTTAGCTTATCTATCAAACGGCGCACCTGCCACAACCATGCAAAGCTACTAGAGCCCGGGGCGGCGCCGCAATGTTTCCGCTAAATCAAACGGCACAACCTCCGGCTTTGATGCCTCATACACCGTAAACACATTTTTAAAGTCGCCAAATTCCCGCTCTATAGCAGCTACCTCCCCGGCTGACAATGGAGCCGCGCCACAGGGACGCAGAGGCGTATTTATTTGTACTTCATCGGGAAAAAGCTGCTCGGCTATTTCTGCCATGCCCGCAGCGCAGTCCCTGTTTGCCTCAATGAACATCATCTGGAGAGCGAGCTTCCCGTGGTACTCTTCCCTGAAGAGTTTAAGCGCCTTCAGGATTCCGGCCAGTGTCTGGCTTCCGACAGGACGGTTGATTTTACGAAAAAGCTCCTCAGCCGGCGCATCAACCTTGGCTACAACCACATCAGCCAGGGCAAGCTCGCGGCGTACGTCTTCTCTGGGTATTAAGGAAGAATTGGTAAGAACTGCTACCGGTAGTTTTAGGGCAGACTTCACCAGCCTTATTGCCTCGCCGAGGTTGGATGCCAGGCTCGGCTCACCCATCCCTGAGAAGGTAGCATAATCGGCGGCAATACCTTCCACTGCTTTCAGCTCCCGGGCAATCCTGTCCAGGCTGACAAACTCTTTACGTTCCACCTCGGGGTGAACCGTCATCCCCAACTGGCAATAGACACAATCAAACGAGCATGTCTTTCCCCCGGTAGACAGGAGATCGATACCCAGCGACCTGCCCAGCCTCCAGGATGGGACCGGGCCATAGATAATAGAACTAGCCACTACGCTGCACCTCTAGTGGCCGATGTGTTTGCGGTAGGCTTTCTTCCACGGTTCTTTCTTCATTGCCAAATAGTCTTTTATAGCTTCTTTTAGCGTATTAGCGGCCAGGAGCGCGCAGTGCTCGCTTTCCTCAGGTAACCCTCCCAAGTTATTCAGGACATCCTCCCGGCTTATTTTCCGGGCCTTAGCCAGTTTTTCCCCCTTGGCCATCTCGGTTACCATGCTGCCGGAAGCAATGCTGGTGCCGCAGCCGTCGGTTAAAAAGGTGACCTGGGCAATAGTACCGTCCTTTACCTTGAGCCATATCGACATGGTGTCACCGCAGGAACCTCTCACCTTAGCAAAGCCATCGGCATCCTCCAGTTCTCCCAGGTTTCTCGGGTTCATGCCGTGCTCGATGGCGGTTTCTGAGTAGATTTTTCTCATCTCCTGCTTGATTAGTTCCTCAAACTCTTCCCATGATGAAGACACTGCCTTTACTCCTATCTCATTTAACTCCGGCTGATACCGCCAATCATGATTTTAGCCGTGGCCATTAGGGACTCCTATGATAGTATAAACCTAATAGCCGAGCCTATCAAATGTTGAGAGCTATGTAATATTGCGCCAGGTCGAATCCAACCCCCGCTACTAAAGTACCAGAAAAAAAGATGCAAATCCAACAGGATATGTCTTTAATTTTGCCCCCGAGAAGGGTTATAATAAAGAGTTACAATAAAATTAATATTGCCACGGCAACCCGGGATTTACATTTTATAAGGAGTCAACTTGAAAATACTGCTGGTTTATCCACAATATCCGGATACCTTCTGGAGCTTTAAACATGTGTTGAGATTCATAAACAAGAAGGCGACTCTTCCCCCACTGGGTCTAATGACGGTGGCCGCCATGCTCCCCCCCGAGTGGGAGAAGAAGCTCGTAAATCTAAATACAGATACCCTGCAGGACAGGGACATCGAGTGGGCCGATTATGTATTTATCAGTGCCATGATCGTACAGCAGTCTTCGGTGCGGGCTATCATCAAAAGGTGTAAGGCACTGGGGACCAAGACCGTGGCCGGCGGCCCCCTGTTTACCACCGGTTGCGAAGAATTCGGCATTGAATTCGGCTTTGACGATATAGACCATCTCGTCTTAAGCGAGGCCGAAAATACCATGCCGCAACTGGTACGAGACCTGGAAAGCGGCTCGGCCAGGCATATCTACAAAGCCGAGGAGTTCCCGGACATAGCCGAAACGCCAATCCCGATGTGGTCGCTCATCGATATGAAAAAATACCACCTGATGTGTCTCCAGTATTCCCGCGGTTGTCCCTTCGACTGCGAGTTTTGTGATATCCCGGTAATCAACGGCCACAAACCGAGAACCAAAAACACGGGTCAGATACTGGGCGAACTGGATGCCTTATACCGCGCGGGCTGGCGGGGCATTATATTTTTTGTCGATGATAACTTCATCGGTAACCGGAAAAAGCTGAAAGCGGAAACCCTGCCGGCCATCATTGATTGGATGCAACGGAGGAAATACCCGTTCTCCTTCCTCACCGAAGCGTCGATAAACCTTGCCGACGATAAGGAATTAATGAAGCTGATGACTGATGCCGGGTTCGACACCGTGTTCGTCGGTATTGAA
>Ga0315553_10002053_pt1 | contig 16404 bp, 15 predicted proteins | sample SalMarSW160140MG_FD_203099 | JGI IMG/M metagenome (GOLD analysis project Ga0315553, IMG submission 203099) | Salt marsh sediment microbial communities from the Plum Island Ecosystem LTER, Massachusetts, United States - Salt Marsh Sediment SW1601-40 ... | reverse complement strand
TCATCAAAGATATTTCCACGACATAGTAGAACTTTTTCTTTATTTTTATCGAAGTTTAGCTCCTTTAAGCCCTCTTTTACTAAATCAACAGTTCTCTTTACGGGCATTTTATTTTCCCAGTTTTCTCCTTTAAACAGGTTTACAGGGAGATTTTTAAAAATAGTTTTTTTAGTATTTTTCCGATAAAAACCTATAAAAGCATCTCCAACCAAATCTCCAGTTCCGGAATCATCTATTTCAATCGACATTGTTCCGTATTCAAAACTTTTTATAAAAAATAGTAACTATATTATGATATTAAAAATAATTTAAAATTCCTTTGAACATTAAGAGATTCGTAGTTAATGGCATTAAATAATTCATAGATAGATATTAATGGAAGTTGAAATTTTAGTCATCGGGAATGAAATACTTATTGGAAAAACTCAAGATACTAATTCAAATTGGTTAGCTAAAAGAATTGCTAAATATGGTCATAGGCTAAAAAGGATCACTGCTATTGAAGACAATATTAAGGTTATTTCAACAACCCTACAAATTACTTTAAAACGCAAACCCAACATCATAATTACAACAGGGGGTCTTGGACCGACCTTTGATGATATGACATTAGCTGGTGTAGCGAAGGGCTTGAATCGAGAATTAGAACTCAATCAACACGCATATAAATCTATAGAGAAAGCTTACGAATATGCTTACAAAAGAGGAATTCTGAACCTTAAAGGGATGACGAAGGAAAGAGAAAAGATGAGTTGCCTTCCTCAAGGATCAATACCCCTGCCAAACATCAGAGGAACTGCTCCAGGAGTTAAATTAACAGAAGGAGATACTACTATTTTTGTACTCCCAGGTGTTCCATCTGAAATGAAAGCAATCTTCCAAACTGTTGTAAAACCAATCTTAAAAGAAAAAAGAGGAAAGTTTGTTGAGAAAGGCTTGTTTTTTATGGGTATTGGCGAGTCGCAGATAGCTCCTTATATTACTAGAATCGAACATAAAAACCCCCGACTTTGGATAAAAACTCATCCAAGAATCGGACTTTCATTAGAAGTTGAACTTTCTATAACAGCTTTTAATGTTGAGAACGGAGAAGAATTAGCAGAAAAAGCGTTAGATGATATTAGAGAAGTTATCTTAGGTTTAAATGGTAAGATAAGGGAGAGAAAATAGAATCTAAAATTATAATTACATAAATTTAGAGTTTAGGAGAGGCATTTGTATCCTCAATTTCAATCGTCCCGATAAAAAAAACGCCCTTAGCTCTGACATGCGTTCAGAAATAATAGACGCTCTACTCTCTCTCTAAGAAGAAAAAAGAATTAGAACAGTTATCTTTTATGGAGGAGAGCAATTCTTTTCCGCTGGATTTGATAGAGACGAAGTTCAAAAAGTCGTACAAGGTGAAGGTGATTATGAGGAATTCGTAGAATCTAACCATCTTTTCCACCAGACTTTATTTGATTTTCCAAAACTACTCATTGCTGCAATAAATGGATATGCTCTCGTAGGAGCATTTGATCTTACTGTAATTTGCCATCTTAGAATTGCTTCCAAGGGAACATTATTTGGCCATCCAGAAATTAGATTTGGGGCTTGCCCTTTATTTTTCCCATATATGGGTCTTGTAGGTAGAGGTAAAGCTCTTGAACTAACTTTGAATACAGGCTCAAAAGAGAATTTTCTAAGTGCTGAGGAAGCTTATCGACTAAACATCATAAATAGACTTGTTGAACTGGGTGAAATACTCGAAGAAGTGATTAAGCTAGCAAAAGAAATCAACAAAGCTCCAGAATTCACAGTTTCACAACTACTTCAAGTTAATAAACTTAATTTTGATAGGGTTAAAACTTTTGATAGTGAAATTGAAATAATACTTAAAAGTATGAAGTCACTATTAGGAAAATGAGTTGAACTTAGACCCTCATAAGAATTTATTCAAATTAAGAGATAATTAGATTACCGAATACATCATAAGCCACTATATTTGCTTTAGCCGCAGGAGATTTTAAGTAGTTTTTCTAATATTTTAAGTTTTCTTAAAGCCTATTAGGGAGAATTAAGAATCTGTATTATTAACCTTATACATACATTCCTTCAGGGGGAGGTTTTATATTTGTAACTCGATAACTTTGGGAATAAACTTGCCTTAAAATATCCCTGAATCTCATATAACTATTTCGCCAGAACAAATCACTAAGATCTATGTTTCTTGGATTATAACCTGCTTGATCGTAAATTTTTCTTCTTTTTGGATCTATTAATGTGTTATAAGCGTCATGTAGCTCTATAAACTTCTCCTTAGCTTTGGGATCGGATTTATTTAGATCAGGATGATATTTTTTTGCTAATCTCCGATAAGCTAATTTGATTTCTTCTTCAGAGGCGTCTTCTTCGATTTCAAGAATTTTATAATAATCTTTATCCTTATCCATATTCGTAACTTTGCTTTTTCTTTGTATAAGAAGAAAACGAGGAAATATAAACTTAAGGTCGAACTAATATTGAGTATTATTCGTTATTTTATTAAATTTAAAGGTGTTTTCAACTATTTCTTTTTAAAAAATTAATTAAGTAGGGTTATATCTTATTCTAAGTAGAATGAGATAAGATAATGGTTCGGTAAAAGATTGACGCCGTTGTGCAACGGGCTTCTCGATAAGCACCCACATGTGTGTTTTAGCCTATTTCATTGACGTCATTATACTTTACTTATTTCAATCTGTTCAACTTTTTTCGACATCCTAACAAGTTCATTTTCTTTGTTATCAATTGTACCAACAGTCCAATTAGAAATGCCATTACTAGAGAGAGCGTTAGAAAAATCCTCTACTTTGCTCGGATCGATAGCTAATAGCATACCGCCAGCCGTTTCAGAGCACAAACAATCGGTAAAAGCGTATCCTAATTCCTCAGAAAGGTTTTTCGAAAACTTAATTGAAGGAACTGTTTCAATAATAGCAGATAATCCAGAATTTTGTAACATTTCTTTCAAATGACCAGACAATCCGAAGCCAGTAACATCAGTCATAGCATGAATAAAAGAGAAATCGTCATATGTGTAAATCGTTTTTACTACGCCTTGATTAGATGTTGTCATAAGGTTTATGGCTAATTTAATCGAATCACTGAGCTCATTCGATGAATATTCCTCCAGCATATCTGGAAAATCTTTTTGTAACCTATATGCTGCCATAATTGCTTGTAATCCAATAGGTTTTGTTAAGATTAATTTATCGCCTTTTTTTACACCGTGTTTCCGGATTAAATTGTTTTTATCGACAAAACCAGATGCTTCTCCACCAATAAGAGGCCACTCGCTATATATCGTATGACCTCCAACCACTTTGGAGTTTATTTTTTGTTCCATAAACCTGTTAATTCCTCTAAGAATTCCTTCTGCAATATTCATTGGAGTGTTTTTGTTGATAGCTAAAAACACGAGCATTCCTGAAACTTCTGGAACATTCATCGCAAATATATCATTTGTTACGTTACAAGCAGAGATTTCGCCCATAATTTCGGGTTCATCTACAATAGGAGTAAAAATATCAATACTTTTCACTTGAACCAGGTCGGAATTTGGAACGGGCACAATAGCAGCATCATCAATAAATCCTTTTAAACCAGTTTTCTCCAGTAATTCTTCTAATTGATTTGCACCAAGTTTACATGATCAACCATAGATTTTAACTTGCTTTGTCAACCGATATTCCTTTTTTTGTTCAGTCATTCACCTCACACTTTTTACGATATCCATTTTTATTTAATTCTAATATGTTTTTGATATGAATTAATGTTTATTAATTTTTTCGATATTATTTATCAATTGTTTCGATAAGCATCTAAATTCAATTTTAAGATACATATTACACCCATGTTATATCTCCTTTAATTTACAATTTGGCTTTGAGATTAACTAAGAATCTCTTAAGTAAATTTATGTTATGTTTTATTTCCGGTTAAAACAAAAAAAAATTAAAGATTTCTTCTATCAAAAGAGAAATTCTTTAGGTGTTACAAATAATTTTATGAAATGGTACTTAAAAGAGTGGAAGCGAATAAATTTTCACAATACTAAAAGTTCGGAAAATTAATTCTCAATTAAAATAAAAAACAGGATAAGCTATTCGATGCCGTTGTGCAACGGAATAAGCAATTTTTATTATCTGCCTAGATAAATAATTGAATAAAATATTAAGGTAAAAGGAGACTAATTTTTTTCGTAATTTTATGAGTGATGTCGAAGGGATCTTTATAATAAATATTAAGATTTACTTCATCAACTGATGGATCTGTTAAATTCTTTTCGATATTATGTTTTAATTTTAAGACATAATTAAACTTAAAAACATTTCCAGGTTTCAATTCATTGAGATAAAGATATTTAGGAAAGCTTTCGCTTCGAAGAAAAGTTAAATAACCAGGGGTCTTAAGAGATATTTGTAAATCTGAAAAAAGTAAATTTGTAGGATTATTCAATTTAAAGTTAAAATAGAGCTTATTTCCAATTGTTTTTAGATTCTTAAATAAAAGAATATCTCTCGGTTCAACAATATCTTCTATTTTTGGTGAATAGAGATCATCTTTTATAATTCGTGCATTAAGTTTATTCTTATTTACAAATTTTACAATCTTTTCTTTCAAGACATTAATATCAGTGTCAATATAAGATGCGAGACTTTCTAATTTAATAGGATTCATAACATCAAGATAATATTTTATTTGACTCAGAGTAAGTTCATCATTACTCTTCTGATTGAAGTTTTTCAATTTGTTTATAAGAACTTCTTTAAACGAGACAAATTTAGTTACGGTTGGTCTTGCCCACAGGTTAAAAATATCATTTTCCTCAGTGAGTTTCCCTATAATATTGTCAATCTGATTCTCGTATTCCACAATAAAATTTTGAATTTGGTTAGTATTCATTTCTATAAGTTTTCTTGCATCAGAAAACTCACATTTTTTTAATAAAGTATCCAACTTAATTTTTAAACCATCAAAATTGTTATTGAACTTTTTTAATCCTTCAATACTTTGCGAAATTATTGATTGAATATGACCTTGAAATAATACAGAGGAGAGGAGATTTAATTTTTGTTCTTCAGGATTTCCATTAGATTCCTGAATTTCTATTAGAATTCTATCTTTCAAGCTTTTAATTTTTCGATCTAAATCGCTTAGAAATTCTTGTAGTTCTATTTTCACTCCAACCCATTTGCTTAGCATAGACTTAAAAATTTCGTTAAATTCAACATTATGTACCAAAATTTCTCGAATATCGTCATCCAATTTAAACATATAATTTCTAAACTGTGTTATTTGGGTAAACTTCTCTTCAAGATCCGAATTTCCTATATTTTCTAAGATTAGTCCATCTAGTTTTTCCAAAAATTTAGAATCCCTAGCGTATTCATATTGGGCTTTTAAAATATTTATACGATCTTCTAATAGCTTAATCTTCGACTTTAAATTTGTTGTAAATTCCTCTTTTTTTTCTTCAAAGACCTCGGAGATGAATCCTTTAATAATACTTAGTTCATCAATTATTGTTACTTTGGTTTCTTCCCAGTCTTCAATTAAATTGAACGCAAGCCTTTTGTACTCGAACTTGTTTAATCTTTTATTAAATTTCTTAATTTTATTTAAAATTTTACGATAGATTTTATCTAATTCTATTTCAGTTTGTCGGAATTTGAATTCTTTTATGTAGGAATTCATTTTTTCACGGAATTCGGCGGGAATTTTCTGAAATTCCCGAATTTTTTTTTGAAACACATCTAAATCTTCATTAACTTCTTGAATTGTTTCGTCAATATTCTGAAATGTCGTTTTAATGTTTTTTATTGTATTAAGAATTTCCTCACTTACATCCGGATCATTTTCTGTTTTTAAATTTTTCTCCAGCTCGATAAAAATCCAGACTGCTATTTTCTTACTTTCCAAAATATAGCAGATATTTCGTAATAGGATTATCGTTTTTTTTCGCTCTCGCCAGTACTTTGATTCTAAAGTATAAAGTATTTTTGTAATCTCGTTTTCTATTTCCACTAAATATTCTTCGTATAGCCGTTTAAAAACAAGCGAAATCCCATCCCGAACATTTTCTGATGGATTTTCAAACTCCTCAAAGATATAACTAAAAATTTGCATTATATTGTTTTGACATAAATGGTATAGAGCGTTTATAACTACATTTCTAAACTCAGAATTTCCAGTACAGAGCGCGGTTATTAAATTAGCCCAAATTTGATCAAAATTATTCTCCGCTATTGTTACTAACGAATCAATTACTTTTAATTGAATTCGATAATTATTTTCTTTTAAAAGATTAATAAGTTTAGGGATAATAGGGATGATTTCCGATGATTTTTCTTTTCCTATTTCTCCGAAAAGCCATATGATCAACTCCTTTACTCGCGATTTTTCGTTATAAAGTAGATTAAGTAGGACATAGGTGATTTTTTCTTTCGAAAGAAAATAGGTGCCAAGTATTTTTAACAGTTCTGCCGCTGATCTGGCAACATCATCATCTTCGTCTCTCAGATTTACTATAATAATCGAAAGCAAAGGTTCGAATTCTCGAATCTTTGTATAATCCTGGTTTAAAATTTTTTTCAGCGTTTTAATTACTTGAAGTTTAACTTTCCAATCAGAATCCATTAATTTCTCAGTAAATTCTTCAATAATGTTTTGTAGTTGCTCCCTATCGATATGTAAAGAAAGAATTAAATTTCCCATAATTTTTACTGCTAAGCGTCGAATTGAGGATTCTTGGTCAAATAAACGTGATCGAATCTTATCGATAAGATCAATCAGTAGATTCGGTCGATACATAGTTATTTGGTATAGTATTTCTAAAGACACTAATCTAACCCAAGAATTAATGTCGTTTATCAAGTTGCTTAAATTTCTAACTGTTCTTAAGGAAATTGCCGGAGATTTGTCACATATTTTATTTAATAATGTTAAGCTGTCATAGATTAGTTCTTTGTTAGAAGTTGCAGAATTTTCAATTACTTCAAATAACTCATCAGCTGCTTTTTCATAGCTACCACTTAAAATTAGATCTTCAACCTTTTTTACATCTAAGGTCAGAATAGTCAAGAGCCTACCAGATTATAATTCTATTATTAAACCAATTATTCTTTTGATGTTAATCTTTAAAAATGTTTTTCAATAAAAACAATAAAATTAGGTTTTTTAAAATTATTGAAGGAAAAAAATTGAATAAGAAAAAGAAAAAACAAACTTGAAATCATTCTTTTATGTCTACACTGGTTATTTTTGCTTGGGTTACTTTTAAATCTAAAAAAAGATTACAAAAAGATGGCCAAGTAAGTACAAGTTTTATAAAATTTAATAACTCTTTCCTTTTAAATAGAGAAGTTTAACTTATAAATTCGAGGCTTTGGATAACATGGTTAAGAATTCAAAAGATCAAGAAAAATTTGGTGAAAAAATTTATACATCTCTAATGCTTTTACATGAGATTAAACGGGAAGTAGCAAAATTTATACCCATAGAAGATTTATGTAGAGGTGTGCTATCTAATGAGAAATTAAGTATATTATTAGGTCAGGAAAAAAGTCATATCCAAAATATATTTGAAAAAGCTAGAAAAGACCCTAAATACATAATTGCTCAGAAATTTCTACATGATTATATAACAAATTTAAAATCTAAATTTAATCGAGATTGTGAAAATGCTATAAAGAAGATTAAACATTACGCAGTTGTTAATAGTCCTCCTAACAATAATTTAGATAGACTTAGATATTCTCATCCAAATCTTATAAAGGATTTTTTTAAAATAGTTGACACTAAAGAAAAAGCATACTGGCTTGGATTTATTTATGCTGATGGTTCAATATATCGAGCTTATAAAGGAGATGAATATACTAGGTTTGGAATAAAAATTGCTCGAAAAGATAAGATTTTAATTGAGAGGTTTGCCAAGACGATAAATTTTAATCCCAAATATATTATAGAGTATGATAGGACTAAAATAAAGGATGGAGTTGAGGTTCAGTATGAAATGATAAAAATGGAGTTTAAAAGTAAAATATTCACGGATTATTTAAAGGAACTTGGAGTGGTTCCAGATAAAACATTTCGAATAGAATTACCCAATTTAGGTGGGAGAGAATTGGATTTAGCTTTCCTCCTTGGTTTTTTTGATGGGGATGGGAAACAAGGATTAACAGTATTAAGATCTGGAAATGCACGATTCTTGGAACAAATAAAGACAAGATATGATCTGCCCTTTGAAGTTAACCCTGATAAAGATAATCCTAAGGCTTTTTCTTTAAGTCTTGGAAGTATATTATTCAACGAGATGATGTTAAATTATGAATTAAGCCTTCCACGGAAGAGGAAAATCTTTACAGTAAATAAATATAAAACAATGAAATTAAGCAAAGCATTAATTAGAGATTTGGTGTGGGAAATGCCCATATATGTAATTGCTAGAATTTATGATCTATCTCAAAGTACATTAACAAGATTAATTAATAAATTTGGAATAAAATTACCTCCTAAATCCTATTGGATAAATAAGAATTATTTGGGGAAAGAAAATGAAAAGACATTTGATACGTTTTTTGAATTTTATAAAGAAAATCCAAATGAACAAAATAACTTCTATTATAAGAGTTTTCCATTTAATGCACCTTCTACAATTAGGATTTGGTTGTCCAAAGCAAGAAATTTAATAAAAAAATAACAAAAATAAAAAAAATCATTCAAATAATTCGATAATTGCAGTTCCAGGAGTTGAAACTCGTTCTCTATAGGTTAGTAAACCTTCTGGAACTTCTTTTGTTTTCACGAGACCACGTTCTATATCCTTTTCGGAAATGTATCCTCTCTCACCTGCTTCAAATTGTTCAACTAAATTACCATCATCATCTTTGATATCCACTTTAGTGATAGTCCTCTGTTCTACATCAAAATAGACTCTTTTTCCATCAACATTATTTACTATAGCTTTAGTGATTATTCGATCTCCACACCTCACAAATCCTCGCATTTCTATATTGACTTCTATTAAATTTCCTGACTTTCCATGCTCCAAATGGTCTTCAAATAATTTTGTGATTAAGCCTGTAGAGAATAAACCATGTGCGATTATCCCCTTTAGCCCTGCTCGTTCAGCAACAACATCATTGGTATGAATTGGGTTAGTATCGCCGGATGTTTTTGCGTATTCCCGCAGTAAATCCCTAGTAACTCCCTCAAATTGATCTTTTACGACATACCCAACATTATAATCAGATATTTTTGTCATTTTAGTACCCTCCTTTCCTAACCCCTGCAGTAATTACTACATCGCATACGGGTTCTTCATTTTGATTTGTTACATTAACTAAGAATTTATAAAATAACATCATATTTTTCTCATTTAACCATACATCTTCACATGAACCAGTAACTTGTAATTTATCACCAGGTTTGACATCAACGCAACCTTCCCAACTGTAGATGTTTCCTGTGTGTAACAATTTACCAGGATCGAGCATTATTCCCCGCGTTTTACCATCCTGAACTACATTAAAACCTATGAGTAATTTATACACTGCTTTGATCGTGAAATGGTTGGCAAATCCATGGCAGGCTACTATCCCACTTTCTTCAGAACCAACATATTTTGTGTCAGTTATTCCATATACTTTTGCAAAGTTCACCAAAGTTTTATATCTAACATTAACTGTAGCAGATCCGGGAATTTTTATTCCTTTAACATTGTTTATTAGAAAAACAGCATTTTTTTTCATTTCTTCGATATCCATAATGATTTCACTTCATATTTTTAATTGATATTTATTTAATTTAGATTAATTTTACTTAAATTAACCTAATATTTGAGGTTATTAATAGCTTTAGAGTTCAATTTGACTGATAATTTTTGTATATATTTTTTTTTCATCAGGTATGTCAGTAGTAAAAAACTCAATTATCCGTTGGTTGTTAGGTCTTCCATTTAGTATATAGCAGGACATTTTGTACTTTTCTATTAATTTTAATAAATGTGAATCAATAGGCTTCGATTTCTTAATATTATTATTGTCTTCTATTATTTTATTTAATTGATTGGTGTCTTTTAACTCGCTATATTTGAGAGTGGAGATAGTTCTAATTAATTCCTTATCGATATTAAAGATACCATCTACATTTTTGATTAAGAAACATCGATTCAACTTTAGCTTATTAGCAATATAAAGTGCTATAGAGTCCGAAGTTACATCCCAATTATGTGGTAGAGTATCTTCTTCACGGAGAAAACTATATGGAAGGAAGATACAAAACATTTGTTTAGCGTCTTGAAATGTCTTTAATTCTTCAATAATTTCCCGATCAGGATATTTTCTATTTAATATTATTCCGTTGTAATTCATGGAATAAATAGCTATCCAATGAGCTAGGTCGTCTCCGATTTGTAAATCTTTGTCCAATCTTCTAACAGAATTAGAGAAAGTTCCCCCACCAGGGAGAATAATGATTTTATGAAGAATTTTTTCTTCATATAATTGAGTCAGTTGGGAGAAAGTTGAATTAATATTGCTAGTATTTTCTAGAATTTTTCCTCCAATTTTAAAGACCGCTTCTTTATACTGCATACTGATTAATATGTTTTATAATTGAAAATAGAAAGCTCCCGCAACAGCAAATGCAGAAGAACTAATATGATCAGGAATCCCAGTTATTTGTTCGTAGTTTTTAATGTTACTGTATCCCAATTTTCTTAGCACCTCTTTTATCAAAAACCCTGCAGATAAGCCAGTAATTACAAATATTGAATTTTGGTCAAATTCAGGCAATTGCCTATTCAAATTGCCCATAAACTCTTTGATATCAATTGAAATCATCTCAATTTGCTTATCATAAATATATTTCGCTATTATATCTAATTCTTTTGTTGAAATTGATTCAAGATCCATACATATCATTCTTGCTAATCTCGCGTAACAATCATTTAAGGTTTTTGAGCGATTATCTGCAGTATCGTTAATATATTCTGTTTCAGAAATATTATTTAGTATCCTATGTACATCAGAGACAAGAGCGAATTTTTCGAACGATATTCTAACCATCTTATCCTTATAGGGTAAAAAATGCGTAATCGATGGAATAGTTGCTCTTAAGCCTCCCGTGTAAATCAATTCGCGATTCATCAATCTTTCCACATCATTCTTTCCTCTTGAAACAGGAACAGAATTTAAAATTGGGATTACATCAATAGTAGTTGATCCCGCATCAATAAGAATGCATTTGGGAACAAATTTACCTAAAAATAAGGAAGTTGATACCCAATTTGTTGCTGCAACTGAAATTGGATCTGATTTAACTTGATCGAAGCCGCTGAATTCATTTCTGTTATTAATAAAAAACATCTTTTCCTTGTCAAAAATTTGCTCTAAGGCGTTTAATATCGTTAAAATCCCTTCTCGCTTAGTCTGAAAAGCATCTGAGAGTTCAGCAGTAATTGATATTGAAATAAAATGTACATCTCCTAAAGGTAAATTTTCTCGCATAATTAGTTTTTCTACAACTCTTTTGAACATAGCAGGAATGTCATTCAAAGTTTTCTCCCAGAAAGGAAAATATTCAATATAAGAAAAACTTTTATTTATATTATCGTTTTCAATTTGAAGTAAAGCAGCCTTAGTATTTGCACCTCCAATATCGAGTCCTAAAATATATTTAGCTTTCATAACTGTATTTTAAGCAATTGAAAAATCCTAACAAAAAATTATACATAAGAATTGAAATAAATGAAAATTTTAAATCTTATGACGCTTTTTTTCTTCTTTTTCTTGTTTCTTGAACTTCAAAGAGCATTCCTAGCGTTTCTTCCGTATCAAAGTAAGCATAAACTTGTTTTCCGATCGCCCCATAATAAATCATCTCGTATCCTTGTTTTTCGAAATACTCGATATAGGTTTCAATGTTTTCAATAAATAGACTAATATGATGAAATCCTTCCCTCCCTTGATCTAAAAATTCTTTATAGATACAATCTCCACTAATATGTTGTATCAATTCAATTTGTAAACCAAATTGTCGGCTTATAGCTATTTTGGTGTTAATTTCTCCATCCTTCCCTCTATATTTAACAATGTCCGTAGTTTCTGGTAAAATCGCAAATTTAGGTACGTTGAAGAGTGTTTCAAAAATCTTAGTTTGTTTTTCAATATCTTTATACACAAATCCTAGCTGATCTACTTTTAGATTTCCAAAATTAATATTAAATTCTTCCATAATTATTTTTCTCTGGCTAAGCATATAAAAATTACTAAATGGAACTATCCTATAAAATAATAAATAATGTTTGTTTATGATAAAAAATCATGTCCTAAGGATGTGAAAGCGTTTGATTATCATTCATTACCACTATAACGCTTTGTTATAAATTCTTTTAACAAATCTATATTTTCTCCAGACAAGGCATTAATTAAAAAGTAATCTTTTTCTTCCATATTTATTCTTTTTCTAAGATTTTTAATTTCTTCTGCGCTGGCTAAATCTATTTTATTGAATACTATTACTATTTGGATTTTTCCTTCTTTTGTAAAATTATTTTTAATTTCGTGATATAAATCTAATTGCGAATCAATTGAATAACCACATGAGGGTGTGGGATCGAACACAAAAATAATTAAATCTGAGATTAATCGCAGAGCTAGAATTGCTTGCAATTCAATATTGTTCCTTTTAGACATAGGGCGATCTAAAATTCCAGGTGTGTCTAAAAATTGCAACTTGATTTTGTCAAACCGTTTTTCAATATCGAAATGCCCCATTATCAGCTTTTTTGTAGTAAAGGGGTATTCTTGCACTTCAATTCGCTTGTTTGTAGATATCTGCTTAACAAAACTACTTTTGCCAACATTAGGGTAACCTGCAACAACGATACAATTCAGTGTATCATCAATTGAGGGGATTTCTCTTAAACGGCCTCTAATTTTGTTTAAATATTCCAGATTAGGATTCTGTTTATTAATAATTGAAGATATTCTACCAAACGCAGCCCTTCTTATTCGGTCGGCATCTTTAGGACTTTCAATCTGGCTTAATTTTTTTGAATATTCCCTTTGGAGTTTTCTCAATAATGGTAAAATTCCGTTTAATTTACCCAGAATTAATCTTAATTCGTCAACATCAACTAAAAGTGAAGCCAACTCTTTGTAAAAATCGGGTAATTCTTCAATCATCGGAACTCTCTTAATAATGGTTAAAATCCGATCCAATAATTCTTCAATAGCTACTTTAATTCGTTTAGATTCTTTTTTTTTCGCCTTAAGGAGAATAGGTGCATTTTTAGAAACTTGAGCGCTACTTTTCATAGCTCTACTGAAGGCTATATCTAAGAGTTCTTTTGAAATAGGGACATGAAAAAAAGATAAAAACGGATTCTTCATCGAAGTTCGAAGTTCAAAATTAAAATTATTAGTTACATAAAAGTAGCCTAAGCCTAAAATATTACGATTTCGCTTTTAAATCCAAAATTTTCTGCTCTACTTCTGAGATTTTATTTGATAAATCAATGCTTTCTTTAGGAATTGATTGGTATAATTCAAGGATATATTGATACCTTGCCAAGGCTCTTGAGAAATTATTTGAACTTTCTTCCTTTTCAGCCTTTTCTTGAACCAACTTTATCTTTTCAATCTTACTCTTTATATTTGGAGACAAAGCTGTCTGCTGTTGGCGTAGTTTCTTGCTGTGTTTTTGTTTCTCACTCATTATTTTTGAAACCCTGCTTTGAAATTCTTGCTCCTCTTTTACTTTACTTACTCTTACGATTTCTTCTTTCTTTTCTTCTTCTTTTTTATACATATCAATATTCCAGAGTTCTTTCTCTAGGATGCTTATCTGATTGTGCCAGCCAAGCTGAGTAAATAATTCAATTGCTTGAGTATAGAAGGCTTTTGCTTCGTTGTATTCTTTTTTTTTAAGTTTCTGGTTTCCTTTTTCTAATAATTCTTGTCCTTTAGCAATTAACTCATCCTTATCCTTTTTTTCTTCCCGTAACATTTGAATCTTATTCTGCTTTTCTTTCCATTTGTTTTCAAAATTCTTTTGTTGGTCTTTCATATTAGATAGTGATGTTTTCTTAAGTTCTTCGTTTCTTTCCTCAGTTAATTTCATCTGTTCAAGCAATTTAGAACCTTTAGGATGAATTGTATTTGAATGATTTCTTTTAGTACGTTTATATTCTTCGATCTCAACTGGTTGGGGTTTAGCTCCTAAACCTTGTTGTATTCTTTGCCTCCTTCTCTCAGCGGAAGCTAAGGCCACAATATCTTTTAAATTTATAGGAATCCCTTTAGATTTTCGTAATTTTGCCATGCGTTGATAGTCTTTTATCTCATTTATTTGCCACAAAATTTGTTTACACTCATTTTCAAATTCGAGATGCTTAAATATGCTATAGGCTTCGTTATATAATTTTATTGAGTCTTCATATTTATCTTCAAGAGCTAAATTTCGTGCTTTTTCTAGAACAACATTACCACTTACTTCAGATATTTGAGTGTTCTCGGATTTTATTTCTCCTAATTTTTCTAAGCTTGATTTAAACTGAGTTTTAGGTTCAATCTTTTCTTGATCTCTTCCAGACCTTTGTAATGAACTTTTTTCATCTCCCCTTAAATGTTTCAACTGATCAACTTTCTTTATAATTATTGAAACTTGTCCAGTTAATCCTAATTTAGTGTAATTATCTTTTGCTTTTATTAAAACTGAAATCGCCAATTCGTAATTTTTATCCCTCTCAGCGATTTTCGATTGATTTTCCAACTCTTCTGCTTCCTTTAATAAATCTGTTTCTCTATTCAGCATCTCTTATCGCTTGGTTATTCCTTAATATAATAAAATAATATAAAAAATTTAATAAAATTATTCAATATACTCTCATTAAAGAGGTTAGAAATATAATATAAACTCAAACTAATATGTCTTCTGAAAAAATTAAAATTGGGATTTTAGGAGCTACAGGGATCGTTGGTCAAAATTATATTAGTCTATTGATTGGACATCCATGGTTTGAAATCGTAGATGTTGCAGCATCACCCAGATCGGCAGGAAAGCCGTATAGAGAAGCCATCAAGGGAAGATGGCAAATGGCTATGGATATCCCATTAGAAGTTAGAAATTTAGTTGTAAGGGATGTCCAAGATTTTGATTCTCTTAAAAATGAGGTTAGTTTTGTGTTTTCTGCGATGGATTTGCCTAAGAAGGAAGACACGAGAGCAATCGAATTTGAATACGCTAGAAAGGGTATTCCTGTTATAAGTAATAGCTCAGCGAACAGATGGACTCCTGATGTGCCTATGATTATACCTGAAATCAATTACGATCATATAGATATAATCCCCATCCAGCAAAAAAATAGGAATTTGTCACGGGGTTTTGTGATCGTTAAACCAAATTGTTCTATTCAAAGCTTTATGGCTCCTATTTTTGCTTTGGAACGAAAAGGTTATAAAGTTGATAAGTTGATAGTGACGATGCTTCAAGCAGTTTCTGGAGCGGGTTATCCTGGAGTTCCCTCACTAGATATTTTGGATAACATTGTTCCTTACATCGGAGGAGAAGAAGAAAAATCTGAGAAAGAACCACTCAAAATTTTAGGACATGTTGGCGAGAACGGAATCGTTAACGCGGATTCGATTCAAATAAGTGCAACTTGTATTAGGGTTCCTGTTACGGATGGTCATACTGCTTCTGTCAATATTAAATTTGAAAATCAAATTCCAAACGAAGAAGACATAATTAAAATTTGGAAAGAATTCAGATCGCTCCCTCAAGAACTTAATCTGCCTTTTGCTCCAAAGCAGCCAATTATATACCTGGATAATTTAGATAGACCACAACCTAAAAAAGATAGAGATAACGACAAAGGTATGGCAGTTACTATTGGCCGATTAAGGAAGGATACCATTTTTGATTATAAATTTATTGCGTTAAGCCATAATACAATAAGAGGCGCAGCAGGTGGAGCAATATTAAATGCAGAATTACTGAAAGCCAAAGGATTCATAAAATAAATTTGATTTAAAAGTTATGCATATCGATCGCAATTTTGAGCAAATCCTTCATAAAAAAGAAACGATTTTTCCTCTTTAGTAGAGAATATGGAGGAATTTCGGGGTAAATTTGAAAAATTTGAGGTTGCTTCAACATTTTCAGAACTTTCAAGATGGAAAACAAAGATATCTTATGGAACTTAAAGATAAATGTATTTAAAATCGCTTCTATAAGGTTTTTATTTAGAATTATAATATTAGTTATAAATCCATATCTCTCTGAATAGGCAAACCTTATTGAATCTAAAGATTTTTTGTCGATCCCAGACAGGAGTTCTTTTTCAGTTATATTTTTTACTTTCGTGAGAGTTCCTTT
>Ga0315553_10002050_pt1 | contig 16412 bp, 20 predicted proteins | sample SalMarSW160140MG_FD_203099 | JGI IMG/M metagenome (GOLD analysis project Ga0315553, IMG submission 203099) | Salt marsh sediment microbial communities from the Plum Island Ecosystem LTER, Massachusetts, United States - Salt Marsh Sediment SW1601-40 ... | reverse complement strand
GCGCCCCTCCTGCTCACAGGAGGACTGAATCAGCACTTCAAGACGGTAGCAACCCCGACTTTTTCAACACTATCGGTCAGAAGCGGACATTCCAGAAGCGATTGATCTAATCGGTCAGCTTCGAGCGCCCAAACGACAGATCAACACGAGAATGACGAGATTGACGGCTGGCGCTAGAGCGGCGAGCGTTGGCCAAAGCGGCTCAGGGAAGACATCGATCATTCGGTTCCAAGGCCAGCCCAAAGGCACCAAGAAGACGCCAGCCAACGGCCCGGACGGGCTCCCGAAAAGACCGAAGGTGCCGGCGACGAAAAGCCCCATCGCCAGCACATATAGGACTGAAAAGCCTATCACGATGATACGACAGGCGAGGTGCATCAAAGTGCGAAAGGGTTCACCTGCGCTTTCTGCGTCCTAGTCCTAGAGGGCGCCCTCGTCGGTCATCGACATGACCTCAGCGACGACGCCGTTCTTGGAAAGGCACTTCCAGGGCGCCTTGTTGGGTCCGACGCCGACCATCACCAGTGTGTTGGCCTCAGACTCTTCTACGCTGAGCGTCACCACCTCACCGTTGTTTGTCTGGGTGGAGACAGCCTGAAGACAGGCCTGCTCGTCCTTGCCAGGTGTTGCCTGCGGAGCGCCGGCCATTGCGCCAGCCCCATCGTCTGCGGGTCCCGCTTCGGGAGCGCCATCCATGGCGCCAGCGCCATCGTCTGCAGGGGCGGCAGGTGCGGCTGGCGCTTCGGCCCGGGCGGGAGCCGGCTGACTCGGGGCTGCGGGCGCCTCAGCCGGTGCGGCCTGGCTCGCAGAATCTTCCGTCTTGGCGGCGGGCTCGCTCGCCTTCTGCTCCGATGACTCCTCGGAGCATGCCGCCAGGCCAAGGACCAGCGCGACTGCGAGTATACCGTGGAACTTTTTCATAGGTTTCCTGGCCTCCTTAATGGCACTTCGGATGAGTCTGGATTTCGTTGATCGCGTAGACCTTGCCGTCGGCATTGGTCATCTGGATGCACTGCTTGGTCGAGCGGTTGTAGAAAATCCCGTAGAGCGTCTCGCCTGATGTCATCGTGTCGACATTGGTGAAGCCGCGCGCGCTCATCTCATCGATGGCCGCAACCGCGTCCATGCCCTTGAGATCTGAAACATTCGCGGCCTTCTCTTTCTTAGGCTTGGCCTGACCCGAGGCAGCATGCGATGCGGCGCCATTGATGGTCGTCTTGAGCTGGTATTTTGCGACCTCATCCCGGCGTGCGGCGTTCCGCATCAGATAGACGCGGATCTTATAGGCGCCGTTCTTCGGAAGAACTCCCGCAAACTTGTTGCCGCTGGTCGACCCCACAAACATCGCGACCTCGTTCTCGCCGGGGGCCAGGATGTTGAAATAGTTGCCACCATTGTCCGTCGAGAGGCTGACCGTCATGTGCTGGCCTTTACCGGCTTCAAGGACGTAGTCCACGGTCTCGTAGCCCTTGATCTTGCCGTTGATGGTGGCGCTGTTGGCCCCGGCCTTGAAGTGAACGGGCTCGGTGCGGATGTCGTCGCGGGCAAAAGCTGTCGAAGTCGCGAAGGCGACGAGCACCGCCAAAACCAGCGTCTTACGTGTCACGGCGTGGAGCATAAATCCCTCGGTCTGAGTTGGAGTGCCTTAACTCTGAGGGCCGCTCGGTTATTGACAGATTGGGGCGCAAGTTGGATCGCAAATGGGCGCAGACAGACCTCTCTGATGCAAATCAGCGCAGCGGGAGAGATGTCCGCTTCGGGTCCAGAAGCGGACCTTACGCAGGCTCACCCAGAGCGTCCGCTAAGTGCCATTAGGGGACATTGCCTACCCCTTACCGAGACAAAAAAGCTCCGGTCACAGGGAGAAGAGAAGGTGCGCGGGGAATGAGCTTGGGACTTCTGAAGCCAGCCCCTAATCGTGCAAAGACTCCGCTGCATGGCGCGTTGGAGCCCTGTGAGCTTCATACTGTTCCGTCACCCATTGCATAACGGGACGCCGCCGCCAGCGCTTGGAGTCGGCGATGAGAGCATCGGGAAACGTGCCCTCGCGAAAGGCCGGTATTTCCTCGGGACACGCAAAGGGCGCCAGCAGGCTAGCCACAGTGAGATCGGCTCGACTGAAGCGATCTTCAACAAGATAAGAGCGGTCGTCGGCAAGCTTGTTGTCGAGCCAGTCCAGTTCAGCTTCGAGTTCCAATCGGCTCTCTGATGCGGCGGTCGGAGTAATGTCGTACATCTTCATCATGGCCCGTCGTGTCACGGGCCACATCATGTTACCGATCGCTTGATGGGCGCGCGAGACATTCTGAAACAGCCCCGGCTTGGCTAGATGGGGATACTTGGGAAGCATTTCGGCATAAGCCAGCCGGCGCACGTGAACACCAATGACGTCGTCAGCACGCTTCTCGATCTTACGGGCGTCTGCCAGCGTTAGCTCTCGACCACGTTCTTGCGCTCTTTGATCGGCCCAATCGATGATCGCGCCGCTTCCTTGTATGACTGTCTCGCCGTCCAACAGTATTGGTAGTGTAGTGGCCTTCGCGCCACAGCGCTTGGCCAGGATCTGGTGCAGACCCGGTGGCCAACCGACTTCCTGATAGTCAATTCCGTGCCAATCGAGGGCCCATCGCGCCTTCTCGCAAAAAAGGGAAGTCCCGAACGTGATGAGCTTGGGTCTGTACTGTTTCATCAAGCCCTCCATCACTCGTTAACCAGGGAACAGGGGCCGCATTAGCCGGCCCCTGTCCCGCATTCGTTATTACTCCTTGGATCGCGCGACTGAATCCTTGGGCTGGGACCGTGAGCCTTCCCAATCGACGTGGTATTTGTCCTCGGCGGTGAAGTATCCCGCATAGGTCCCTTCGCCCTCGATGCTGGCAAGTGCACCTGCTCCGTCGACCAGGACGTACTCGCCCTTCATCGTCGTGTTTGGTTGTCCGTCCTTCATGGTCGTCGTCACCGCACCATCGAATTTGACCACCATCTGGTCGGAACCTTTCTTGTAAATCACGTAGCCTTGGTGTTGTCCGTTACCCTGGCGAAGGTCGGCGATTTCGTACACGGTCGTCGCAAAACCGTCGATAAGTCCCCCAGGATTGCTGCTCGTGCCGCTCGACTCGGTCTCGAGCAGCGCATGCCCCTCCTGATCGGGGACCGGCAGGGCTTCGCGCTTCACGTAAGTCACATCGAAACTACCTTCATCCTTGATCTTTTCGGCCAACGCCGTAGTTGTGACCAGGCCCACAGCGCTGAGCGCGGTCAGGATCACGAAGGATCGTGCGAACTTGCTAAGCATGTCTTCACCTCTCTTGGACTGGGAACCACCGCCATCGATGGCCCCTCGAGTTTCCTTCGACTCCTCTGCTTGAGGACCGTTGAGAGGCACGGGCCCGCGCCAATGCTGCAAGTGTAGGACGGGCAGGACGGCGGGTCCTGAAAGGCAGCTGAAAAAAGCTATGAGATTTCTGAAACTCTCAGACTGAGCGGTTCAGTTTAGGTGTTGCCTGCCCATGGCAACGAAGCACTAGACTGCCTTTTGGCGTGCGGCGAGTGAAGGCCGCCAACCAGCAGTATGCAGGTCCTCTAAGAAGCGCCTGGCTAGGGCTGGGGGATGAGGAGGCAGCACTGGGGGACGCCTAGACCGTGCCTCATATTTCGCAATCTGGTCTTTGGCTTCAGCAGTACGACCTAAGCCCACGAGTGCGAGGGCACGATAGACTTCTGCGTCGAACAGAGGTGCACGCTGCAAAACCGTTTCAATCTCCGTCAACGCCTCCTCGAATCGCTCATTTGCCCAAAGGATAATTGCGTGGAAATACGAGTAATAAGACGGTCGCAAAGGATGCAGCGCCAGCGCTTGCTCGATCTTCTTAGTAGCCTCGGCCAACTCGCCGGATTCAAATAGTGCGATCCCGTAAAAAAGCAGACTATCGGGTTCGCTTGGACCAAGCTCGAAGCCGCGACGTGACACCGTCAAAGCCCGTGCGATATCTCCTTTGAGAATCATTGCCTGACCCAGACCGCGATAGGCTTTTGACAGGTTCGGGTCCAATTCAATAGCGCGAGAGAATTGCCCGATCACCTCGTCAAGCTGCGACAAGTGCCATTCGTCGGTAAGTTGTATCCACGCATCAAGCATGTTGACCCAGGCAAGCTGTGTCCATGCCAGAGCATAGTTGGGATCGCGGCGGGTCGCTTCTTCCAGGTCCTGGCGGCTGGCGCGCGTCGCTTCGGGAGTGAAGCGATGCTCGCTCATGGCGCGAAGCGTGAGTTGGTAAACATCGAGATCGCGCGGTGCCCTGCCAAGGACGATGTATTTTTCCGTCTCGTGCATGCTTACACGGACGCTCGCAGCGATCTGATTAGCGATGAGGCGCTGAGTACGGGGGATGTCGACTGCCTTCGCAGAAAAGGTATTTCCCCAGACAACAATTCCCTCGCGAGCATCCACCAGTTGCACATCGACCACGATTTCGTCCTTAGAGCGCTTAGCCGTACCCTCTACGAGATAGCGAGCCCCTAACTGTTCACCAAGCTCTTGCGCCTTAGCAGGTTGACCACCTAACGCAAAAGACGAATCACGGCCTATCAGGCGGAGATCTCTATTGCGAGCGAGTTCATTGAGAAGCTCGCTGGCTACCCCCAAGGCCAAACTTGTCTCCTTGTTACCAGACAGCGATCTGAAAGGCATAACTGCAAGAGTTGGACGGTAGCGCACCGGTGCTGCCAACTCCTTCTGCTCCGATGAAGTAAGGGTATAGCCCCGCCGTGGGAATGTTCGCAGAATGCGTCGCTCCTCGTCGCCGATTGCCTTGCGGATCTCGGCAATACATTGCGTCAAGGAGTCTTCAGTAACGGCGGCATCGTCCCAGACTTTGGCAATGATTTCGTCCTTGGTGACCAGAGAGCCTACGTTTTCGGCAAGAACGCGCAAAACAGCAAACGAACGGGGGCGTAAATCGACATGCTCACCCGTCGCCCTGCGCAATTCGTCAGCGGCAAGATCGATGACGTGCGATGGCAACGTGATTTGTTCCTGCCGCATGGGAGAAGAGAGGGTGGCCATAGAGGCACCTCCCGTGATGCTGCCCACTTGGGCGGCGAACAGAATACCGCGTTTCAGGAGGACCTTTCAATCTGGAGGATTGGGCGCTGACGGCCAGGTGCCATATCTAACCATGCTGGAATGCGGCCCGACCTAGAGGTCTCGAAGGCGCACGACATCAAAGGCCTGTTCCCACGTCAGGTCAGGTCGACTTAGGGTCAGAAGCGGGCATTGAGATGATAGGTCAGGAATGTCCGCTTTGCCGCCAAAAGCGGACATCAGCTCAAGCGGCTTTGGGCCTGGAAGGATCGCGCCAGCCGTCAGGGCCTTTGGTAAAGACCTGCCCGCTCCCCGATCTTATCCATTGCCCGTTGCCAGCCTATCGGCACCCATCATTGAATTCGCATAATACTGGCATCAAAGGCCGACCGTCAGCCCATATGCTCCTCGCAAAGTGTGACCCCCAAAACTGCCCACTTGAGAAAACCCCACAGAGATCCCGGCCGTGCGTCCAAACTCGCGTCTTTCTGCTCTCTCGAGGCAAAACCGCCCTCACTTGGTGGCGCAATTCCGCGTTTCTTCAGGACAGTTTGGAGGAGGTCTCGAGAGAGCGAGAAGAGCCGCGACGAGGTGGCTGTGCTGGCAGTCCGACGCCAACCCGTCTCTCCCTGCAAATTTGCGAAATGCAGGGAGATTCCGCCAAATTGCAGGGAAAGGGCCGCTGCATCCCTGCAGAAAGACTCAGCATCTCAGGGCGTTAGATAGCCCTCTCCCTAACCTAACGAGCAGGGAGAACCTGTTTCATAGCAGGGAGGCAAGCAGACCGGATGAGGTTTTCGGTACACAAAGGGATCACCTCAGGTGAGCTGTTGAAATAACGGAAGGGATTGCTCATCGCCCGAGGCTAAGGATGCCTCCTGCTCGGCTCAAGCCAATTTACTCTGACAATGCCCGCGGCGACCTATGCCGCTTCGAATAAATGGAAAAGTGGCGCTAGGTTACTGCGCGACGAGTTCGACACGGCGGTTCTTCGCCCGCCCCTCTTCGGTGGCGTTCGACGCGACGGGCTGGGTAAGCCCTGCGCCCTCAGACGACAGCCGGTCGCCGGCAATGCCATATACAGCCGTCAGCGCGGTGACCACGCTTACCGCCCGACGCTGCGACAGGTCCAAATTATACGCGGCCGTGCCCTGGTTGTCGGTATGCCCGACAATCTTGAGCTTGAGGTCAGGCTTATCCTGCATCAACTTGGCGATCTCGTCGAGCGTGAGCTTGGAGTCGGGCTTAAGCGTGTCCTTGTCCAAATCAAACAGGATGCCGTAAAGGCTCACCCGGCCGGTACCGGAGATCGCCTGGTCCATCTGCGAGGCGCTCACGAACATGATCTTGTTCGCCTCCATCTCCTTGGTCTCGACGATGCGGACCACGGCGACATTGCCGCCTTTGCTCTCACCGAGAGAGAGGCTTGCGTAGACGGCGCCTTCAGGACGGTCGAGGCGAGCGAGAAGATAGCGGCCGCCTTCCTGGAACCAGTTGTTTACATAGTCGTCCATCAGCTTCGGCAGCTTGAGCGGGTCACCGATGGCACTGCCGAGATGGTATCCGGAGTCGGGCTCGCCGCTCTGAAAACAGGTACCCTTCGACGTGGCGCAAGAGAACACGATGGAGAAGCCCTTAGCCTTTAGGCTGTCCTCGTAATTGCGCATCACCTCGAGCGTGGAGCGCCCCTCAGGCAGTTTGTAGTAGATAAGGACAATGCGGCCTTCGACATCCTTGAAGCCGGGACCCGACCATTTGCTCGTATCGACGGGGTCAAACGGCCCGTCGAGCACCGCAACCTCATCAAACTCGGTGACCTGATAGCCAGCGATTTCGGCGCCTTCGTAGCGGCCGACTAGAGGGTGGTCGGCGCTACCTTCGAGATCGGCGGCATGAACCGCCCCCAAGAGTCCCAGGCCCGTCGCCAACGCGACCAAGAGGCCCACGCTCCGGCTTTGTCGTGTTGCAGTGAAAGCCATGATGATCCCCCTTGAGCGGAGCAGGCTAAATCCGGCCGGCCTCGTGTCGCAGCGTTAGCCAACTAATGGAGGTCCGGATAGCACCCACCGCCACCTCCTCTGTGCATCCCTTTTCCACACCCTCCGGTGGGATCGGCCTTCTTGAACACATCGAGATTGCTTCTCGGCACCACTGCGTCGTTCCTTTTGGCCTGCTCCTCCTTCGCCCGTTTCAATGCCTCCGCCTCCTCGGCATTGGGAGGCGCCTTCGAGCCGAACGGACTAGGCCCTGTGCTTTCTTCCGGGACCAGAACGTCCGATCCCTTTTCCTTCTTGCCTTCCATGATCGCATCGGCAGTCGGCCCCGACGGCTGCTTTTTGCCGGCATCGGGCGCATTGCCGAATGGCGGATAAGGGCAACCTGGTGTGCCGTACTTGCCAGGCCCGCATGCGGCCTCCACCTTGCAGCAATAGGCTTTCGTACCGCTCACGCCCCAGGTGCCGATGCAGCCACTCCCCGAAAGATTTTCAAGTTTCCACCCAGCCGGACATTCGCCGTCACATAGCGGTGCGGTGCCAAACCAACGGCATTCCTTGGCACTGGCTGCGCCTGTCGTGCACACCACGATTGACAGAAACGCAAAGGCGATATGCTTGGAAGATGGAAACGTGGACATGCTTCGTGCCTCACTCGCTGTGCGCGTCTTCACTCGGCAGGTCCGAACTCGGCTCAGGATCGAGTTGCGGCACGGGCACACTGGCGTCGCAATCATGCTCGTCCATTAGAGTGACGATGTCGCCGCGGTTTTCGTCGAGCGGCGGGCCCATCTTGTCGATGACGACAAGCAAGCCCTGCCAATGTTTGCAAGCCATCGGCACATTACCCTTGTTGATGCAGTCCTTCGCAGCAAAGACCTCTCGACCGAACCCCGCCATGGCGAGGATCCCTGAGGGGGCGCCGGGAACCTCCCATTTGTCGAAGAACTCCTCGCAAGTCGGCATGCCTGACGACGGTTCGGCGACCAATCGAACGCCATCCCTGGCGTGGGCGAGCGGGAGGACACCTGGCGCCACGAGCACGAGCACAAGAGCCGCGTTTTGGATCGATTGCCGTATCGGCATGACTTTGTCCTCTAAGGTTCACAGCTCTCTTTGAGATGATCCTGGGCGACCCAGCCGTCTTTATACCCTGGGGCCACGCCCTGAAGCTTGCACCAGCCGTCTGGGTGCGAGGCCAAGATCCGGCCCTTCGAGAAGGCGATCATGGTGCCGAGGACATGACGTGGATTGACCGGACTGTCGTAAACGTTGACCTCATCCTTGGTGGTCGCCCAGCGGCCTTCCTGCTGGGGATCCAGCGGACAGTTGGTCAGATGGTCCTTCGCCACCCAACCCTCCGTGACCGTGCCCTTCACGATCCGGAGCCTGCACCAGCCGTCGCGATGATAGTCCAGGACCGCGCCCATCTCGGCCTTGAGCATCATGCCGATGACTTTGAACTGACCGCCGGGACCGGAGTAAATGTCGACGTCGTTCTTTGCCGTCGCGCAGGTTTGGGTACTACAGCTTCCGGCTGCTGCCGGCCCGATCAAGGCGGGACCGCAAGCCGCGATGCTCGACATCGACAATACAGCGAACACCAACTGCATCGTCACCTTCGCGAAGCGATTGCGCATGGCCATCTGCTTCATCGCTACTTCCTCCGCGTTCCCGTCCAGGCGCGGCCGACGCCGTCGGTATCCTTGGTGATCCGGCCTGAGACAGTGTCTCCGCTCCCCGACAGCGACAGGTTTCCGCGGCTGGTGACGCCGGCGCCGGCTTGCGTCAGGACGAAGCTCATCGACTTGCCGTCGGCGCCGAGCGTGCCTTGAAGCGTCCCGCTCAACTTCGGGTCCACGGCCCCAACAGATCCCTTGCCTTGTGGATCGAGGGTGAGCGTATAGCTCACCCCATCGCCGGTTTGTGTGTCCCAAATGCCGGCCAAAGTCTTTGCCACGCCAGCGCCCGGGTCGATCGGATGTTTTGGTGCGTCTCCGAGCCGTGGCGGCGCCTTGGGTGCAGGCGGCTTGGGCGCAGCCGGCTTGGCCGCCACATCCAAACACTTGGCGGGCCGGTCGCTCTGCCAACTCGCCGTCGGGCTGCCGGCCCCATGCTTATCCTCCGTGTAGCCGCTCATCAGCCCGGTGGCTGCATTAATCGTTCCCTCGTAGCGACCACTCGCGCCGTTGCGCCAAGTGACGCCAAAGCTAAGGCTGTCTGGGCTGATTCCGCCGCTGTTGATCTTGCCGTTGACGACGCGACCCGACTGCGTGTAGCGCCCGGTTCCCCTGATCGCACTGCCAGGCTGCTTAAAGTCGAAGCTCGGGCTGAAGCCATTGCTTTGGTGGAACACGTAAGTTCCGGCGACGCTCCATTGATTGCAGGCGGCTTGTGCCACCGGCGGCAACACCAAGGCGCAGGAGATCATCCACCCGGCCAGCGCGACGGCGGTCCTGCCGACGGAGGGATGGGCGAATCCGAACCGGACGGCGCCGAAGGAAGGGCGCTGAGTCACGTCGACCTGCTTCCGAGGGGCCCGGTCCATAGCAATTTCGCCTATGGCTTCATCTTAAAGAGTTTGTCCGGGTTCCCCCGTGGCAGTGGCACGCTCTCGATGCGGCGCTCGCAGGATTCTGGGACATTCTGGGCGAGCTGACCGGGCGAATTGACATTGAAATTGCCGGGCGGTGCGTAACGACACACCCAATAGGTCTGCCCTGAACACGATGCCGCGGCACAACCGATCTGGGTGCTGTTGCGCCAAACCACTTGGGTAAAGTGACCAACTCCATTGCTCCAGACCGGGGCGGCGAAGTTGTACTTGCCGATCTCGCTGTACCACAGGTCCACGGCGCCCTTGGCCGAAAGGCCTGTGCCCCAGGCTAGATTCTCCCCTGGGACATCGGAGTGGGCGAAGTTCTGGGGATTCTTATCATCGAGCTTGCAGCCATTCGCCCAAGTCTGAGCGGCCGTCGCCAATTGCGCGGACCACGTCAGAGCTGGCACACAATGCTTGCTTCGATAGGTGTTGTGCGCGCTCAGCATTGCTTGTGGCGTCTCGGCCGATGCCGCATTCGCGACAAGACAAAAGATGAGCAGACCAACGAACCTAGCTCCGGTCCCTATCGCCATGCCACGCCTCGCGCATAACAGTTGTTGACGTGTCCGGCAGCTGGCGGTGCGGCGAGATTTTTAACCCCCACAGCGATCGGTGCCGTCCTGGGATCTGGAGACGCTTTGTAGGGCGGGGCAGCAGAGCCGGCGCGCGGCAAAGCATTTCGTTCGGTGGCGGTCCAAGAGAACTTCCTCAACGAAGCTCCCCGTCCCCGGCAACCTAATATTACAATTCTCGCAACCTCAGCGATAGCTAAATAATCGGAAGAACAATAAATCGAAGTGGGAACATCGACTTGTCTGCTATATGGACCACAGCTCGGGGGTCGGCCGTAGCCCCGAAGGAGGCACATGCGCATTCCAATAACACTTCGAGCGCTCGCCGTTACAGTGCTTGCGGCCGTCCTCGCGTATGTCTCGGTCATGCAGGTCATGCCCACCCAGGCGCGGGATCAAAAGCCCTCGGTCGACGTTGCGCCGAAATCTGCGATTCCCCTCGACGTCCTGACAAAACCGCCGCCGTCGGCCAGCGTTCCCGTGACCAAGCCACCGCAAACTCCCGGCGATGGAAAACAGGATACACCGGCAGCCGAAGTCCTGAAGAATCCACAGATGGACATTACGAACGGCGCCGCACCACCCGCAAAAGAAGCGCGGCCACTCTGCGGGCCGCCTCGCGATCCCTGGACCGAATGCAAAAATGGCGAACTTCTTCAGTGCAAGCAAACGCTGTCGCAATTCGGTCCTAAGGTTTGCAATTATCACGAGCGCTGCGTGAATAGCGGCCGCAAATGTTGAAGCGAGGGCAAGATGTCCGCTTTGGTTCAAAAGCCAACGTCGCGGCGACCTCGGTAGCAGGTCCGCTAAGTGCCACGAGCGAACCTCTCATTGATCTGTTTCCTATTAGCCTATTCGTTCTAATTATAAGCTAAGATTCCCGTTTGGTCGGGAACCAAGGAGGCTAAGATGCATCGCCTTCTACAAATTGGCATTGCCGTTTCGACCCTCAACCAAGTCCGCACGCTAGCGCTCGCTACCATCTCCGTTAGTCTCACGTTGTTAGGGTCCAGCGCGGCCGAGGCTGCCTGCGCCAATTGGGATCTGACCAACCAGACCCTCTGGGGCGCCGGGCAAACAAACGGCTACACTCTGGGCCTCACTTTCAAGCAAAGCGGCGGAAACCTTTGGGGTGACGGTTACTACTTCGGCCATGACGGACCGCGCGTGCCCGGTACATTGAGCGGCAGCATCAATGGGAACGAATTCCAGTTCACTATGACCTGGAACAACGGCGGCAAAGGTATCTACACGGGCTACATCGCCGACGATGGCACGATCAGGGGCAATACGCACGATGCCCGAAATCGCAACTCTCGGGCGATTTGGTCGGTAAACAAGTGGCAAAAGGCACGGTGCTTGGGCTAGCGAGCCACCACCTAGCCTCGCACCGTAGCAACGGAGTTTTTGTCCGATGATGCAGCTTACCGTATGGGTGGCATCGCAAGAGAATACAACGAAAAAGCCGAGACCCCTACCGCAACCGAGAAGTACGACCATTCATTCGCGGTACTTCGAGGTCGTGCAGCAGCACTTGACATATTCGCCGACGACGTCAGTGCAGCTGTACGCGCCCTTCTCCTTTTGGCAATTAGGTTTGAAGGTTTGCCAATAAGTGGAGTCGCGCTTGTCTGTAGCACAACTCGATGAGGTGTCGAGCTTGACGCATCCTTTGTACCCAAGGAAGTCGTATCCATCGGGACAGTGGCAATCGGGCGGCGTGCCCATCATGTTGAATTTGCACTTCTCACCGTCATTCTTGGGCAGTCCCTCCTTCGGCTCGCAAAAGGCGCCGTACTTGTTGGGCTTGTCGAGCACCACGTAGCCCGGCGGGCAGGAGCGTTCTCCCGGGGTCTTTGTTCCGTTGCCCTTGTCGTCGTCGTGGTGCTTCTTCTTTTTGATTTTCACGACCAGATCAGGTGAGGGGCCGGCCCAACCTCTCATCAAGGGCATCGCGAGCCACGCGCGCGCATTCGCGGTTGGGACGAGCATGCCCGCAAATGTCGTGTAGCCCAGAACGAAGACGAAGATGAGAAGTCCGGGCTTGCGCACAGCGAAGTACCACTCAAGCGGCACGACAACGGCCACTTTCAAGGTAGCAGCCAGCAGCAACAGCTACAATGATGTTTCGCGGCAGACGCTGGCTAAAAAATGAGGAAGTACCCCTTGAGCGAGCGTTGGTCTCTGCCGCAAAGCCTCAGGCTAATTTGGCTACGGCTTCACCTTGAACAACTTGTCGCCACCCCGTGGCAGCGGAACGACTGGATCGACCGGCTTCCGGTAGTTCTTGAACCCGCTCGGTTTCATCCTGTCCAAGCAGCTGGCTGACTTCACACACAGGGTGCACACTCCCTTTGCCCCACAGACTGCTGCGTCCTTGCATCCGCCGGCCGGCCCGCCCGTCTCACCTTCACGGGCGCCGCGACCACCCGCACATTTATCGCACAGTCCGGTACACGGCACCGGAGAGTTCCCGCGCGGGCCAGGCGGAAAGCAGTACCCGGCTGGATACAAGGTCCACCCAGGCGGACACGCTGCTGCCGCTGTCGCGCTGAGGGAAAACAGCGCGGCGGCGAAGATAATCAAGCCTGCAATCGGCTTGGCAATCGCGTTGGAACCGATCATGGTTTCCTCCTAGATAAAGCCGCGATGCTCTCCCATGCGATTGAGAATCCGAGCATGGACGTGCCGCGCATCGAATGAACGAAAATCGACAAATTAGCGGAAGCCGTGGCAGGGGCGGTGTGGCCCTGCCGACCTCCTAGATCGGACACGAAAGAAGGTTGAGCTTGCCAAGCAGCGTGTTCCGGAGCCCCGATCATATCAAAGTCCTGGTCCGCTGTGCCGATGGCCAATTGATCAAGAATCTGTTGGCCAAGGGCTAGAAAAAGCAAATACCGTCTTTCGTCTCACCATTCGGGCAGGATTGAGATCCGCCGGCGCCGCCGCTCCTGAATTTTTCTTCGCCGCTGCGCGCTGGGCTGGCGTAACACAAACGCTATCACCGGAAAAGCTGTCACGCCAAACATACCCCGATCGGCACCTGCCATTCTCAAGTTTGTATCGTTGATCAGGCGTCACACAAACCACATCGCCCTCGAAACGTTCGCGCCAGACATATCCTGGTTTGCAGCGGGCTGCTTCACCGGCATCTGCGATGGCAATTGAAGCTGCGAGAACCAAGACGCTGCTCACTAGCAAATGGGCAGGTCCAAGTGATTGCCCTGTAGATTCGGTGATCATTCATTCCTCCATCAGACACTGGGCTTTCGCGCCAAGTTCGTGGCAGATCATCGTCGCCGACCGGGTCATGACCAAGGCGGAAGTAAAGCGGCGGCGCTCCCATGAGGCGGCTTTGTCATGTTGCAGTGAAGAGGCCATGATGATCCTCCTTGAGCGGAGGCGGGCGTCTAAACCCCGTCCCCCTCGTGTCGCGGCGCCACGCGGATATGAGTTTAGACAATGTCGGGAAGAATTAGCTCGACGATGTCGATACCCAACATGGCACGCGGAAGAATATATGAATCAAGAATATGATCCGGTGATGTCTGGCGACTTCAAACCCGAGCATCAACAACTCGCCATGGATCCGGGATGCGCCCCACAGTGAGTTTTCACTACTCATCCGCCGGATCAGGGATGTCCGACTTACCCTCAAAAGCTGACATGCGTTTGCCTTTGGCGAGTTCTGCCTCAAACGGCAGAGACATTTCACTCGACTTCTCCTGCAAAGGAAGCATGTGTGGTGGAGACGGAAAGACAGACTGACCTCTGTTCCGAGCACACACTAGGCGCCCGGCTTCAGTACCGGGCTCAGGGTGGTGCAACGGCCCGATTGTGGGCATCGGATCAGGAGGTCAAAGGTGGATACTTTCGGCCACCGATCTACCGAACATCAAGACGATAAGCGCGGCGCCGATCCGAAGCGTCTATTGCCGCGGTCACCGCGTGTTTTGGACGGTCCCAACCTAGATGAACTCCGCTGTGAATGGCGGCGGCTCTACCGCAGCGAACCCCCACGGATCAGTCGCGACTTGCTGGTCAGGGGCATCGGCTATCGGATCCAGGAACTCCAGCACGGTGGGTTCGGCAAGACCACGCGTCGCAAGCTGAGGACATTCGCGAAGATGTTCCGGACCGAAGGTCGGGTGGCTCCCGATCCCGGCCTTAGCCTCAAACCTGGCGCTCGTTTGGTCCGAGAATGGCATGGCCGCACCCACACCGTCACGGTGACGGAAGATGGCTTCGAATACGCCGGTGCAAGTTATCCATCGCTCACCAAGGTCGCCAAGAAAATCACCGGCGCCCACTGGTCCGGGCCGCGCTTCTCTGGCCTTGTGCGATCGGGCGCTCAACGCTCCGCCAACGGAGGTGACAATGGCTGAGCCGCAGAGGGCCAGAAAACTGCGCTGTGCGATCTACACACGGAAGTCCTCCGAGGAAGGCCTGGAGCAGGCGTTCAACTCGCTCGACGCTCAGCGCGAAGCCTGTGCCGCCTTTATTCTCTCCCAGAAACACGAAGGCTGGACGGTGTTGCCAACGCTATACGACGACGGCGGCTTTTCTGGCGGTACTCTGGAGCGCCCTGCCCTGCAACGGCTTCTCGCCGATATTGCGGACGGCAAGGTGGACGTGGTTGTCGTTTATAAGATCGACCGCTTGACGCGCTCGCTGTTTGACTTCGCCAAGATCGTGGAGGCCTTCGACGCTCATGCCGTGTCCTTTGTCTCGATAACCCAACAGTTCAACACCACAACGAGCATGGGTCGGCTCACCCTGAATGTCCTTCTGTCCTTCGCGCAGTTTGAGCGAGAAGTGGCTGGCGAGCGCATCCGCGACAAGATCGCCGCTTCCAAGAAAAAAGGCATGTGGATGGGCGGCCTGCCATCACTTGGATACGACGTGCAGAACCGAAAGCTGGTCGTCAACGACGAGGAAGCTCCTACCGTCCTCCACATCTTCCGGCGCTACGTTCAACTCAGATCGGTGCGCACTCTCCAGATAGAACTTGATGACGCGGGGATCAGGAGCAAGCGGCGCATCTTGGCGGACGGGACAGCCTATGGCGGTCGGAAGCTGTCCCGAGGCGCCCTCTATTTGATGCTGCAGAACCGGATCTATCGTGGAGAGATCACGCACGGAGACAATGCGTACCCAGGAGAGCACCCGGCCATTGTCGACGAAGCCCTGTGGAACAAGGTTCAAGCCATGCTGGCCGAGAACCGGGTCGATCGCGCCACCGGGTCTGACGCTAAACATCCGAGTCTTCTTGCCGGCCTAGCCTTTGACGAGACCGGCGAACGACTGACCCCCACACACGCCGTCAAGAAGGGACCGGTATCGGTACTACGTCTCGAGGTCTCTAATCATCGGGACAGCCAAGGATCATCAGCAGGGCGGCGGATCCCGGCCGGTAATCTCGAGGACCTCGTGATCGGCAGGATTCGAAGCTTTTTCGCCGATCAAGGAGCCATTCTCGATGCCATACGCGACGAACACTCCGATGGAGCCGAACAGAAACGACTGATCGGGCGGGGGCGCCGGATCGCAGAGGAACTTACGACAATGGCGCCAGACAAGACCCGAGCGATACTCATGGCGCTCCTCAGCCGCGTCGACATCAGATCAGACCGCATCGACATCAAAGTCTATCGGCGGAATTTCATCAAACTCCTCGACGCGCAATTATTGGATGCAATCGCGCCGGCCGACAAAGCAGGGAGCGCGTCCAACGACACTCTGATGTTGACGGTGAAAGCACGACTACAGCGCGTCGGCCGTGAGATGAGACTGCTCGTCGAGAACGCCGATGGCCAGACGTCAGCTGATCCCGGACTGCTTCGTGTCATTGCTCGAGCGCACGACTTTCAGGAACGGCTGGCGCAGAACCAAAATTTGACGGTGCCTACCCTCGCCAACCAGGAGCGCCTTTCCATCGGCTACTTGTCTCGGCTGCTGCGTCTTCCTTCGCTGGCGCCCGACATCATCACAGCCCTTCAAGACGGTAGCAACCCCGACTTTTTTCAACACTATCGACCCAATGCGGACATCGCACACCCACTCCGATTGCGGAGGTGGCTATGTCTTTCACTGCGACACGCGCTGGATACCCGGCGGTTGCCAGTCACCGTTCAGCGCCGCTTGCTTGGGCCAGTAGAGCC
>Ga0315553_10002049_pt1 | contig 16413 bp, 15 predicted proteins | sample SalMarSW160140MG_FD_203099 | JGI IMG/M metagenome (GOLD analysis project Ga0315553, IMG submission 203099) | Salt marsh sediment microbial communities from the Plum Island Ecosystem LTER, Massachusetts, United States - Salt Marsh Sediment SW1601-40 ... | reverse complement strand
CTGTGCTATCTGGAAAATGTTCAGGCCATCGGTGCCTGCAGGGTCTGCCTGGTGGAAGTGGAGGGAGCCAAGACTCTGGTTCCCTCATGCGTAACCCCTGCTTCCGAAGGCATGCAGGTCAAGACCAGCACCCGACGGGTTCGCGAAGCCCGCCGCACAGTCGTGGAGCTGATTCTCTCCGATCACGAGGGAGACTGCCAGACATGCGACCGGAACGGAGACTGCGAGCTTCAGTCCCTGGCCAAGGAACTGGGGATTCGGGAGATCGAGTTTCTCGGGCAGAAGAGCATCCGGCTCACCGATGTCAGCACTGCAGCGCTGGTGAGGGACTCGGCCAAGTGCATCCTCTGCCGCCGCTGCGTAACCGTCTGCGGGCAGGTCCAGGGCGTGGCGGCAATCTTTCCCCAGAATCGGGGATTCGCCTCGGTGATCGGACCGGCCTTCTGCAGCAACCTGGAGGACGTGGTCTGCGTGCAGTGCGGCCAGTGTGCCGCAGTCTGCCCCGTAGGAGCGATCATCGAACGGGACCAGATCGACGAAGTCTGGGCCGCCCTGGACGACCCTGCAAAACACGTCGTGGTGCAGACCGCTCCGGCCATCCGGGCCGCCCTCGGGGAGTGCTTCGATTATCCCCCCGGAACCCTGGTGACCGGAAAAATGGTCAGCGCGCTCCGCCGCCTCGGTTTCGACGGCGTGTTCGACACCAACTTCACCGCCGACCTGACCATCATGGAGGAGGGCAGCGAGCTGCTCAGCCGACTGAAGCAGGCCTTGGTGGAGGGAAAATCCGTGGCCCTGCCTCAGTTCACCAGCTGCTCCCCGGGCTGGATCAAATACGCCGAGCACTTCTACCCTGAATTTCTACCGAACATCTCCACCTGTAAGAGCCCTCAGCAGATGTTCGGAGCGCTGGCCAAGACCTACTACGCTGAAAGCTTGGGCAAGCGGCCCGAGGAGATCGTGGTCGTGTCGGTGATGCCCTGCACGGCCAAGAAGTACGAAGCCGGGCGGCCGGAGATGAATGACAGCGGGGTGAAAGACGTTGACATCGTGCTAACCACCCGAGAGCTGGGACGAATGATCAAACAGGCGGGGATCGACTTTGCCGGCCTTCCCGATGAAAAGATGGACCGACTCCTGGGCATGTCCTCGGGAGCTGCGGATATTTTTGCCAACACGGGTGGCGTCATGGAGGCAGCCCTGCGAACCGCTTACGAGCTGGTGACGGGACGGCCGCTGCCCTTCCCCAATCTGCACGTTACTCCGATCATGGGACTGGAGGGGGTAAAGGAAGCGGCCCTCAAAATCGAAGGCGCCCTGCCGGAGTGGTCTTTTCTGGAAGGAGTGACCTTGAAAGTAGCCGTGGCCCACGGGCTGGGCAACGCCCGGAAGGTGATCGAGCACATCAAGAGCGGTTCGACGGAGTATCACTTCGTGGAGATCATGACCTGTCCCGGCGGGTGTATCGGCGGTGGAGGACAGCCGCGGATGACCAGCGACGAGGTGCGAAGGGCCCGCATCGCCGCCATCTACAAAGAGGACGAGGGCAAGGAGGTTCGCGCCTCCCTGCACAACCCGGAGATCAAGTTGATCTACGAGAAATATCTGAAGAAACCCCTCGGGGAGAAGTCCCACCACCTGCTGCACACCTCCTACACCCCGAGAGCGCGAATATGAAGTAGGGGATAGTGATGGGCATCGTCGAAACGATTCCGGAAAAGTGCAAACGATGCTACTCCTGCGTTCGAGAATGCCCGGCCAAGGCGATCAAGGTCATCGGAGGGCAGGCCACCGTCATCGAGGAGCAGTGCATCGGCTGCGGGAACTGCGTTAAGGTCTGCGCCCAGAAGGCCAAACGGATCGAAGACAGCACCATGCTGGTTCGGAACCTTCTGGAAAGTAAGGCGAGGACCTTTGCCTGCCTGGCCCCTTCCTTTCCCGTGGCCTTTCATCCCACCCATCCCGGACGGATCATTTCCAGCCTGCGCAAGCTGGGATTCGGGGACATCTGGGAAGTTTCCTTCGGAGCCGAGCTGATCAGCCGGGAATATTCGAAGCTGTTCAAGGATGCCCTGCAAAACGGGAAATATGTGATCTCTACACCCTGCCCGGCCATCGTATCCTACATAGAAAAATACATGCCCGCGCTGCATGACGCCCTGGCGCCAATCGTCAGTCCTATGATCGCCGTGGGCAGAGCCATCCGCCAGCGTTACGGGTCCGGAGTGCGGATCGTTTTCATCGGGCCCTGCATCGCCAAGAAGAACGAGATCAGGGACCCCTTCGTACAGGGAACGGTTGACGCTGTTCTTACCTTCGAGGAAATGCTCGCCATGATTGCTGAAGCCGGCATCAATCCTGAAGAGGAAAAGATCAGCGATTTCGACGGACCTTCCTGCTACCTGGGCAGGACCTTCCCCATCTCCGGAGGGCTGCTGCGCACCACAGGGCTGCAGGCGGACATTCTGGAAAACGACGTTCTGATCACCGAAGGAAAGGACAGGGTACTGGGGGTGCTCAAGGAGCTGGAGGAGGGCAAGAGCAGGGCCAAGCTGTTCGATCTGCTGTTCTGCGAGGGCTGCATAAACGGCCCGAAGATGCCGGTGGAAATGAGTGTTTTCACCCGCAAAGAACTGCTTACGGACTACATTGTCGAGCAGAATCGTTTCACCATCCGGCGGGAGCTGACAGAAGCTCTGGCCGAGTTCGACGGTCTGGATCTTTCCCGAAAGTTCACCCGCCAAACGGTACTGCTTCCCCAACCCTCTGAAGAGGATATCACCAAGACCCTCAAGGCCATGCGCAAGTTCGGACCTGAAGACCAGCTGAACTGCGGCTCATGCGGCTATCCTTCTTGTCGCGATAAGGCCGTCGCCGTTTGCCAAGGCTTGGCTGAGATCGAGATGTGTCTGCCCTTCCTGGTGGAGGAGCTGGAGACGACCCTGAAGGAGCTGCGGGAGTCCCACCAGGAGCTGGCTTCGGCACAGAATCGGCTGATTCAAACAGAGCGACTGGCCTCCATGGGCCAGATCTCCGCTGGCGTTGCCCATGAAATCAACAATCCCCTGAGCACAATCCTTCTGTACTCCCACATGCTCCTGAAACACCGCAAGAAGGAGGATGCCGGGTCGGAGGAGGTGCAGATGATCTTGAGCGAGGCGACACGCTGCCGCAACATCATGCGCGGACTTCTGGACTTTGCTCGCCAGTCCCGAGTGGCAAAGGAGCAAACGAACCTGGCTGCGCTGATAGGAGAGATCATCGCCAATATGCGGCTGAAAGCAAAGGATTCTCAAGTAACTCTTGAAAGTGAAATCCAGCCTGACCTGCCCGAGGCGACATTGGACGGAGACCAGATCCGGCAGTTGCTGGTAAACCTCATCCAAAACGGGATCGATGCCATCGAAAAAGCAGGGAAGGTCGTGATCTCGGTTCGCAAACCCGTAGATCAGGAGTGTTTAGAAATCCTGGTCCGTGACACGGGCCGAGGGATTCCGAAGGAGGTCCTCTCGGAGATCTTCACCCCCTTCTTCACCACGAAGCAGCTCGGCAAGGGAACGGGAATGGGACTGTCTATCGTGTATGGGGTGGTAAAAATGCACTCAGGAGAGATCTCGGTTGACAGCGATGTCGGAAAAGGGACTGCCTTCACCATCCGGCTGCCGCTGAATGACGCCAAAACAAAACAGATGGTTGGAATAGGAGAGCCACCATGGGTACACGAAAAGTAAGAAAAACAGTGCTACTGGTGGACGATGATGCGGATTTTGTGGAGATGCACGGTAAACTGCTCGCCGATCACGGCTACAAGGTACATACCGCATACAGCGGCAGGGAATGTATGGAGCAGGTCCACAGCAGGAAACCCGATCTGATCATCCTGGACATGATGATGGAAAGTGAAGTGATCGGATTCGATCTTTCCCGGGAACTGCGAAACTGCGAGCACACAAAAACCATCCCGCTGGTCATGATCACATCGGTGAACGATACGATTCCCTTCCGCATTGAGCCTGACAACACCTGGTTGCCCGTTGATGCCCTGATCGAGAAACCTGTAGAACCGCTGCTGTTGCTGGATGTGGTCAATAAGATCTTGCGAGGATAGCGGCATGACAAAAATAAGAGCATCAATCGTGCTGGTGGACGACGATCATGATTTTCTGGAGATGAACAGCGGCATACTGGAAGCGAGAGGGTACCGGGTTAGCTGCTTCACAGATGTCGACCAAGCCTGGCAGAGCATGGAGGCCGAGACACCGGACCTGGTCATAACGGACCTGATGATGAAAAGTCTCGACTCCGGGTTCTCTCTGGCCAAGAAAATCAAATTCGATCCCCGGTTCACCGACATACCTGTGGTCATTGTGACGGCGGCGGCCAGCAAGCGGGGCTTCGATTTTAACCCCCGCAGCCAGGAGGAGCTGGAGGTGATGAGGGCCGATGCCTTCTTCGACAAGCCCGTCTCTCCCGAGCTGCTTATTGCCAAAGTGGAGGAGCTCCTCGCGTGAACGAACAAGGGATTCGCGCCCTGGTGGTGGATGATGAGTTCGGCATCCGTGAAGGCTGCCGTAGAATCCTTACCGAAGAGGGATTCCAGGTAACCACCGCCAGCGACGGCCTCGAAGCTCTCGAGATCTTCGAGAAGGAACCCCACTATTCCTTTGCTCTGGTGGACCTGCTGATGCCCCGTCTCGGGGGGTTGGAGTTGATCAAGAGGCTCAGGGCGATGGAACCTGATCTTCTCCTGATCATCATCACCGCCCACGCCACCATCGACACGGCGGTGGAGGGAACCAAGCAGGGCGCCTACAGCTATATCCCCAAGCCCTTCACTCCGGAGGAGCTCCTGCTCACCATCCGCAACGGCCTGGAGCGACAAGCCCTGGCTCTCGAGGCCAAACGTCTGCGGGAGGAAAGGGAGAAGCGCCTGCTCGAAGTCGCCTCGGAACGATCGAAGAGCGGCACGATCCTCAGATGTATCACCGATGGTCTGGTGGTCATCAACCTGGAGAAGCTGGTCGTGCTGCGGAACAACGCCGCGGCTCGAATTTTTCCTACGGCGGTAAAACAAAATGTGCCTTTCTCCATCACCGAACTGGAGTATCCGAAGATAGAGGAACTGATCGATGAAGTCCTCGGGGGGGACCCCGGTCCCAGGATCGTCTCCCGTGAACTGGCCATGGGAAAGAACACCTATATGGTAAACCTCAGTCCGGTGATTGAACCAAGCGGTGAGACATCAGGAGCGGTGGCGGTATTTCGCGATATCACCGAGCTGAAGAAGTTGGAGACCGCCAAATCGATGTTCGTCTCCATGGTGGCCCACGAGCTGAAAAATCCGCTGGCGGCAACTGAAGGGTGGCTCAACCTGCTGCTCAGCGGGTTGGTGGAGCATGATCCGAAGGAGGAAAGACACATGATAGAGCGCTCTTACCTACGGGTGAAGACACTACGCACCCTCGTATCGGAGCTCCTCAGTATCACCGCGATTGAGACTGGGAACTTCCAGCTGCACCGTTCCACCGTAGAAGTGGCAGGTATAGTACGCGAGGCCGTGGAAGCAGCGAGAGAGAGAGCCGTCGGCAAGGGAATAGCTCTTACTCTGAATGAGCTTCTCCCCGAGAAAGAAAAAACCGCCCTGGCTGACCGAGAGGCGCTGCTTCTGGTCTTCTCTAATCTGATCGACAATGCGATCAAATACACCCCCGAGCGGGGTACGGTGACGATCCAGGTGTCTCAAAACGGCATGTACGTGTCGGTTTCGGTGAAGGATGACGGGGTGGGTATGAAGCCCGAGGAGCTGGACAGAATTTTCGACGAGTTTTACCGCGTCAAGAACGAATACACATCTGACATACCAGGGACGGGTTTGGGCTTGAGCCTGGCCAAGCGGCTGGTCGAGTTGCATCAGGGACAGATATGCGCGGACAGCACTCCCGGCAAGGGCAGCATCTTCAAAGTGGGAATCCCCCGGTCATGAACTGTGTAGCCCCATTATTTCAGATCAAAAAAACCGGTAATTGCTGTCTGTCTGCGAGAATCCTCGGTGCTGTTGTGTTGTTCGTTCTGATTGAGATTGAAGGCTGCTCTGCGCAGCCGGTTACCCCTATCGTACGTCTATTGGTGCCTCCCTCCAACTCGAGTCTGCCCCTGCTTCTTCTCGCTGAGGAGGATCCACTTCCGGGTGTAGATATCCAGGCGGATATCTTCCTCAATCATGCCCAGGCGTTGGCGAGGTTGCTTCGCGGCGAGGTAGATCTGCTTCTCACTGGAAGCAGCCAGGGGTGGGAAAACTACTTGTCCGGAAGTCCCATCCTGATGATCAGCACGGGTGTATGGGGCATCTCCTACCTCATCGGCTCCATCAACTGTCCTTGTATCAAAAGCATAGCCGGTCTTGCGGGAAAGAGGATCGCCCTACCGTTTCCGGGATCACCTCTAGATTTTCAGACCCGTTTCCTCCTGCAAAAGCAGGGTATCGACCCTGATCGGGATCTCACTATCATCTACTCCCCTTTCCCTCAAACGGTGGCGCTGCTTCTCAGAGGTCAAATCGATGCAGCACCGATTCCTGAACCTCTAGCCTCAGAACTGGTCATCAATCGGAGTTTGCAGCGCTTCATCGACTACAAACAGGCCTGGGCTGCTGCGAATCAAGGCGAAGCGCTGTCTCCTCAGGTAAGCCTGTTCACGACCCGAAGCTACGCAGCAGGTAATTCCGAAATGTTGAAGGAGTTCATTATCCACTGGCGTGGGGCTGCCCGGCAGGTTGTGGACGATCCAATAGAGATAGCGGGGAGATTCTCTACATTTCTAGGCTTTTCCGAGAAGGTAATCGCCCATTCGATCCCTGGTACGCTGTTCTACGTTCCTCCGCCGAAGGAAAACCGATATCGCGTTAAGGCCTACTATGAGGCTGTTAAAGGGTTTCTGCCTGGAAAACGGGGTGAGCTTGAAGAGGAGTTCTTCTTTTGCCCGTGATGGATCGAGTTGTATCGAAAAAGCGAAATAGGAATACCTTATACGTTCTTGGCTGTTTGCTTCTTCTTACATTCTGGAGTGCAGCGAGCCTATTGACCGGGTCATATATCATTCCTTCTCCGTGGCATACTACGATAGAAATGGTGTCGCTCCTAGCACAAGGGTTTACCTGGAAACAGATCCTGATTACGGTCTTCAGGGTTGCAGCCGGGTTTTCTCTCGCCCTTGCCTGCGGTTCGGCAGTGGGAATCCTGTCCGGGCTCAACCAGAATGTGGAGACTCTGTTTCGACCTCTGGTTCTCCTCGTACAAGGCATACCTCCGCTGCTGTGGATCATCCCGTTGATCCTCGTGCTGGGCATTGGTCGCCTTGCCCCTGTTTTGGTTATAGCCCTGATCTGTTTCCCGATTGTAGCTCTGAACGTGAACGAGGGGATGAAAGCTGTTCCCAATCAACTCGAACAGATGCTCGATGTGTTCGCTCCCGGGGCATTTCCCAAAATCCGGGAGCTCATTCTGCCCCATCTCAAACCGTTCCTTGCTGCCGCAGCAAAACTGGGCATAGTTCTAGGGATCAAGGCTTCGGTCATCGCCGAGTACTTCGGCGCCAACAACGGAATTGGATTTCAGGTTCAAGCTGCCTTCCAGTCCTTGCAGGTCCGAAAGCTCTTTGCCTGGGGGTTGATTATCATTTTCCTCATCCTGGTTGCCAGCTGGATTCTCGGAGAGATAGAACGGGCATTAGCTCGTCCTTGGAAACGGGGCGAAGGAATGGATACTATTGCCTCTGCTCCCGTGATTGTCGAACGGTTGAAACGAACCTTCGTGCGGAAATCAAGTCAACGAGAAATCGTTCTTCAGGATATCAGCTTCGCCTATCCCGAAGCAGAGCTTCTTCTCGATCGTATCAGCCTGACCGTGAAGCCCAATGAGATCGTTGTGGTCTCAGGGGATTCCGGAGTGGGAAAGACCACATTGTTGTGTACAGTAGCGGGATTGCTCACTCCGATATCCGGAACAGTTAAAAGACCTGAACGACTCAGCTTTGTTTTTCAGGACGAACGGTTCCTACCGTGGCGATCCAACCGCTGGAACGTTGCCCTGCCTTTGTATTACTCCGGAATTCCATTGGCAGATTCCCTTGCATACACCAGCTACCTCTTCGGCGAGGCGGGTCTTTCCGGATGGGAAAGCCGGACCCCCGACGAATTATCCGGGGGAATGAAGAAACGATTGGGCTTCGCCCGCTGTTTCGCCCGCTTTCCCGATGCGATGCTCTTGGACGAACCTTTCAGCGGTATAGATGCAGAAGGCCGGAGATGCCTTTGGCGGAAGTTCATGGCTCTAATCGATATGTACCATGGGCCTGTTCTTATTGTGACCCATTTCCACGAAGAAATTCCTCCCAACGATCGGTGCACTTTCTTTAACCTGGCCCCTTCAGAAACAGGTGGAAAATCAGCTAAACTATTTACCGATTCTATCTTGTCCTGTTGACGTCAGCGGTCCGTTTTTGCCGGTCGGTTATCAAGAGTTGTCCACTATACCGGCCTCGTCATCTCCCTCGCCTTGACCTTCAAGTTGAATCCACATAAACTGGGCGGCAATAAATCACTTGAGATAACAGGAGGCTTCGTCTCACATGAAGAAAACAAAACTCCTTATATTCGCTTTCCTCTTTCTGCTCCTTCCGGTCTTGAGCGTGATGGCCGAGAGCGAGGCAGGAGGACAGATGGGTATGATGTGGGTGACCTGGATCGGATCGGTTGCCGCCCTGGTCTTCGCCCTGATCCTGGCTCTGTCGATCATGAAGAAAGATCCCGGCAATGAGAAAACCCGCAGCATCAGCAAACACATCCAGGACGGAGCCCTGGCCTACATCAAGCAGCAATACAAGATCGTGGTGATCTTCTTCATCTTTGTATTCGTCCTCTTTCTTGTCCTGTCCTTTGTTCTCGGCTTGATCTCCCGCTTCGTTCCCTTCGCCTTCATCACCGGGGGATTTTTCTCAGCCCTGGCCGGTTATATCGGCATGACCGTGGCTACTCGCTCCAATGCCCGTACTGCCTGGGCAGCCCAGACCTCTTTGAACTCCGGCCTGCGCGTTGCTTTTTCCTCCGGAACGGTCATGGGCATGGTGGTGGTCGGGCTGGGACTGTTGGACCTGTCGATCTGGTGGCTGGTTCTGACTCTGTTCAACCTGCCACCGGCGGAAATCCCGCCGATCATGATCACCTTCGGAATGGGCGCATCCTCCTTCGCCCTGTTCGCCCGCGTGGGCGGGGGCATCTACACGAAGGCCGCCGACGTAGGTGCAGACTTGGTCGGCAAGGTGGAGGCGGGAATTCCCGAAGATGACCCCCGCAACCCGGCGGTTATCGCCGACAACGTCGGAGACAACGTCGGAGACGTAGCAGGGATGGGCGCCGATCTCTACGAATCCTACGTGGGGTCGGTGATTGCGACTATGGCTTTGGGGGCGATCGCCTCCCTCCAGCTTCCGGGACTGACGGCGCTGCAGGCGATCCAAATTCCCGTTACCATTGCCACCATAGGCGTGCTCTGCTCGATCTTCGGTACCTTTCTGGTTCGGGCCAAAGAGGATGCGACTCAGAAGGTGCTGCTGGGTTCGCTCCGTCGGGGAGTCTGGTTCTCGACGATCGCGATTGCGGTCCTGTCCTTTCTGTTCATCTATTTCACCATCGGGGTCGAGTTTCTCGGTGTATGGGGAGCCATGATCGTGGGACTGGTGGCCGGAAACGTCATCGGTTTTTTCACCGAGTACTACACCTCAGACCACTACAAACCGACGCGAACGCTCTCCAATGAAGCCCTAACCGGTCCGGCCACCATCATCATCGGCGGTTTGTCTCTCGGGATGCTTTCCACCCTGATCCCCGTTATCACGGTAGTCATAGCGACCCTGGCGGCCTTCTTCCTCTCGGGAGGTTTCGCCTTTCCGGGATTGGGTTTATACGGTATCGGCCTGGCCGCTGTGGGAATGCTTTCCACACTTGGGATCACCCTTGCCACCGACGCCTACGGACCGGTTGCCGATAATGCCGGAGGAATCGCCGAAATGGCAGGATTAGGGGAAGAGGTCCGCAACCGGACCGACGCCCTGGATTCTCTGGGAAACACAACGGCGGCTACGGGCAAAGGCTTTGCCATCGGCTCGGCCGCTTTGACCGCCCTGGCTCTGCTGGCCGAATACGGCAACAAGGTCAAGGAAGCGATCACTCAACTGTTCGTCGATTCGGCCAGCTCTGAATTGTTCGAGAGCTTCTACTCCGGCCTGGTAAATATCGCACGGGATGCCGGTGGAGCCATTCAAGATATTACCTTGAGCATCAACATCCTCGATCCCCGCATCCTGATCGGGCTGTTCTTGGGGGGCGTGCTGCCTTTCGTGTTCGCCGCTCTTTCCATGAGGGCTGTGGGACGGGCTGCCGGAGATATGGTGAAGGAAGTCCGGCGCCAGTTCAAGGCAAAACCCGGCATCATGAAGGGAACTGATCAGCCCGATTACGCCGCCTGTGTAGCCATCTCCACCAAGGGGGCTCAGCGAGAGATGATACTTCCCTCGTTGCTGGCCATAATCGCTCCGATCCTGATCGGCATCCTCTTCGGACCCTTCACCGTAATCGCGTTGATCGCAGGCAGCCTGGCCACCGGATTCGTTTTGGCCATCATGATGGCCAACTCCGGCGGAGCTTGGGACAACGCCAAGAAGTACATTGAAAGGGGCGCCCACGGCGGCAAGGGTTCGGAAGCCCACAAGGCGGCGGTAGTCGGGGACACGGTCGGCGACCCCTTCAAGGATACCTCCGGACCCTCGCTCAACATTCTGCTGAAGCTGATGTCCATGGTATCGATCGTGTTCGTGACCGTCTGCATCACCCTCAACAATCAGATCGTAGGACTGCTGCAGTAGTTCATATTTATTCTTGCCAGTTTTGCCCGATCAGAGTAAAGTGGATGAACCATGTCACGGGATGTTCTGGTTATCGACGATGAATCTTCGGTTGGAACTCTGCTGCGCTTCAACCTGCGGCAGAGGGGATTCCACGTCGAAACGGCAGCGAACGCCGCGGAGGGGTATGCAAAAGCTCAAGCCAGAAGCTTCGGCCTGATCATCCTGGATGTAGCCCTACCCGGAATCGACGGTATAGAAGCCTGTTCGCTGTTGAAGAATCTCGATGACTACGAGGAAACCCCGGTGATCATGATTTCCTCGCGCTCAGACTCCGTTACAAAGGATCAGGCCAAGCGGGCAGGCGCCGCAGACTACCTGGTAAAGCCCTTCACCTTCGCCGAACTCCTAAACAGGATCGAGGATCAGCTCTCCCGCCCATACTTCGTATAATTGAATAGATCCCCTTCAGGAAATCAGGTAGCCGACACCGCGTACTGAGCGGATACAACCGTCACTTTCTGGAAACAGCCGGAGGAGTTTTTTCCGCAGGGATGAGATGTGCACGTCCGCAACCCGGCTCTTCGCCGAAGCGGCTTTGCCCCAAATCCCGTAGTATAGAGCATCTCTCGATACCGGCTCACCCCTGTTTGTAGCCAGCATGCGCAGGATTCTTTGCTCCTGGCCGCAGAGAAGACAGCTCTCTGTAGGAGTATAAAGCTCGAGCCCCCTAATTTCGAAACTGCCCCAAGGAAAGGAGAAGTTCAGAGTTTTTCGTTTGACGACCTTTCGGAGCCGCCATTCCAGTTCCTCCGGACTCCAGGGTTCCTTGAGAAAATCGTCGCACCCGGCGAGAAAGCAGCCCACCAGAAACTCCGCCGCTCCGAAGGCTATCAGGCTGCAGCCCGCCGCGTGGAGACGGCTTTCCATCTCTTGCTTCTGAAAACCCTGATCAAGAAGTACGGAAGCAGGAATCAGAGCAGCATCCAAGTCGCATTCATACAGAGGGGAAGCGGAAGGAGTTATCTCGATGAGGGGGCTTCTACGGCAGTACAGAATCAACCGCTGGATCAGCAGCTGATCTTCGCTTACCAGATTTATACGGAGAGAAGGTTGTTCAGCTTTCCGGTTTTTCGCTTTTATCGGTCTTATCTTCCAGCCGCGCCATCTTGGCCTTCAGGTCGTCCAGAAGCTTATCCGCCGAAGAATCCGAAGCCTCAAGAGCTTGAAACTGCCTCTCAAGAGGATCTCCGGTTCCCGATGCTTCGATTTCCCGCATGGCGTCCACTTCAGCCTCGATCTGCTCCACTTTCTCCGACATTCTGTCGAAGACTTCAAAAGCCGAGGTGTCTACCATGCTGCTCATCGTCTGCTGCATGCGCTTCTGGGCCTCCGCTCGCTTGGCCCGGGCAATGAGCAGGTTCTTCTTACGCTGAGCCTCTTCGATCTTCTGCTGCAACTGACGCAGCGCTCCTTTGAGCTGTTCAACAGCTTCAACTTGAGCTTGCCACTGTGTCTGGTATTGACGGATCGTGTTATCGTACTCCTGTTTGCGCAGCAGCGCTTCTCTGGCCATGTCGTCTTTTCCCGATCTGACGGCAAGCATGGCCTTGCGTTCCCACTCATCTGCCTGATCCCTGTTCATTCCGATCTGGCGCTCCAGCTTCTTCTCATCGGCAATCGCTGCGGCTACAGTTTTTTTCGATTCGATCAGTTGTTCGTTCATTTCTACGATCAGCTGGTTGAGCATCTTTTCAGGATTCTCCGCCTTGCTGATCATATCGTTGATATTGGATTTAACGGCCCGTTTAAAGCGGCTAAACAGTCCCATTATGCACCCTCCCGTTAACTCTTCTGACGGTAGCGGCCAAGCACTTTATAGTGCTGAATCAGAGCCAGCCCGATCGCTTCGAAGGAAGCCCTCAGTTCCTCCAGATCCATGGTTTCCACCTCCAGGGTATCGATCAGGATCACGTGATCCCCTTCCAGGGCGTACGCGCCATGTACCAAATCCTCTGCATTCAGGCGCAGCAACTCCTCGTACAACTTTTCCCGGTCACTGTCCGGCGTTTCCATCACCTTAACTCGAAGAATCAGCAGAGGCTCGGAAACCATCGCCACAATGTTCTTTAAACCCTTTTCTTCATCGTTGATCAGGAAGGTACTGTCTCCGACCTCTTCGTAAGACATACCAAGATCAAGCAGATAAGAACGTACCTTTTCCTCACCGCCCATCTCTATCTCCTCTTTCCTGGGGGAATTTCTTACTCATGATACACGGTCCAGATAGGGTCTGAAGAATACGTATTTTAGCCGAGCAACACCTGGCCGGCATTATCAATCGCTAAAATAGTTTTGCACTCGGAACATCGGAAGCGTCCAGACTTCGTAGCTTTGAGCTTCTTGCTGCAGATAGGACATTTGAAGATTTTCGGAAATGGACCGGCTTGAGCTCCTTCACCTTTCTGGGCGAAGAAGGCTACCGCTTCCTCGAGATTCTCCTTGATATTGAAAAACTGGGAAAAGCCCAGCAATTGAAAGACTTCGTACACCTTCGGCTGAATCTCCAGCAGCACCAGATCACCGCCTCGCGGTTTGACGGCTTTCAGGAAGGCTGTGAAAGAGCCGATTCCGGTACTGGAAACGTAGTTCAAACCGGCGCAATGAAAGATTAGCCGAGTGAAACCTGACTCGATGGTTTTCGCCACGCGCTTCTGAAAGTAGTTTGAGTTGTAGGTGTCGATATAACCGGTGAGATAGAGCACAAGACAGCCAGCTACCTCGTCGATCTTCTGAAGCCTAATCTTGAGACTGTCGTCTTTTTCGTCGTCAAATCCCGGTACGATATCGTTATTCATCATTGCTAGACTACCACCGTATAATTTAAACTAATATTATACAATTACCTATTCCCTTGTCAAACAGTTACTGCTGATAATAATGGTCGCTCCGGGTACTTTCAACCCCCTATAAACATATCTCAACAGAACAGAGATTGCCTATGTCGTTCATTGTATCGGTCCCTAACCCCGTATTGACAACGATATCTTTAAAAAAAGAAGATATCACCAATGGTACAAAAAGCAGCGAATATTCGCATTATCCTGGTAAAACCGCAGGAAAGCAAGAACATTGGTTCGGTTTGTCGAGCTATGAAAACCATGGGGCTCGATAGCTTGTACATCGTGGGGCAGGAAAATTACGATCGGAGTGAGGCAGCGATCACCGCAGTACATGCGGTTGATGTGTTCGATCGGGCGATACGTTGCAGGCGATTGGAAGAAGCGATCCGGGACGCCGTGTTGGTGGCCGGAATCACACGGCGCCGGGGAAAATGGAGGAAATACTTCGCCCTCTCCCCCGAACAGCTTGCCGAGCGAATCGCGTCGATCGGGGAGGGTCCCTGCGCCGTGGTTTTCGGAAACGAGGCTTCGGGATTGAGCGACCGCGACCTGTCCCGCTGCCACCTATCGACTCAGATACCCAGTTCGCCGGAGTTCCCTTCCTTGAACTTATCCCATGCCGTCCAGATCATCACCTATCAGATTTTCCTTCGCCTGGCCAAGGGACGGGGAGCAAAAACATTTCGTCCCCTGCCACAAGACGAGCTCGACTCCCTCATTTCACTGATGATCGCTTCGTTGACCAACATCGGCTTCTTCACCCAGGGAGATCCGAACGAACTGGCGGTCTTTCTCCGGGACATATTTGCCCGGGCAGGTTTGGAGAACCGCGAAGCCGAACGGCTGGCGGGCATCTTCCGTAGGATCAGCGGCTTGGTTGCTCACAGAGGGATCGATCCTTGACCCGGCCGGCAGAAGCATCTAATATTCTCGGTATGAAACGAGCAATTAGCGTCCTTGCCGTTGTTCTGGTGTTTTCCCCGGTCTCTGTTGTGTTTGCCGTCGACACCGGGGATTTCGATGCCGTGGCGGACTTCTCGGTTACCGTAAAAACTCTGAGTCAGCTCGATGAAGCCACGGCCAGGGCCTACGGACTGATGGACCGCTTTCTTCTGCTGGACGGCACGGTGACCAATATTCTCATCCTGGACCCCAGCGAAGAGAATTTCCTCGTCCAGGTCGAGCTCGTTTCTGGGGAATGGATCGGTCTGGAAGAGGTTCGCAGTTACTCCTGCTGGGTCCTGTTCTCAGGACCCCGCTTCGCCAGCATGTTTCCAGCCCGGATCCCCCGAAATCCTCCCCCAGGAGTCATTACGGCCAACGACCACATCCTGATTGTCGCCATGGCCCTCCAGACCGTGGAAATCGCAGAAGGGGAGACTGCCTGGGTTCTCGAAGGAATCCACACACGACCGCTTCGATGAGGTCCGAAACTCAATCCTAGCAATCAATCAAATTGGATATCCCGAGCCTGTATCTCGTCCCCATCGGAGAGTACCACGGCTCGTTCGATTACGTTGCGAAGCTCCCGGACGTTTCCGGGCCAGGAATGGTTGAGAAGCTTGTCTACGGCCCGAGAATGGATTCGAAGTTTTGATCGCCTCTGCTGCTGGAGGAAATAGGCGCAGAGAATACAGATGTCATCGTCCCTACCCCGCAGGGGCGGAACCGACAGGAACAGAACATTGATTCTATAGTATAGATCCTCCCGGAAGCGGCCCTCTTCCACCTCTCGCTTCAAGTCCCGGTTGGTGGCGGACAGCACCCGAATGTTCAGGGGAATCGCCTTGGTTCCCCCGACCCGGTACAGCTCCTTGAACTCCAGAACCCGCAGCAGGGTGACCTGAGCCTTCAGAGGAAGCTCTCCAATCTCGTCGAGAAAGATCGTTCCTCCGTCGGCTCGTTCAAAACACCCCGGCCTGGTGGTGGCATCTGTATAGGCGCCCTTCTCGGATCCGAACAACTCCGCTTCTACAAGGGTTTCCGGTATGGCGCCGCAGTTTATCGCCTGAAACGTTCCCTCGCTGCGAGGGGAAAGTCCGTGAAGGGCTCTGGCCACCAACTCCTTGCCCGTACCGCTCTCCCCTTGGATCAGCACCGGTGAGTCCGCGGCGGCAAAGCGGCCGATCAAGCTCTTCAATTCCTTCAGCGCTCTGCTCTCTCCGATCAGCTTCCCCATCACCTGCGGATCTGCGGTCGGTATGTAGCCCCTACGCAGGGGGATATTCTCTACCGCGCGGCGAATCGTGCCTTCCAGCTGTTCAAGAACGTACGGTTTGAGGAGGTAGTCATAGGCCCCCGCTTGGATGGCCCGCTTGACGAATTCCACCTCTCCGTAGGCGGTCAGCATTATGGTGGGCGGGGCTGCGGGCCGGGCCAGGATCTCATCCAGCACGTCGAGACCGCTTCTGTCAGGCAGATTGATGTCCAGGAGCACCACGTCGGGATCGGCTTTCTCCAGCACTTCGAGCCCCTCGGCGGCGGTGAGGGCGGAGACCAGGGTGTAGTCTTCCGGCAGCACCATGCTCAAGGTCTTCTGGGCTTGGGGATCGTCGTCGATGAACAGGATCCGGATCATACGGTATAAAACATGCTATTGCATCCCCAGCCTGAA
>Ga0315553_10002047_pt1 | contig 16419 bp, 17 predicted proteins | sample SalMarSW160140MG_FD_203099 | JGI IMG/M metagenome (GOLD analysis project Ga0315553, IMG submission 203099) | Salt marsh sediment microbial communities from the Plum Island Ecosystem LTER, Massachusetts, United States - Salt Marsh Sediment SW1601-40 ... | reverse complement strand
AGGCTATACTTGTTTCCTGCTGCCCAAGTGTAAGTGATTTCCAAATAGTCAGTAGCACCAGCGGCAATTGTTGTGTCACTTGCGGTGTGCAAATTCCAAGTACTCTGTGTTGCACCGTTGACTCTTACTTGAGCAATGGTTACGTCTGATGTTCCAGAGTTAGTAACGGTTACGTTCATATGGGTTGCATCAGGATATAACACTTCGACGACTGTTAGTTCGCTTGTTTCCATGAATCCGATGGTTAGTGAGCCCATCCATGCTGCGACTGCGATGGAGACTGCGACGGTTACTGCGATGAGTATGATGGCTGCGACTACTGGGCTTAGAGCTTTTTTACTCTTTAGGAGTTTTTTCATTTTTGGTTCTTTCCCTCCTTATGAGTTCACATGAGAACTAAGCAGTCAAGAGATTTAAATCTTACGACTTAATACAACATATTACAAAAACAAAAAATAAACAAACGGAAAACCCGACGAAACCGCCAACAGACCTACTCTAGCTCACCAAAGAAGCCCAAAAGAAGATCCGCTACCTTCTCGCCAAACGCGGTAATCACGTAATACTTCTTCAAAGGATCAATCGCCACACTTTCAGCCAACCCCAAATTCTCCATCTCCATCATCCTCGACCTGAACGTCCCATCGCTCAAAGTAAGACCCAAATCATGCATAAACGCCTTAGCATTCTTCCACCGCCCCTTCTCCATCTTCAAAAGAAAAATACAGTCAATAGAATGGTCCTTCTCCAGCACAGCCTTGATAGCGGAAAGCTTCTCATCAGTGAGAATGCTTCTTATTTTCTCTTCCACCAAACCCATTACCAACCACTTTTCCAACAGTATACTGCTCTACATATTTAACATTTAACTCTATATTACGATTTTTGACATAATTCTAGCTACACATGCTACAACTCTTATGACACCAGTTAGCCAACAACAAACCACCCAAAAACACAACCTCCAAACCACAAAAACAGAAATTGTTGGTGGGCTCACGCATTCTTGAAAGCGACCAGCCATCAGCCGTCCACTTTTCTCAAGATCTCAATCACTTTTCAGTGGGGTCAAAATCGTCATCGCCCACCAAACAACATTAAATGCCACTCCAACATAAAAATATAGCCTAACAGAAACAGCGTGCTGAACAATAATGCATAAACAGATCAAGGTTACCCCACTAGCCGAAGAAAGCCTCGGCGTACGATCCATGTGCACCTACATAGAAACCCCAGACACCAAAATTCTCCTAGACGCCGGCGCATCCCTAGCCCCAAAAAGACTGGGATACCCTCCCCACCCCAGAGAATACCAAGCCCTCGCAGAATGCCGCAAAAAAATAACCAAAACAGCAGAGAAAGCAGACATCACCACCATAAGCCACTACCACTTCGACCACCACACACCCTCATACACAGACTGGTTCACCAACTGGTCCTCACCAGAAACCGCAAAAAAAATCTACCAAGGAAAACTGGTACTCGCCAAAAGCTACCGCAGCATGGTCAACGCCAGCCAAAGACGCCGAGGATGGATGTTCACGAAAACCGGAGGCAAACACGCAAAAAAAGTAGAATCCGCTGACGGCAAAACATTCCAGTTCGCAGAAACAAAACTGAAGTTTTCAGACCCAGTTTTCCATGGACCCGAAAACTCGGAGCTAGGATGGGTGCTGATGGTAACCATAGAATGTGCAGACGAAAAGGTCATGTTCGCATCTGATGTTCAAGGACCCATACATACGCCAACATTAAACCAAATCTTGGCTGAAAAACCCCAACTGGTTATGATAGGGGGACCCCCCACCTACCTTGCAGGATTCAGGGTGAAAGACGAGCACATAGAAGCAGGAATGCAAAACCTGAAGACCCTGGTTGAAAACGTGCCCACAACCATACTCGAACACCACATCCTCAGAGACGAAAACTGGAGAAGCCAAACCCAACCAATATTCGACGCCGCCACACAAGCAGGACACAAGGTCCTCACAGCAGCTGAATTCTCAGGAACAACAAACAACCTTCTGGAGTTCCGCCGCAGGCAACTCTTCGAAACGGAACCGCCAAGTTCCGATTACATGAAGTGGCTGAGATTGCCCTTGCAGAAAAGAAAACAGCAAAAACCGCCGATTTAGGCTCCGCTAATCTACCTCTTGCTTAACAAGCATTCTGCGGAATTTCTTAGCGTAATGATAATCAGACTTGAGAAGTTTCAGTTCATCCGCCTCTTTCTCAAGCTTCGCAAGTTTCTGTTGAATCTCTTGGAATTTTCTGTTCATAGTTAACGCCGAAACACCCTAAGGCGGCTTGTATAAAAATCACTTATGAAATGAAAATATGTACTCAGAATTCATAATCAATATTAATAAACAGCATCAATACGGAGAAGTTGGAGACATAAATTATGGAGTGTCCCAACTGCAAACAGGAAATAACCTCCAGACAATCCAGTCCGGAAGGCAATTTCCTTCACTGCAAAAAATGCGGAACCATAATTTATCTAAAAAATTGAGAGGTGAAAAAGGAAAATGGAAGATTTGATAATCCCGGTAATGTTCATGTTCATCATAGGCGGAGTCGCCGGCTACTTAACAGGAAGCTTGGCCAAGAGGGTCACGGGCATGGCACTAACAATCGCAGTTTTCGCTTTTGTCATAATAGGCTTGGCATACACAGGTAACCTTGCCTTGGATTTTGACGCATTAACTACAAACATATCGAACGTCGCAGGCATCATCGCCCCCTTAGGACTCGCAGCTCTTGTATCCAGCGTTCCTTTCGTAGCCAGCTTCGTTACCGGCTTATTCCTAGGCTACAGAAGGTACTAACCCACCTTCTATCCTTTCACACATTTAACCAGCCTGGGCATAAGCTCAGTTCCTTTAGATAAAACCCCTAATTCACCCATTTTACACTCTTTCTCAGAGAACCTCTGAACCCTATCCCCCTGAAGCTTGTTCCCTGCAATAAGCAGAGGCACAGGATCGTCACTGTGAGCCTTTAGATTGCAGGGCGTCGCATGATCAGCCGTTATACACACCACATAATCTTCCAGATTTATATGCTGCAACATTTCCCCCACAAAATATTTATCAACAGTAGCAATAAGCCGAGACTTCAAGTCAAAGTCGCCATCGTGACCCGGCACATCCGGACCCTTAATGTGAACATAAAAACAGTCATAACTGGGCAAAACCTCAAACAGTTTTTTCACCCTAAGTTCACAGTCTTTTTCAAGGCTTTCGGATGGAAGCGGAAGATCAACCAAACTCATCCCCGCCAGCCTAGATATTCCCCGTTCAACATTCATGTCAGCTAAACAAACAAAACTGAGACCATAAAGCTCGCTGAGAGAAGGAAACTTCGGCACCATACTACCAGCATCTCTGCTGAGTACAACATTAGCCTTCAGCTTCCCCTCCTTGACGCGTCTCCTGTTCACTTCATGCTGATCCAGAACAGGCGTAGCCTTCCGCGTGAATTCATTAACCAACTCAGCTGAAATCCTCGCTTCTTCACGTCCGTCAAGAGGCTCACAACTCTTCAGAACCATCTCAGCCTCTAAATCCGCCACCCCCACACTGTCAATCCTCTTATAGGCTGGATCAGTGTTGCTTATGTTGCCTGAAAGCCGCTTTTCATCACTTCTTATAACCAAAGCTGCCCGATAGGTTGCAGTGCTTTTTATCCGAAAACATACCGGATACGACTCCAACTGTACCTGCCCGTTAACTGCTTGAGCCAACTCATCAGCTTCTTCCTGCGTCAAATCTCTTCCCGCCCTCCTGTCAACTATAGAGCTGCCGTCAGCCGCCAACGTCCCAAAATTGCATCTGAGAGCCAAGTCACCATCCCTCATCTCCAACCTTGCACCAACAGATTCGAGGGCACCCCTGCTCACATGATACTTAAAGGGATCATAACCCAAAATGGAGACAACCGCCACATCACTCTCCGGCGCTATACCCTTGCCCACTGTATACATGAGCCCTGTTTTTCCAGTTTTGGCAAGCGAATCCATATACGGTGTCTCAGCAGCCTCAAGAGGGGTCTTGCCATCCAATTCTTCTATGGGAAGGTCTCCCATTCCGTCGATGATAATATAGATCAACTTCAACCTTGAACCTCTCCAAATCAAAATTAACTAACAACAACCATTTCAAAAAAAGGTTTTCACTGCTTAAAGATTTGTTAAGAAGAATAGGATTTGCTTAGGCTTCTGCACAGGCATTTGGAGAATGAAAAATGAAACTCTTCGCTTTTGTTAAGTTTCATTTCCTGAGCGGGAGCCCACTTAGCCCCTGTTCCTCCAATGGTTTGCTCCCCACAAAAAAAGGGAGAGAGAAAATTTGGGTTTACCTTAGGTTTCGTAGTATCCAGTAGCCAACTATGATTATGACTGCCACAGCAACAACAGCCAGTATGATGATCAGTTCAATTGAGATATCCTCTGATGGCACTGGGTCAACGACTAGGTATGTTGTGGTATATGAACTGTAATACGATTCAGATCCCTCAAAGGTTGCCATTATGTGATAGTTGCCGTCAGTTGGTGGTTTCCAACTCTTTCCATAATTGCCAGCATAATCAGTAATAGCGTCGCCAATAACATATTCGTTCATATTTTCATCAATAGCGATTAATTTTACGGTTACTCCTTTTGTAATCGGGGGGCAAGATTTCTGCATATATAGAAATTCCATCCATTCACTCATCAATTCATCGGCTACTGCTGGCACTCCATTTGGATAAAGTGCTGCTATTGCATCTTGTTTTGTTCCAGCAGACTCATCAATTACTGTTCCAGTTATCATAACACTACTTCCTCGTGATATAACATTGTTTTTTATCGAGACTGTGGTTTCAGTTGGTCCCTTGCCGAAGCTGTATATCTGGTTGTCGTATCCGTTGAATGCTACGAGATAGCCATCTGCAACTGGCATGGTGCCCAAAAAGAATCCATTTATCTTCCAAATTGTCTCCCCAGACATGGCGTCAATTGCGTAAAGATGTGCTCCTCTGAAAAGTGGTACACCATGAGAATTACTTTGGGCTGCAAAGACTTTTCCGTCTGCAATGGTCATCGAGGCGCCTACAAAAGGATAGGTGATCATTCCTGGATAGTCGAGACCACTAGGATCGGGATAGAAATCCCACATTTTTTGGCCGGTGGTGAGATTCAATGCATGAATTCCATCGAGGGACTGCCCATATAATATGCCATATGCACTATCTGAATCCAAAGTCTGGGACCCCCAAGCCCTAGTATACGGCTCAGACGGACCCCAAATTTGTTCTCCTGTAGAAGCGTTGTAGCCAGTCCACGTCATTGCTCCTCTGTCGAATTCTGTGTAAATTCCATCCCTAAAAGGTCCCATCAGACCCCACGCTGTGGCTCCCATCGGGGTTGTTCTGTTTTGAATCCACAGTTGTTGTCCTGTTTTTGCATCGTAGCCTATTTCCATTTGCCAATTCTGTGGTAGAACCTGATTTCCTGTAGTCGCAATTATCACATCTTGGTTTAGCAGAGCAATGGCTTGGAAGGGAATTGGTGGCGTAGTGACATTCCATTGTACCCCATCATAAAAGTCGATAATTGCTCCTACTGGAGGCCTCCAAGTCCAAGCTTCCGCATATGATCCTGTGGGGTTGGTTGGGTCCCACATATATGATCCTACGGCTTTGGTTGAGTTCCACATTGCAAGCCAGTTTCCTGTAGCGTCTAAGACATAAACCAATAGTTCGCCTGAAGGCCCCTGTACTTTATAGGGTGTCTGTATAAATCCGATTGGCGAATTTTCGAAGGTTAATATTAATTGACCAGTGTTTGCGTCATACATGTAAAATGAGTTCCCGCCAGAGGTGTCTGAAGGACCCATATACCATAGATAAGCGCGTGCTCCCACCTCATTTGGTGTTTTGAAATTGAATGTTTGGCCGCAGCTTATTCCAGCATAGCCAGAGATTGGCAATTGTGGATGACCCACATTTGTCACTGGACCAGTACTGTTTTGCCACCACAAAGTTTCGCCTGTGCGCAAGTCAACAGCGTAGAAGCCCTCCTTGGGCGGAAGAGGGGCATTGTAGTATAGCACCCCATTGATGATTACTGGTGGCGTAAATTTCGGTTCGTAAGTCTTTCCTGTATAGTAACTGCTTTCGGGCGTGCCTTTGAATTCACCCCCAATTAAGCCTCCGAAATCCAGCGATTTTGTCCACATGATGTGAGCACTGTTGGGCGCTTTGGTATATGGGTTGAAATTTCCGGATGAGTCATAATTCCTTTCTCCGAAGGATGTTTCTCCAAGTCCAAGCCAGTTTCCTGAGATTTTGTACCATTCGAAGTTTTGAGCATCTATTGGTCTTGTCCAGTAATAGTCTGGGAGTGGAGTTTGAGGTGATATGACACTAGGTTCCTCTTGTACTGTAAGTGTTGTTGTGAAACTGCTTGCTTCATAATACGCGTCAATCGGTATTGGAACAAGTCCAATTCCTGTTACGTGCTGTCCTGGAAAAGTGAAATTGATAGTGTAGATACCAATTTTGTCAGGCGTGTATAGCTCATATGCGAGTGCTGCAGGATCGGCTCTGAATGGCCCAAGAGTATCGATGCTTCCGTCAGGCTTGGTGATCGTAACTGTATAGCCTTCCCATCTTCCGCCAGTTGGACCTGCTGTTGTCGGGTTGGGACCTGCCAGCCACATTTGAATCGTCACTTCCTGATTAATTCCCGCAGGATCCGGGGCAACAGAAACGAAGGCATATGTAGGAATACCGGCAGCATCAACAATTGGCAATAAGGTTACTATTACAGAAGTAAATGTTAATGTCAGAACTAAAGCTATTGTAGATATTTTTTTGTTCATATTTTTTCATTTCCTTTTTTGTTGAGTTCTGGTTGCCTTTGACAACTGATCAGTCAGCATGCGTATGCGTACGCCAGCTGCCAGAGGCCCCCTCAAACTCATCGTAAACAGGTATAGAGATGTTTGCTTTTAAGATTATTCTGCTAATCTACAGGTTTGGGTTGGGGGTGTGTGGGGGTTAAAATTTAATTCTTACACAATAACTTAAAGCAAGTTCTTCCTATATTCAGTAGCTATATCAACTGGAAAATTGTAAACCTAAATTGTGGTTATGAATGTTTTTTCTGAAAAACCAAGCAAGAACATGATTTGCTATCCAAATCCCCGAGCATATTAGGAGACTAATAACAGAAGATTGTTGAAAACAAGCTTTTTCCGGTTAACCCAATTCCTTTGGAACCTTGAAATGAGAATTTCTTCCTGCACTGATGTATTCCCCACCAAGGTCGCGTACAATAGATGCGATTCTAGCGAAATTGTCGGAACCCAAGAATCTCCGCGGCTTCACAATAATGAAGGCTCCGCTTTCCTCAAAGATTAACATACCCGCAAGTTCGGAAGAAAACGCCTGCTTAACATCGTTGACGCCACGCTTTTTTCCAGAGGATGCAACAGAAACTGCAGGAGCAGCTGACCCGCTTACCGCTTTGAGGGACTTGGAAACTTCAGTGAGGTCCCCCGAGATTACATTCAGGACGTTAAGAAGTTCATCGACTTTTCGGGCTAACTCTTGAATGTTTACCTTTTCTTCACCCATCAACCCTAACCTCCACACAAGAACACGTTACCATAACTTACTCATTTGTTTTATCCCACTAACCAATATTTAGAAAAATAATAGAACGAGATTGTTTTGACAAAATGCTGAAAAGCTTATTTAACTATCACCACGGGACAGGAGGCGCTATCTACAACTCTAGAGCTGACACTCCCCAGAGCGGAGACTCTGCCACCTAACCCTCTGCTTCCCATAACAATAAGGTCAAAGTTACCACGTTCCGCTACCTCAACAATTTTTTCAGCAGGTTCTCCCTTTTCAAATCTCGTTGAAACTTTAAGCTCAGGTTTTCTATTTTGAGCTTCTCTCTGCGCCTTAGACAGCACTCCCCTAAAAGTAACAGCTAATGCTTTAGCACAATCTGCAACAGCCTCTGATTTAAGCACATAAATTGAGTGTGAAGGCAAAAAGACAGGCGGAACAACCGTGAGCAGCTCAAGCTCCGCTGAAGTTGTCTCTGCCAATTCGAGCGCAAAGTTTAATGCATTATTGGCTGCCTTGGAACCATCTAGTGCAGCTAAAATTTTCTTAACCAAACATTTTTCCTCCAAGATGTGAAACGGTTAAGGATAATAATAAAACTTCTCGAGTCCACTCCAGAGTCTTGCAAAGATGACTTGTAGCAGCGCCCCATCAAGGCTATCATAGTTCCCCCGTTTGTGTCAATATCAGATGTTAAGCATCACTGTAACTTCTTTGAAGTATGCTCGTAATCTTGGCCTATTAGCTTCAGAGTGTTCTTGGTTCAAGAATTCGTTGCAGATGCAACCTAAACGGGTTTCCTTTTTTATGACACCCAGCTTTTCGCAGCATTTGTCAAAATTTTCGCAACATAAACAGAACTCGCTGTACATTTCGAAGCCTATGGCGTTTCTGATTATTGTCGCAGCCCATTTTGGATGCTGCAGAATGAAGTCGTTAATTTCTGCGATGGAAACTTTCGGTTTGCAGTGGAGCCCTTTTAAATCCTCCATCCAACTCAAAAATCTTCCCCTACTATCTAAGGAAGTCTCAAAAGAAAAGCTTATTGCTAATCAGAGTTTCTGGCTGGGCGCACAATTTGGAATACTTGTTTTTTAATGTTAAATAATTGTGGATATGCAATATTCTGTAGACAAGAAATGTTGGAGATTGACGGCAGCCAGAAGAGTGGCAGCGGAACAATATTACGGTTATCCATCGCCCTTGCAGGCATCCTAGAGAAGCCCATGCACATTTATAACATCCGCCACCGACGCAGACAACCTGGACTCCGCCCCCAACACCTCGAATCAGTACTGACGGCGGCGAAGCTCTGTAACGCTGAAACTGAAGGAGCAAAGCTTGGTTCTCGTGAACTGTGGTTCAAGCCAAAGGGTATCGTAAGCGGCGAGGCGAGGGCTGAGATAGGCACTGCGGGAAGCATATCCATGCTGCTTTTAACGGTTCTGCCCATATGCGCCTACGCCAAGGGCGACATCAAAGTTCATGTTGTTAATGGCGGCACGGACGTTCGTTACGCTCCTACAATTAATTACATGAAACACGTGCTTTTGCCCATGCTTGAGCGGGTGGGATTGAATGCTTCTTTAACTGTCAAAAGATTTGGGTATTATCCAAAAGGCATGGGGGAAGTTGTCTTGAACGTCAGTAATTGCTCTAAGCTCAGCGCCCTTTCCATAAAGGAGTTTGGGGAAATAGAGGAGATCGAGGGCGTTTCCGTCTGCACTTTCTTGGAGAAACAGAGGGTTGCAGAGCGGCAAGCTGAGGCGGCTACGAAAGTTCTTAGAAGTCATGGTTACGACGCAGAGATTCGTGTCGTTAATGACCAGTCTAACCCTCTTCAGAAGGGCAGTTCCATAGTGTTATGGGCGAAAACAAGCAAAGGCGCCCTAGTTGGAGGAGACGCTATAGGAGAACGGGGGAAGCCCAGCGAGGCTGTGGGCAGAGAATCGGCTGAAAATCTGTTAAAGGAAATTGAAGCCCATGCTACCGTGGACGTTCATCTTGCGGACATGCTTGTGCCCTACGTTGCACTGGCAGACGGCGCCTCAACATATCTAACACGAAAGATAACAGACCACTTGGACACCAACATCTGGTTGATGGAGAAGATTCTGGGCGTAAAATTCCAAATCAGCAAAGTTGGGGACATGTATAGAATCGAGAAGAGCTAGCGATTATTTCCTAAAAAGGGAGGCTAAATGAGTACTTTCAACATTGAGGAGTGGAAAGATGGCTAATGCCTGATGAATTGAAGAAACAGGGGTGGGTTAAGCGGACTACCATTGGGGAGCCAAGACTAAGCGAGATAGTTGACGAGTACAAATCTTTAGGCTTCGAAGTTCACCTAGAACCGGTAAATCTTGATGAGATGGATGAAGAGTGCAGAAGATGTTACGCAAACGATGTTGACAAATTCAAAACAGTTTACGTTAGAAAAAGGCGTGGCTGATTTTTGCTGCTAGCATCGCGTAATGTAGATTGGTTCCTCTAATCCACATTCTTTGCCACAGGATTTCAGGAGGCTAAGATACTGCATTCTGACTTCGGCTCTTTTTCTTCCCTTCAGACGAAGAATCTCTTTTTCCATCAATTCCATTTGAGATTTCAGTTCCTCTTTTTTGTTCTCGTTGGACAATTTTTTCCCCCTCAGAAAGGAAAGCAAGTCTTAATATACAATACACCTTTAATCGCTAATAAACGTACCGACTTTTCAACCTCACCAACTGCACTGAGTCAACCCAATAATGGAAGTGTGTAACTAGAAAACGTATGTTTAGCTAACTTGGCTAAAGAAATCCTAACGCTAACTGAAACGGTAGCCTGCGAGCAGCAATCATTTAACTAAAAACAAAATGGTTATAAGCCGCCTTTCTTGCTCAGCATTGTTGGGGATAATTTCGTGAGTTTATGGAAACTTCGCTTCTCTTTGATAGGAACCCTAGCACTCATCATCGGATTATCCACGCTATTCTTCACAGTTATCATGGCTTTAGCCGGCGTCAGTCTCATGCTTTTGCCCTTCATGGTGGTCATCTTCAACATAATCCAGTGGCTCATAGCCCCATACCTCATAGACGTCATGTACCGGGTGAAGGAAGTTAAGCCCCAAGAAGACCCCGCGTTGCATAGTATGGTAGAGCGACTCAGCAAGAAGAGCAGAATCAAAACCCCGAAACTCATGAAAGCCAAAATGGCAATACCTAACGCCTTCGCATACGGTTCACCACTCACAGGAAGCAAAGTTGCAGTAACAACCGGGCTTCTGGAAACCCTTGAAGCCGAAGAAGTGGAAGCTGTAATAGGACACGAATTGGGTCACCTGAAACACAGGGACGTCCAAGTTATGATGTTCGTCTCCATACTGCCAGCAATCTTCTACTTCATAGGCTACTCCATGCTCCTCTCCTCCATGTTCAGCCGCAGAGACAGCCGAGACAGCGGAGGAGCCGTCATCATCGGCATCGCAAGCCTCCTCATCTACTGGATACTCACCATCTTCACCCTATACCTGAGCCGAATACGCGAATACTATGCTGACCGCCACAGCGCCTCCATCGTCGAGGATGGACCCCGCAAACTCTCTGAAGGGCTAGCAAAGATAGTGAACTACACAAACGTGGTAAAACAAAGCCGCCGCGACCGACGCGACAAAGGCGGTTCCAACTCGTTTAAGGCGCTCTTCATCTCTGATCCGGACCGCGCGGAGTCTGATGCAGCTGCCTTAAGCCAGTTTGGGGGAGTCGGGGGCGACAGAAAACTTGTCGAACAGGTTCTACGGAGAAAAGTAACTACTTTTGACAGGATTATGGAAGTGTTTTCTACCCACCCAAACATCGTGAAAAGGCTGAAGGCTCTCCAAGAACTCGATTAATTGTGGCTTTCCAACTTAGCAGTTTAGAGTAGATTGTCTATATGTTTCTTTAACCTAAAAAGGGCTGAGTGTTCACGAATTAGACAGGTGAAGGGGTTTCGACGGCTAGAAGCTGTCAAGCATTTTTTTCAGCGATTCTGCTTCTTCTCGAAGCACAGCCACTTCACATTCTAGTGCGGCAGCTTTTCCCTCTGCTTCTTTCCTAAGCGTTTTTACCTCTTCCAGAAGCTTAGTTTTCTCGTTTTCCAGATTTTCGATCTTCTCCCGCAGATTCTTCAAAGTTACCATTAATTGAGCCTCTACACCAGAAATCGGCTCCGAATTTATATAATCGTTATTACAGCCGAAAACATAACTCAGAATCAGACATATTCACTGAACAAAGAACCGCAAAACCTAAAGCAGAAACCTCAACGGTAGATACAGTTAATTGCCTTAACCAGCATGAGCAAACAATTTCAGCTAACCCCGCGAATTGGCAAGTTAAATCTGGGAGCCAAAAAAGCAATGAAAGAGTTGAACAAAAGAAACACAGCTTCTAGCGTAAAGAACAAACTGGAGTTCAAGATTCCCTCATGGAATCAGATTTACAGTTCACTCCTAAAACTCGCTGAGGCGGTTCGAAAGAGCGGTTTTGAGCCTGACGTAATCGTGGGCGTTTCCAGAGGCGGCTGGATTCCAGCTCGAATAATGTCCGATCTGCTGGAAAACCCTAAACTAGCGAACGTAACCGCAGAATTTTATGTGGGAGTCGCCGAGACTAGAAGTGAACCCGTAATCACTCAGCCAGTCTCCCTTCCAGTTAAGCACAAGAAGGTTCTTGTTGTTGATGACGTGGCAGACACGGGCGAGAGCCTCAAGCTCGTAAACGTGCATCTAAAGAAGCAGGGTGTATCCGAAATTAAGATTGCAACAATCTACTGCAAACCGTGGAGCGTCACTGTTCCGCACTATTACATAGAAGAAACGCGCTGCTGGATAGTTTTTCCTTGGGAACTGAAGGAAACTGTTAGAAAAACTGTTGAAAAGTTCAGAGGCGAAGGAAGAACTTTGGAAGATGCAAAAGAAAAGCTAATCAGTTCCGGGCTAAACAGGGAACTTGTGGAACGGTTCACCAAAGAAGTCTTCAGGGAAGAACCATGACCAAAAAAACGGAAGAGCCCAACGAACACATCACTATAGTCGGTTTCAGGAACGTGCAGATAGAGGACGTCAACGCTTTTCTTGAACACTTCAGAAAAGAAAACAGGGGAGCCTCGGTTCAGTTTTTTGACGCCAAACAGGTGGCAGGTCCCCAACACCTGTATTTCGCAGCCTTAAACGCGCTGAACGCCTTCGAAAAAAACACAAACATCTCAAACAATCTGGCGGTTGAGGCTCTCCTCTACGCTTCTGCCCAAAGACAGATAAAAAAGGCTGTAAACATGCTGGGAATCAAACAGGACTCCTCAGAAGTAGCAGCGCTGATAATAACAGAAAACAGGCAAAAAAAATCTGACTGCTTACGCCTGGTCACCAAAACAGTTCCCGGCGAACGAGACGACAGCGTACTAGAACCAACAGACAAAAAAATCGGGAACATCAAAAAGTTATTCAGGATTTCTGACCTTGAATTCGAGGCTAAACTGGAGAAAGAAGGGTTAGAAAAAGAGGCATTAACCGATCTGGTGATCGAACGCATGGCACTGTTAGGCACCAAGAGCTAACGCATCCAAAATCTCCTTGAGGCTTATTGGACCCTCCCTGAGGATTCTCGGCTTTTCGGAAGTCAAATCAGCCACTGTCGACGGCATACCCTGAGCCGCAGCTCCACCATCAAGAACAACATCCACCATCTCCTTCAACTCTCCAGATATCTGCTGAACTGCCCGCGGAGGCTCTTCTCCTGTTCTGTTGGCGCTTGACCCGATCAATAGGCCCCCACACAAACGAATAAGATGAAGCGCTACATCATTGTCGGGTATTCTCAAGCCCACAGAAGCCAAGCCGAAAGTAACAACATCTGGAAAATTCGGTTTCTTGGGGAAAACCATTGTAAGTGGTCCAGGCCAAAACTTTGCAGCCAGCCGCTTCCCGTTCGAAGAAACGAAAGCTACTTTGTCAACGTCGACGATGCTTGCCGCCAATACGGGCAGAGGTTTGCTTCTGTTGTCTTTCACTTTCAGAATACGCTTTACGGCTTCGATGTTAAATGGGTCGCACCCTAACCCGTACACTGTTTCGGTTGGATAGACAGCCAACCCGCCTCTTCTCACAATCTGAGCGGCAACCATGATGTTGTTTTCTGTTGCTTTCAGAACTGTCATGTTTTCGCCGAATCGAATATGCTGAAGGTTCTATTAAGGTTCTACCCAACCGTTCTACATCTGCATGGTATACTTACAACTAGAAAAAAAGGAGAGAATAGCCAGCTGTTTGCTTTTTGTTTCTATCTTGCCCTTGATTTAACTCTGGGTCCAAGGAGTGTCCAGAGCCACTCCACGAATTCTCTCAGGTTTTTGGTTTGTATGTACACGTCGCCGGGACCTCTTATCTCTGTAACCAGCCCCTCGCCGCCAAGGAGAGTTGATTTTAATCCACCGAACTTTCGGACATCATAGTTGCAAGTGTCGCTGAAAGCCACGAGATGGAAGTTGTCGACAATCAATGATTTGCCGGCTTCTAGGGTGTGCTTGTCGATGGCTCCGAAAGTGTTTATGAAAAGTTTGCCTTCTCCTGAAACCTTTATCATGAAGAGTCCCTGTCCGAAGAGCCCCTTCGTGAATCCCTGCCATTTCATGTCCAAGTCCACTTTTTGTGTGGATGCTATGTATGAGGCAGATTGTATGATGTAGCCTTGGTTTGGCTTGACTTCCAGTGTTTCGATGTCGCCGACCGGGGCAGAAACGAAGGCAACTTCTCCGGGCGTGTTTTGTGCTTGGTAATCGTTTACAAAGAAGGATTGCCGCCCCAAGAGGGCGAGACCCAAGGTGCCTAAGAGGCTCTTTTCTCGTTTACGTGTCTTTACGTCTACGTTGGGTTCCATGTAGGTCATGGCGCCGGCTTCCGCAGTTACAGTTTCTTTAGGCTCCAACTTGACAACAAGCATCGAATACGAGGGCTTATACTTGATTTCGTAATCCAATTTAATTCACCGCCTAAATTTTGGTAAAAACTTTTTTCACACAGCAACTAGGCAACTAAATCTCTGTATTGTCCAGATTTAAACGTATCCACAAAGATTTGAGGTGAGAGTTTTAAGCTAATATTTCGCCGTCCCTTCTTTTCTGCCGCAAGACAAGCCTAACAAAAGAAGTGAAGATTCAAGGTTCCCGAGAAGAAAAAGCTCGCCGAAAAACAAAAAAGACCTACGAAGAGGCTACCGTAGACTCCTGCGCGCGTTGATGGTTTATTATTCTATATGTGCATATTTCGCTAATTTTTGGTGCATGAAAGTTTTTTAAGCAAACACAATAGATATGCATTGGTATCGATAGGGGGTATTGTAGAAAGATGAAGAAAATTGGTGTGGCTTTCTGTATAATTGCGTTGCTGAGTTTAGGTTTGCTAGCAAATGCAGGAATCGTTACCGCATATCAAGAGGGATATGAATTTGACCACTATATGGCTGTGACAGAACCTACTATAGACGGCCAGTGGACAACACCTGACGAATGGACTGACGTTGATATGGAACATCAAATGGACGGCGACCTCAATGTTGTTTTCAGAACGAATTGGATGATGAGTAGTGGTGCCGGATATACTGGCTACCCCGTGTTTTGGATTATCGAATTTTACGATGACAACACTGAAGACGCAGGAGACTATTGGCAAATATGCTATGATGGAAAAGCAACGGATGGCTCTGCTCCGGATGGAGACGATGTCAGGATAGACTTTGTGGGTCACGATCAATCAGGGCTTACGGTTTACAGAGGCGATGGGTCAGAATGGGTTGTAACCACTGAATTAACTTGGGGAGAAAGCATCGAAATAGTTGATTCAATAAGCGAATCGCCAACAAACAGCACTCCACACTACATCGTTGAAATTGTGGTAGATCATTTACTCATTGATTCAGGTCCGGATCAATGTGTTAGAGTGGCAGCATACGACGAAAGCAACAGTGAAGCTGGGGTACAAGCATGGCCAGACTCAAGCCCCGACGTTCCCGACGAGTGGGGACAAACTTGGTCTATAATGGAGACTATTCCAGAGGGCTTAACCTTCGCGGTCATGGTTTTCCTGTCATCAGTCTCGCTGCTGGTCGGTTCGCAGTATCTACGGAAACGCTCAAAGAAAAGAGAACAATAGTTTAGACCTGATGATGCCCAGAAGCACATCGGTTTAAACTCCCACCTTTTTTATCCAGAAAAAAGTGAAAAAGTTAGACAAAAACCTAACTCGCGAAGAGTTTTATATCCCCGTGTGGCTTTTCAATGGTTATGCATAGAGTCCATAAGCCTAAATTAACCCAAGACAGGCATGTTATTCTTTGCATTATCCTACATTAACGGGTGTATTGATGAAAGATGGTTCGGATAGCGGTTCTAGACGAGGAACGATGCGAATCCAAACGTTGCGGTAGACCATGCTATCGTTTCTGTCCGCCAGTGAGAAACAAGATTGAAGCCATCATATTCGAAGGCGACAAGCCTCAGATCGTGGAAAGCCTATGCGTAGGATGTGGCATCTGCGTGAGAAAATGCCCATTCAAAGCCATCTCCATCGTCAACTTGGCGGACGAACTGGAAGAAGATTGCAGCCACCGGTTCGGACCCAACACCTTCAAACTTTTTCGTCTCCCCACACCCTCCCCAGGCGTAGTTCTGGGTCTTCTGGGACAGAATGGCATAGGAAAAACCACTGCACTCCACATCCTTTCTGGAGAAATCAAACCTAACCTAGGAAAATATGATGAGCCTCCAGAGTGGACG
>Ga0315553_10002046_pt1 | contig 16419 bp, 16 predicted proteins | sample SalMarSW160140MG_FD_203099 | JGI IMG/M metagenome (GOLD analysis project Ga0315553, IMG submission 203099) | Salt marsh sediment microbial communities from the Plum Island Ecosystem LTER, Massachusetts, United States - Salt Marsh Sediment SW1601-40 ... | reverse complement strand
CGTCATCGGCGAGGCCGAGGGCAATATCGAAAACGTCAAAATGATGAAGCGGGGGCCGGACTACACTGAGATGCTGATCGATCTCGAGGTCTTGGACCTCAAGCACCTGAACGAAATCCTTGCCGGGCTCCGTGCCAAGGATGTGGTCTCGAGCGCGACCAGGGTCGGCGGTTAGTAGAGGGTTCAATGCTGTTCAGGCGCCGCGAGACAGAGAGCCTACTGGAACGCATGCGCGTTCATCTGTGGCCGCGGCGGAGCTGGACCCGTTCCGGCCGGTACATCGTCTATCGCTTACGGCGCTTGAGCGCCACGCCTCACGCCATCGCGCTTGGCTTCGGCATCGGCGCCTTCGCCTCGATGACGCCCTTTATCGGCACGCATATGGTCATGGCGGCGCTTCTCGCCTGGGCGATCGGCGGCAGCATGGTCGCCGCGGTGCTCGGGACGTTCGTCGGCAATCCCGTGACCTATCCCTTCTTCTGGTTTGCAAGCTACCAGATCGGCAACGTCCTGCTCGGCACGCCCAGCACCAAGAAGCACATCGACCTTACCCACGGAATTTTCGAATCCTCCTTCGACAAGCTTTGGCCGATCCTGAAGCCGATGGCGCTCGGCAGCATCCCGCTCGGTCTCGCCCTCGCCGTCGGCTGCTATTTCCTGGTCAGGCCGATGGTTGAGGCCTATCAGCACCGGCGCCGCCGCGAGTTGTTGCTGCGCAACGATCGCGATGAAGTCGGCGCCGGAGGAGCGGCGCCATGACCTCGGTGCCGCCGATCCGCCTCGGCATTAATATCGACCACGTCGCCACCTTGCGGAACGCGCGCGGCGGCCACCATCCCGATCCCTTGCGCGCGGCGGAGATCGCAATCGCGGCCGGTGCCGACAACATCACCGCCCATCTCCGCGAAGAGCGCCGCCACATCACCGACGATGATATCGCCCGTCTCGCGGCAAATTTGACCGTGCCGCTCAACATGGAGATGGCGGCGACGCCGGAGATGCTCGCCATCGCGCTCGAGACGAAGCCGCAAGCGTCCTGCATCGTGCCGGAGAAGCGCACCGAACGCACCACCGAGGGTGGCCTCGAGGTCGCGAGCCAACACAACCAGCTCGCGCCCTTCGTCGGCAGGCTCGGTGACGCCGGCATTCACGTCTCCCTATTCATCGCCCCTGAGCTGCGGCAGATCGAAGCTGCGGCGCGGCTGCGGGCGTCCGCGATCGAGATCCATGTCGGCCCCTGGTGCGACGCGATCGCCGAGGGGCGGGAGCGCGAAGCGGAGGCCGAGTGGCGGCGTATTGTCGAGGGCGCACGCGCGGCCCATGACCTTGGCCTCGAGGTTCACGCCGGACACGGCCTGGACTACGCGACGGCGGCGACGATCTCCGCTCTGCCTGAGGTCGTCGAGCTCAACATCGGTCATTTCCTTGTCGGCGAGGCGGTTTTTGTCGGCCTCGGCGAGAGCGTCAAGCGCATGCGGCAGGCGATGGACCGGGCCCGTGCCAGCTTGCGGCAAAGCGCCACGGCGGCAACGATGGGTGGCGGAGCGTGATGATCCTCGGCCTCGGCAACGACATCATCGACATCCGCCGCGTGGAGCGCACTATCGAGCGCTATGGCGACCGCTTTCTGTCCCGCGTGTTCACCGATATCGAACGGCGGAAGTCGGACGGGCGCGCCGCCCGCGCCGCCTCCTACGCCAAGCGCTTCGCCGCCAAGGAGGCCTGTGCCAAGGCTTTGGGCACCGGATTTCGCCAAGGGGTTTTCTGGCGCGACATGGGGGTCGTAAATTTGCCCTCCGGCCGCCCTACCTTGGAACTGACGGGCGGGGCGCTCCGAGCGCTCGCCGAGATCACCCCGGAGGGCCACGACATCCGCATCGACCTCACCATCACCGACGATTTTCCGCTGGCTCAAGCCATTGTCATCATCTCCGCCTTCCGCGTGCCGACGCGCGACTGAGCCATTTGCCTCGCCATCTTCGAGGCGTTATAGGGGCCAAGGGATCCCGCGAATTCAGCTGATTTGAGCCGATAAGGAGTGCTTCCGCATGAGCGTCGAGGCCGAGAACACGCAAGAGAAAGGCGGGGTCAAAGACACCATCCGCGTGATTATTCACGCGCTGATCCTCGCGCTCATCGTCCGCATCTTTCTGTTCCAGCCCTTCAACATTCCCTCCGGCTCGATGATCCCGACGCTCCTCGTCGGCGACTATCTGTTCGTGTCCAAATACAGCTACGGCTACAGCCGCTATTCCTTCCCCTTCGGCCCCGATCTCTTTTCCGGCCGCATCTGGGCCAAGGAGCCGACCCGCGGCGACGTCGTCGTATTCAAGCTGCCCCGCGACAACGAGACCGACTACATCAAGCGCGTAATAGGTCTGCCGGGCGACGAGATTCAGATGATCCACGGCGTGCTGCACATCAACGGCGAGACGGTGAAGAAGGAGCGCATCGACGATTTCGTCGTGACCGACGCCTCGGGACGCGAGCGTCACGTGGCGCGCTATCGCGAGACCTTGCCCAACGGCGTGAGCTATCCGGTCCTCGACCTCGTCAATGAGGGCATCGGTGACAACACCGAAGTCTACAAGGTGCCCGAGGGGCACTTCTTCATGATGGGCGACAACAGGGATAACTCGACCGACAGCCGCTTCCTCTCCGAGGTCGGCTTCGTTCCCTTCGAGAACCTAGTCGGCAAAGCCCAGATCATCTTCTTCTCCATCGATGAAGGCGCGAGCTTCTGGCAGATCTGGAAGTGGCCGGACGACGTCCGCTGGTCGCGCCTTCTTCACGTGGTGCACTAGGCTTGCCCAAGCGCCGCGACACGGCTCTACGACTGCTTAGCGAACGGCTCGGCTACGAGTTCAAGGATGCAAGCCTGCTGGAGCTGGCCTTGACCCACGCGAGCGCCCGGCCGGCGCCGAAGCCTAACGAGGACAATGAGCGGCTCGAATTCTTGGGCGACCGCGTGCTTGGGCTCTGCATCGCCGAGCTTCTGACCGAGACGTTTCCCGAGGCGAGCGAAGGGGACCTCGCGCGCCGCTACAATCAACTCGTTCGCGCCGAGACCTTGGCCGAGGTGGCGCAACGGCTAGAGCTCGGCAAGGTCATCCTCATGAGCGGTGGCGAAGCCGAGAGCGGCGGCAGAGCGAAAAAGACCATCCTCGCCAATGCCTGCGAGGCCGTACTCGGTGCCGTCTTCACCGATGGCGGCTACGAGCCCGCGTGCAAGGTGGTGAGGGCATTTTGGGCGTCGGAGCTCGGGAGCTTCGCCGAAGCTCCGCCTGACGCCAAATCGGTGCTCCAGGAATGGGCGCAAGGACGCCGGCTGTCGCTACCGCGCTACATCGAGGTGTCGCGCGAAGGTCCGGACCACGCACCTCAGTTCACCTCCGAGGTACACATCGACGGCATCGCGCCGGAACGTGGCCATGGCGCGAGCAAGCGCGCCGCCGAGCAATCCGCGGCGCTCGCGATGCTGCTCCGCGAGGGCGTGTGGCAGTCGCCCCACCATGACTGAGGCGACCGGTCAGGACGCTGGCGCGAGTGAGGCGAGCCGCTGTGGCTTCGTCGCGCTGATCGGCGCCCCCAACAGCGGCAAGTCGACCCTGATCAACGCGCTCGTCGGCGCCAAGGTCGCCATCGTTACCCACAAGGCGCAGACCACGCGGGGACCGGTGCTCGGCATCGCGCTGGCGGGCGAAAGCCAGATCATCCTCGTCGACACGCCAGGCATCTTTCAGCCGAAGCGACGGCTCGACCGCGCCATGTCCATGGCGGCCTGGACCCGGGCCGGGGAGGCTGATCTCGTGGCGCTCGTGATCGACGCCGAGCGTGGTCTCGACCAGGCGCTGGAGCTCGTCTTCGCCAACCTCGCCGAGACCAAGCGGCCAATCATCGCCGTGCTCAACAAGATCGATCTCGTGGCGCGGCCGGAGCTCCTGCATCTCGCGGCGGACCTCTCCACGCGCCACGCCTTCGCCGAGACCTTCATGATCTCGGCGCTGACCGGCGACGGCGTTCCCGACCTTAAATCATATCTCGCCCGCACGGTGCCGCGGGGCCCCTGGCTCTATCCGGAAGATCAGCTCACCGATGCACCGCTCCGCCAGGCTGCCGCCGAGATCACTCGCGAGAAGCTGTTCCTGCGCCTCCACGACGAGTTGCCCTATAGCCTCACCGTCGAGACCGCCGATTGGAAGGAGCTGAAGGACGGCAGTGTCCGCATCGAGCAGACCATCTATGTCATGCGCGATAGCCAGAAGAAGATCGTGCTCGGTGCCAAGGGTGCGACCATCAAGGCGATCTCCATGGCCGCGCGCGAGGACATCGCCGAGATGGTCGGGGCGCCGGTTCACCTCTTCCTGTTCGTCAAGGTGCGCGAGCGCTGGGGCGAAGACCCGGAGCGCTTCCGCGAGATGGGCCTCGACTATCCCAAGGAGTGATAGCTTAGCTCCATGGACTTTACCGACGAGGGCATCTTCATCTCCGCCAAGCCGCTCGGCGAGGCCAATGCCATCGCCGAGATCCTGACCGCGGCGCATGGCCGCCATCTTGGCCTCGTGCGGGGAGGGCGGTCGCGTCGCCTGCGCCCTCTGCTGCAGCCCGGTAACCTCTTGTCGCTGTCGTGGCGGGCGCGGCTCGCCGACCATCTCGGCGGCTTCGCCGTCGAGATGATTGATCCGCTCGCCGCGCGCGTCCTCGACGATCAGGCGGCGCTTGCGGCGATCGGCTCGCTCACGTCGCTTGCCAAGCTCCTACCCGAGCGCGACCCCCATCCCGAGCTCTATCACGGCGCGCTGCAGGTGCTGCGCGCGCTCGACGATGCTGCCCGCTGGCCAGCGCTCCTCGTACATTGGGAGATGATGCTGCTTCAAGACCTCGGCTTCGGCCTTGATTTGAGCGCCTGCGCCGCGACCGGCGTCGAAACCGACCTCGCCTTCGTCTCGCCGCGCTCAGGCCGCGCCGTGTCCCGCCACGCCGGCGAAGCCTATGGCGATCGGCTGCTCAAGCTGCCGCGGTTCCTGGTCGAGGGGGAGGCGGTGGACGTCTCGCCGCAAGAGGTGGTCGCAGGGTTCGCGCTCACCGGCCATTTTCTCGCGCGCCATGTGCTCGCCCCCCACGGCCAGTCTCTGCCGCAATCCCGCGAGCGCTTGATCGGCTTGCTGACACGGCGAACACCGACGGCTCTCCCTTGAGCCGACTCGGCCGATGCGCTAAGCGCGATATATGGGAAAAAGATCTGCGCCGCCTGAGCAGTCGGGCCCAATCGAGCCCGTAAACCTGCGCGAGGCTCTGGAAGAGCGTTATCTCGCCTACGCGCTGTCGACCATCATGCACCGCGCGCTCCCCGATGTCCGCGACGGGCTGAAGCCCGTGCACCGGCGGCTGCTCTACGCCATGCGCCAGCTGAGGCTCGAGCCGCAGGGCGAGTTTCGCAAATGCGCGAAGATCGTCGGCGATACCATGGGCAATTTCCACCCCCACGGCAATCAGGCCATCTACGATGCGCTCGCCCGCCTCGCCCAGGACTTCGCCGTCCGCTATCCGCTGATCGACGGCCAGGGCAACTTCGGCAATATCGACGGGGATAACCCCGCCGCCGACCGCTACACCGAAGCGCGGCTCACCGAGGTCGCGGCTCAGCTTCTCGACGGCATCGATCAGGACACCGTCGACTTCCGCCCCAATTACGACGGCCGCGAGCAGGAGCCCGCGGTGCTCCCCGGAAACTTCCCCAATCTCCTGGCCAACGGCGCTTCGGGCATCGCCGTCGGCATGGCCACCAACATCCCGCCGCACAACGCCGGCGAGCTGTGCGACGCGGCGCTGCACCTGATCAAATTCCCGAAGGCCACTGCCGACAAGCTGGTCGACTTCGTTCCCGGACCCGACCTGCCGACCGGCGGCATCCTGGTCGAGCCACGTGAGTCCATCGTTGCCGCCTACAAGACCGGCCGCGGCAGCTTCCGCTTGCGGGCGCGCTGGGTGAAAGAGGATACCGGCCGCGGCACCTATCAGATCGTGGTCACCGAGATCCCCTATCAGGTGCCGAAGGCGCGCCTCGTCGCCCGCATCGCCGAGCTGCTTCAGGCCAAGAAGCTGCCGCTCCTCGCCGATGTCCGCGATGAATCTGCCGAAGACGTGCGCCTGGTGCTCGAGCCGAAGAGCCGCACCGTCGATCCGGTGTTGTTGATGGAGCAGATGTTCAAGCTGACGGAGCTCGAGACCCGGCTGCCCCTCAACATGAACGTGCTGAGCCGGGGCACCGTGCCGAATGTGCTCGGCCTTCGCCAAGTCCTCCGCGAATGGCTCGATCACCGCAAAGACGTGCTGGTCCGGGGCTCGAAGCACCGCCTCGCCAAGATCGACCACCGCCTCGAGGTGCTCGAAGGCTATCTCATCGTCTATCTCAACCTCGACAAGGTGATCAAAATCATCCGCGAGAAGGATGAGCCGAAGCCGGCGTTGATGCGCGCCTTCAAGCTGACCGAAGTCCAGGCCGAGGCCATCCTCAACATGCGGCTGCGCGCCTTGCGCAAGCTCGAGGAGATGGAAATCGGGCGCGAGCACGACGCGCTCACCAAAGAGCGCAAGGAGCTGAAAGCGCTGCTCGCCTCCAACGACAAGCAGTGGAAGAAGATCTCAGACGAGATCAAGTCACTGAAGGAGCGCTTCGGCCAGAAGACCGAGCTCGGCCGCCGCCGTACCAGCTTCGAGGAGGCGCCTGAGGGCATCGAGGAGGATCTCGCCGAGGCCCTGATCGAGAAGGAACCCTTGACCGTGGTTCTGTCCGAGAAGGGCTGGATCCGCGCTATGAAGGGGCACCTCGCCGATGACAGCGGCCTCGCCTTCAAGGAAGGCGACCGGCTGAAATGCTTCGTCCGCACCCAGACCACCGACACGCTGCTGCTGTTCGCCACCAATGGCCGCTTCTACACCTTGAGTCCGGACAAGCTGCCGAGCGGCCGAGGCCACGGTGAGCCGTTCCGGCTGATGATCGACATCGAGGAGACAGCTGACGCCGTCGATCTCTTCATCTACGAGCCGGAGCGGAAGCTCCTGGTCGCGAGCTCGAGTGGCCACGGCTTTATCGTTTCGGAGGACGAGGTCGTGGCCTCGACGCGGAAGGGCAAGCAGGTCCTGAACGTCGGCACGGGCGACGAAGCTGCGGTCTGCGCGCCAGCCGATGGCGACAGCGTCGCGGTCATCGGCGAGAATCGCAAACTCCTGCTGTTCCCGCTGAAGGAGCTGCCCGAGATGCCGCGCGGCAAGGGCGTGCGGCTGCAGCGCTACAAGGACGGCAGCCTCGGCGACGCCAAGACCTTCACCAAGAAGGAAGGCCTCCCTTACATCGATTCAGCCGGGCGCAGCTTCACGCTGACAGACCTCAGGGATTGGTGGGGAGACCGCGCCCAGGCCGGGCGCCTGCCGCCAAAGGGCTTCCCCAAATCCGGAAAGTTCGGCCCGAAGTTTTAGGGCTCGGGGTCTTGCTCCTCGACGCGCACCCAGCCCTTTGAGGTCAGGTGCTCTTGCGGCTGGAACCGGTTCTTGTAGCGCATCTTCCGCGAGCCGTGGATCCAATAGCCGAGATAGACGAACGGCAGCCCCTGGCTCCGCGCATATTCGACCTGCTCGAGGATCATGTAGGTGCCGAGGCTCCGCGCCGGGTGGTCTGGCTCATAGAAGCTGTAGACCATGGAAATTCCGTCGCTGAGGCGGTCGCAGAGCGATACCCCGACCAGCGGCGTGTCTCCGGTTTCGGCGTCGGGCTTCAACCGGTACTCGGTGACCGTGGTCTCGACCACGCTGTCCTCGACCATCAGCGAATAATCAAGCACGGACATCTCCGCCATGCCGCCATCAGCGTGACGGGCGTCGATATAGGCGCGGAACAGCGCATATTGCTCCGGCGACGGCGATGGCTCCATGCGCGCGGCGATGACGTCGCTATTGGCGCGCGCGATCCGGCTCAGCGACCGGCGCGGCTGGAAGGCGTCGACCAGGATGCGCACCGGCACGCAGGCCGAGCATGAATCGCAATAGGGCATGTAGGCGATGTTCTGGCTGCGCCGGAACCCGCCTTTCAGGAGATTGTCGATGAGAAAGCCCGGCTTTTCCCGGGTGAGATGGGTGAACAGCTTCCGCTCCAGCTTGCCCGGTAGATAGGGGCATGGCTGCGGAGCCGTGATGTAGAACTCCGGGAAGTTGCTCTTATGCTCCGTCACGACGGCTGACCAGGATCGAATCCACCCGTGTTTCATCCGAGCTTAGTGGATCAGAGGCGGCAAGCGCAAATGCAGAAGAAGCACAAATTAAGTGCAAACGGCGTCCCGGATGCCTAGGTCCGGTTGATGGCCACGACGCCGGCGAGGATGTCGTGCAGGCAGCGCTTCTGCGGGTCGAACAGCGCCCAAAGCAGAATCGGGCAGAAGATCACCAGGGAGAACCAGAACAGAAGGGCATGGAAGGCCGCAATCAGCGGGGTCACCTTGCCGCCATACCAGGTCCGCCACTCAAGCCCCATCATGCGCTGGCCGAGGGTCGCCGAATTGGGGCCGCCGATGGTGAGCGCGTTATAGCCGAGCCCGACGGCGGGAAAGATCAGGCCGAACAGGAGCCAGGCGAGACCAAGTGTCAGCACGCCCAGTATCGTCACGGCAACCACCGCGATGGCCCACAGCACGCCAATGATAATGGCGTCGATGATGAAGGCGCCAACGCGCTTGCCGATCACGCCATCGAATAGCGCTGCCTGCCGCACGGGGTCATAGGCGGGGCGTTCGGCGAATTCCGTGTCGGAACGGGGAGGAAAGGTTCTCTGCTCTGACATTTTAGGCTCCGGCCATGAATTGCGGTTCTGAAGGGTACATGGTGGTTAGAATCGCCTGACGCAAGCGAGAACCGGTGCCTCAGCCACCCCAGCTCGAGATGCGGGTCACGTGAAAGCCTTCCGCCTCGAGCTTGGCGATGGCCTGAAGCGCGTGAGCCTTGTCCCGCGTCTCGATCCTGAGATCGAGGGTGGCGCCCTTCGCCGGCACGTCGAGCAGCATGCGGTGGTGGAAGACTTCGAGAATATTGACGCCACAGTCGCCAAGCACCGTCGCCACGCGGCCAAGCACGCCGGGCCGGTCGGTGATGGTGAGCCTGAGTGCGGTGATCTTACCCTCGCGCTCCAGCCCCCGCACGACGACGGAGGCCAACATTCTGGAATCGATGTTGCCGCCCGAGACGTAGAGGCACACCTTGCGGCCACGGAAACTGTCGGGCTCCGCGAAGAGCGCAGCGAGTGACGCGGCGCCAGCGCCCTCGGTGACCGTCTTCTGCACCGCGAGCAAGGCGCAGATGGCGCGCTCGATCTGAGGCTCTTCAACCAGGATGATGCGGGAGACCAGCGCCTTGACGATCGGCAGCGTCAGCCTGCCGACGGTCTTCACCGCGATGCCGTCCGCGAGCGTCTGCCCGGTGATCACCGGAGGCTTGCCTTCGAGTGCCGCCTGCATCGACTGGAACGCCGCGGCGCAAACGCCAATCACGTCGAGATCACGCTTGATAGCCCTCGCAGCGATGGCATTGCCCGAGATCAGGCCGCCACCGCCGATCGGAATCACCAGGGTGTCGAGATCGGGAACGTCGGCGAGGACCTCGAGCGCGATGGTGCCTTGTCCGGCAATGATGTGCGGATCGTCGTAAGGGTGGACGACGACAAGGCCGCGCTCTCGCGCGATCTCCTCGGCCCGAGTCTGCGACTCGCTCAGCGTCTCGCCCGACAACACCACCTCGGCGCCAAACGCCTCGGTGTTGGCGACCTTTAGGAAGGAGGTGTGCTCGGGCATGACGATGGTGGCGGGAATGCCGAGGCGCGCCGCATGATAGGCGACAGCCTGCGCATGGTTGCCAGCAGACATGGCGATCACACCGCGCCGCGCCTCCTCAGGGCCGAGCGAAGCGAGCTTCACCAGTGCGCCGCGGTCCTTGAAGGAACCAGTGAACTGCAAATTCTCAAGCTTGAGATAGACCTCGGCCCCGGTGAGCGCCGAAAGCTTCGGCGCGGCAACCGTCGGGGTGCGGACCACCTGGTCGCCAAGGGTGGCTTGCGCGGCCTCGATCTGTTCGAGGCCGACCTCCATGTCATTTCGTGGGGCGGCGGCGGTGACCGTCATCGATGATCCTTCCCACCAAAGCCGCTGGACTTAGAGGCGTTTAGCGTAACTCGTTACGGCTCGCTCTAATGTCAAGGCCGAGAGGTCAGTCTCGTATTCGGGGCGGCGCGTGAAACCCGGAACGGTTGCCGGACGTTAGCAGCCACGTTAAGCATTCCAAAGGGGGATGCTTGACGGCTCACTCAGCCAACCGGGGGGACCCTCATCATGAGAACTGGAATTTTGCTCGCGGGCGCGATCCTGACGTTCGCCGGTGTGGCACGGCCGGCGCTCGCCTGCGAAGGGACTGACGTGGTGTTCGAGGACGAATTCGCCGACGACGCCGGCGGTTGGGCCATCCACAAGGACGTCGAGGTCAAGGACGGCAAGTTCACCTTCAAACTGCCGCCCGACGCGATGCTGGCCGATCTCAATATCACCTACACCGTGACCGACGCCGCCGACATCTGTTCGGAAGCGGTGTGGCCTGACAGCTCTTCGGCGGCGGTGCTCGGCGCCGGCGTTCTGTTCTGGGGCGAGGACAACAAGAACTACTTCCAGTTCGGCGTCCTCAACAACGGCAAGTTCTGGATCGCGCGACGGCAGGACGGCAAATGGCACACCATCGTCGAGAACGCCGAGTCCGACAGCATCAACACCAAGCCTGGCCAGACGAACACGCTGCGGGTGAAGGCCGACGATGGCACGGCCGCCTTCTTCATCAACGGCACCAAGGTGCGCGAACTCCGCGGTCAGGCGCCGAAAGGCGGCTGGCGCTTCGGTCTTTCCGGCGACAATTTCGAGAAGGACAAGGACGCTCGCGTGCAGTTCAAGAGCGTCAAGGTCACCGACTGAGCCCGAGGCTCAGGCTTCGAGCAGGTGTACCGCCTCAAGCGCGAAATAGGTGAGGATCGCGTCGGCGCCGGCGCGCTTGAATGCCATCAAGCTTTCCAGAATCACGCGCTCACGGTCGATCCAACCGCGCTCCGCGGCAGCAACCACCATCGCGTATTCGCCGGAGACTTGATAGGCGAAGGTCGGGACGTGAAAGGTGTCCTTCACGCGGCGGATGATGTCGAGATAGGCCATCCCCGGCTTGATCATCACCATGTCGGCGCCTTCGGCGATGTCCTGACCGACCTCGCGCAACGCTTCGTCACTGTTCGCCGGATCCATCTGGTAACCGCGCTTGTCGCCCTTGAGCAAGCCGCCTGAGCCGACGGCATCGCGGAACGGACCGTAAAAGGCGGAGGCATATTTCGCTGCGTAAGCGAGGATCTGGGTGTGGGTGAGGCCGCTTCTTTCGAGCGCCTCCCTGATGGCGCCGATGCGACCGTCCATCATGTCCGACGGCGCGAGGATATCGCAGCCGGCCTCGGCCTGGACCAACGCCTGACGCACCAGCACATCGACGGTGCTGTCGTTGTCGATCTCGCCGTCGATCAGAAGTCCGTCATGGCCATGGCTGGTGTAGGGATCAAGCGCCACGTCGCAGATGATGCCGAGCTCGGGCACGCTCGACTTGATCGCGCGCACGGCGCGGCAAACGAGATTGGCCGGATTGAGCGCTTCGCTCGCCCGCTCGTCGCGAAGCGAGGGGTCGGTGTTGGGAAACAGCGCGATCGCGGGAATGCCAAGCTTCGCCGCGTCGGCGGCCGCGGCGACGGCGAGGTCGACAGAAAGCCGATCGACTCCGGGCATGCTCTCGACCGGCGAGCGCTGCTTCGACCCCTCGATCAGGAAGATCGGCCAGATCAGGTCGTCAGCGCTGAGCCGTGTCTCGCGCATAAGACGGCGCGACCAGTCGGACCTGCGGTTGCGGCGGAGCCGCGTCGCCGGAAACCCTGGCTCAAGACGCTTCGGCGTCTCGGCCGGCTCAGCCTTGGCGTGCTTTCGGCGCAGGGCAACGGTTTTGTCTCGAGGCGATGACATCGGTGGGCAATCCAACGGCGGCAACGATCGCGGGGGAAGCTAGCACCTGGAACCTGCCCGTGCCAGCGCTCCCAGCCGCGCCTATTCGCAGAAACCCGAGCGCCGCTTCTTCTGATCGAGATGAAAATGGTTCTTGTGAGCCGCGTTGGCTTCCGGCCCGAGGGTGGTACCGAAGCGCTGGCAAGCCTTGTCATGGACCAGTTTCAGAAACTCACCCTTGGGATCGGGCTTGGGTTGGTCTTCAGGTTGAGTTTCAGCTGGATCGGGAGCGGGCTCGGCCTTGGCCGCGCTCACCAGGCCGTGACTTTTCTTTTCCGGAAGCGGAACGGTCTTCTCCGGCGCTGAGCCGATTTCACTCCGCTGCGGATTGTCGTCCAGAACCGTCGGCGACGCCGCTTTCTTCGGCCAGCCATCGAGCACGGTGACGTGATCTCCGGAGGCGAGCACGAACTCGGAGACGTCGAGGGCATTGGCAAGGGCATGCTCGCTCAATGGCGTCTTCGCGCCGCCATAGCGGTTGCGGCAGGAATAGGAGGTGGCGTTGCGCAACGCGACCACCTCTGAGCCGAGCAGCGTCTTCGCCTCCGGCTGCACCGCGTTGCTGAGCCAATCGCTGAGCGCGCGCGCAAGCGGACAGGTCATGGTCGCCGGGGGCTTGATCTCGACCTTCGGGTCCTTGCCAACCGAGCTCACGCGAATTGGCGCCGGCGCGCCGCACAAGCCTTCCTTGATCGGCGGCAGCGGCTCATAGTCGATGGTGACAGCGCCGAGCAGCGTCTTGCACTCCTCGGTTGCCGCCGTCACTTCCGCCTCGGTCCAAGGCACGCTCGGGTACTCGCCTGGCTTGAGCGGCGCCGCCTCGACCGGCGCGCCTGGGCGGAGCGGATTGCGATCGGGGAGCGGCGGGATGTCGGACTGAGCCTCTGCCGAAAGCGGAGCGAGCCAAGTCAAGAGCCCAATAACGACAAGGACTGGACGCCTCATTGCGCTACGCTTCCCGAAGGCTCCTGCGGCCCCTGCTTGTGGTTTCCAAAATTGGATGCTAGCCCCCCGCGCGGGGCCTCGCCCCAATTGGGACATACACGAACGCGATCGAATGGAACATGTCACTGTCAGCGAGCCGCTCGGCATCGACTTCGAGGAGCAGGATCGTGCGGGCATCGTTACGCTCAACCGGCCCTCGCGATTAAACGCACTCACCCGCGAAATGTTCGAGGCCCTCAGCGAGCAATATAAGCGCTGGGCCCCCAATCCGCACATCTACGGCGTGCTGATGCAGTCGACCCATTCGACCGTGTTCTGCAGCGGCGGCGATCTCAAGAACGTCCACGATTGGAACCAGCAGAGTGCGCTTGACGCCATCCGCGCCTTCTACCGGGCTGCCTACACCCATGTTTGGGTGCTTGAGAAATTCATCAGGCCGAACGTGCCGTTGATTAACGGTCTCGCCTTCGGCGGCGGCATCGGCATTACCTTATACGGCACCCATTGCGTCGCCGGCGAGGGCTACAAATTCGCCATGCCGCAAGTCGCCATCGGTTTCCTTCCCGATATCGGCGGCACCTATTTCCTGTCGCGGCTCGAAGCGCATACCGGACATTATCTGGCACTGACGGGCCGAGCGATCGGACCGGCCGACGCCTATCGGCTCCGCCTCATCAGCCATTACATTCCCTCGGCCCACTTTCACGTTATAAGAGACGCGCTGAGCGACAATCACCCGATCGACCGCCTCCTCGACGGGCTGCATCGCGATCCGGGGGAGGGCGAATTGGCGCGGCGCACCCCCGTCATCGACCGCATCTTCAGCGCGCCGACCGTGGAGGAGATTTTCGAGGGGCTCGATGCCGAGCGAGGCGAGGAGGAGGAGTGGGCGAAAGCGGTGGCGAGCGACATGCGCAAGAAGTCGCCGACCTCGCTCAAGATCGCCCTCGCTCAAATGCAGCGCGGCAAGGCGCTCAGTCTCGCCGATGCGCTCCGGTTGGAATTCCGACTCGCCTCACAGCTGATTGCACGTCCTGACTTCGCCGAAGGCGTGAAAACGCGAATCGCGGAACGCGGCCGTGAGCCGCGCTGGCACCCGGCCAGTGTCGCCGAGGTGGACGACAAGGAGATTGAAAGCTTGTTTACCAAGGCCGCTGATGGTGAGTTGGACCTGGATGAGCGCCGGCCGGGTCCCGCTGACCTCTAGACAGCGTGCCAAAACTTAATCATGGTATTTTACAAGAGCTTAAGATTGCATTTTAAGCTCATTTTAGTTCGGTGTGGGTAGGGCGCCTCGCAAATGGGGGCCATCACCACAATCGAGGATGGACGATGAATTTAGGCGTTGATGTTACCTCTGCTGAGGAGACCGAGCCTTCGGAGGATCTCAAGGAGAAGTATCTCATCTCCCTGAAACTGATCGAACGGCTTCACCGCCTGCTTCTGGACGTGATCAAGGACGAGTTCGAGCGTCTGGGCCGCACTGACGTGAACAGCGTCCAAGCCTTGTTGCTGTTCAATATCGGCGACGCGGAGCTCACCGCGGGCGAACTCACGAGCCGGGGCTATTACCTTGGCTCGAACGTCTCCTACAATCTCAAGAAGCTGGTCGAGGCAGGCTACATCAACCATCAGCGCTCCAACACTGATCGGCGCTCTGTGCGTGTCCGGCTCACCGACAAGGGACTTGAGGTCTGCCGAGTCGTCAGCGACCTTTATCACCGCCAGCTCAAGTCGCTGCAGCAAGTCGGCGGCATCGACGCCAATGATCTCGAGGCGCTGAACAGATCGCTGATCAGGCTTGAGCGCTTCTGGTCTGATCAAATCCGCTATCAACTCTAGGCTTATTCGATCAAATGCCTGAACAACGGGCCGGCCCCTGCTAAAACGTTGGGCAGGAAGGTCCTCTAATCTCGCTCGGTAGGGCTCAAAAAGGCCAGATTGTGCGTTTAGGCCTTGAACCGCAGGCTGCCCTGCCTCATCTTTATCAGGCAGTTACGGGCCGGCTGCGGAGGGAAACCTCATCCTTATCCTGATTGCCGTACCTTGCGGGGATTCAAGGGACGGGTTTGAAGCGAGGGGTTGGGGCTTTGCTCACTCTGAAAAGGTATGAAGAGTAGCAAAGGCAGCGCCTTCAGGTCCGAATTGGGGCGCGACGCCGCAGGTGACGGGAGCGGCTCTATGGCACCGTTGACGAAACTGGCAGGAACCAGCGCGGCCCTCGCGAGCTTGGCGCTTGCTGCCGGCTTGCTTGCCGCAAGCAGTCATCCTGCCGACGCCGGCATCTTCTCGTGGCTCGGGGGAAGAGGCCAAGGCCCAGATCAACCGCAACAGAACCGTGGCCTATTTGGCGGCGGGCGTGGCGGAATATTCCAGCCACGGCCGGCTCAGCCGCAAGCAGGCGGCGACGCGCAGAACGTGGAAACCGACCCGGCTACGAGGCAGTGGATCCTCAACCCCGCGCTCGGCACGCCGACCTTGTCGACACGGAACATCGATGCGACCAAGGCGGCGATCGCGCGTTACCAGAGCATCGTCGCCAGTGGCGGCTGGCCCACCGTCCCGGCCTACGCCATGCGCCCGGGATCGCACGGCCAGGCGGTCGAAATCCTCCATCGCCGGCTGGAGATCAGCGGCGACTTGGTCGGCCGCAGCGTCCCTGACGAATATGATCAGGCTTTAGTCGAGGCTGTGCGCAAATTCCAGACGCGCCATGGCATACCGCCGACGGGCGTGATCAACCGCGCCACCGTTGATGCCATGAACGTGCCGGCAGGCGTCCGGCTTAACCAGCTCCAAGTCAATTTGAAGCGCATCGAAACCTTGTCGCATGCGGCTGCCGACCGCTTCGTCAACGTGAATATACCATCGGCACAGGTCGAGGCGGTTCAAAACGGACAGGTGATCCAGCGCCACACCACCGTGGTCGGCAAGATCGATCTGCAGACGCCCGAGCTGTCGAGCAAGATCCAGGAGATCAACTTCAATCCCTATTGGTACGTGCCGCGCAGCATCGTCTACAACGACCTCGTGCCCAAGGGCCGCGAATTCGCGCGACGAGGTCAGGACATCCTCGCCGCCTACCACATGGAGGCGTTCGATGCCGCGGGCAACCCGGTCAGCCCGCAATCGATCGACTGGTTCGGCAATCAGGTCCTTGGCTACAATTTCCGCCAGCAGCCGTGGGAGGAGAACTCGCTCGGATTCGTCAAGATCAACTTCCCTAACAAGGACTCCGTCTACATGCACGACACGCCGCTCAAGGCGTTGTTCGCAAGCAGCGTGCGTTTCGAGAGCCACGGCTGCGTGCGCGTGCACAATGTCTCGCAGCTGGTGGCGTGGCTCCTCAACAACAATCCTG
>Ga0315553_10002044_pt1 | contig 16421 bp, 9 predicted proteins | sample SalMarSW160140MG_FD_203099 | JGI IMG/M metagenome (GOLD analysis project Ga0315553, IMG submission 203099) | Salt marsh sediment microbial communities from the Plum Island Ecosystem LTER, Massachusetts, United States - Salt Marsh Sediment SW1601-40 ... | reverse complement strand
GGAACTACAGCCACAGATTCCAGCGGCAACAACAATACCGGTACCTTAACCAATGGACCAACTTGGACAAGCGGCAAAGTAGGTGATGCTTTGAGTTTTGATGGGAGTGATGATTATGTATTGATACCCAACAACATTAATCTTGCCCCGACAGAGATCACCTTAATAGCGTGGATTTACTTGCCCACAGATTTATCTAAAAATGGAAATATAATATCCAAGGGAGGAAATAGTGAGTATAGATTAAGAGTTAATATTAATCATACTTTAAGCTTTTACGATAGAGGTGCCACGAATATGTTATATACTATTGATCCTATTGCTCCAAATAAATGGGAGCAAGTTGTTGCGACAGGTGATGCGCAGGGGCTAAAAATTTATATAGGTGGTAGACTCTATAATGAAAATGCCGTTGCTTACGGAGCACCACAAGGAGTAAATGCACTTGTGTTAGGAATGTACGTTGCAGGAACGACGGAACCTTTCAATGGCCTCCTTGACGACGTCCGCATCTACAATAGAGCATTAAGTGCGGCGGAGATTGCAGTTATATATAATGCTACCAAGTAAGAATCGTTTAACGTATAACATGCAACATTAAGCATGGAGCATTTAACATTTCAATAGCTTTTGAGCCGTTAGTGAACCTTTTAGAATGCAATAATAAAGAGTTTTCAATCCTATAAGATTATTAAATGCTATGACGCGTCATAGCATTTTTGATTTGGGTTTTTCCTGATAAACCAAGTGTCTGAAAAACCAATGAACTGTTATCGCTATTGAGATAAAACGCCTTTTTTTGTATATTTATGAAGTGATATTTAAAGATTTTAGAAATTTTAAACCGCCGGAAATAGAAGAAAAAATCTTAAAGTTCTGGCAAGAAAAGAAAATTTTTGAAAAATCCCTTCGACGAGCTCCCGCCTCCGTTAAAACTACGGCGGGCAGGCAGGGTAAGTCCCCTAAGGGCGAGTTTATTTTTTATGATGGTCCGCCTTTTGCCACGGGCTTGCCTCATTATGGACATATTTTAGCCAGTATAATCAAAGACGTTGTGCCGCGATACCAGACAATGAAAGGCAAATGCGTGCCGCGGCGCTGGGGTTGGGATTGCCACGGCTTGCCGATTGAAAATGAAATTGAAAAAGAACTGGGATTTAAAACAAAAAAGGACATTGAGAAATTCGGCGTTGGGAATTTCAATGAAAAGGCGCGTTCCAGCGTACTTCGCTACGCTGATGAATGGAAAAAGATAATTCCGCGAATCGGCCGCTGGGTTGACATGGAAGACGATTACAAAACGATGGACGCGGATTATACCGAGTCCGTCTGGTGGGCTTTTAAAAAACTTGACGAACTCGGACTGGTTTATAACGCTTACCGCGTTGCCCCTTATTGCCCTCGCTGCGGCACGCCGCTGTCAAATTTCGAACTTAACCAGCCCGATGCTTATCGCGACGTTAAAGACCAGTCAGTTTACGTAAAATTCAGGCTTCAAAATCAAAAGTCCAAAATTCCGACCTATTTCCTGGTCTGGACAACAACTCCTTGGACATTGCCCGGAAACGTGGCCCTGGCAGTCGGACTAAAAATTGATTATGTGAAAATTTCTCACCAAAAAGAAAATCTGATTTTAGCCGAAAAAAGACTGTCTGTTATTAACGGCGAATATAAGATTTTGGAAAAGTACAAGGGTAAAGATTTAATCGGCCAAAAATACGAACCCCTGTATAAAATAAAATTGGATAAACCCGCCTATCGGGCGGCGGGAGCTGATTTTGTTTCAGTTGAAGACGGCACCGGCATCGTCCACATCGCGCCGGCTTTCGGAGAAGAAGACATGAATCTCGGCCGGCAGGAAAAATTGCCCGTGGCGATTACCGTTGACTTGGAGGGAAAAATCATGAAGGGACTGGGCCTTCCCGGAGAAGGCGTTTTCGTTAAAAAAGCCGATGAAGAAATAAAAAAGGACCTAAAGAACAAAAAATTATTGTATAAAGAGGAAGAAATCGTTCATAGTTACCCTCATTGTTGGCGATGCGACACTCCCTTGCTTTATTACCCGGTCAATTCATGGTATGTGGCGGTAACGAAAATCAAAAAACATTTAATCAGAAACAACTCAAAAATCAATTGGGTGCCGGCGCACGTTAAAAATGGCCGTTTTGGCAAATGGCTTGGAGGAGTTCGCGATTGGGACGTTGCCCGTACCCGTTTTTGGGGCGCGGCCCTGCCGGTTTGGCAATGTCAATCTTGTAAAAAGCATATATTTATCGGCTCAGTAAAAGAATTGGGAAAGAAAGCCGTTTCTTCGGGAAATAAATATTTCATTTTGCGGCATGCCGAGGCGGATTCCAATATTCTGAACATAAATTCGTGTTGGCCCGAGAAAACAGAAATCAAGCTCACCGAGAGAGGCAAAAAGCAGGCCGAGAAAGTCGCTGAGCAGATGAAAAACAAAAAAATTGATTTAATTTTTGCTTCTGACTTGCAACGCACCAAAGAAACCGCCGGAACGGTTGCCAAAAAATTACACCTGACCGTCAAATTTGATAAACGCATCAGGGAATACAATCTCGGCATATTTAACGGAGAAACAATGGAGAAGTTTTCCGAATTTATCGGCCAACAACAAATCAATAAGTTTACGAAAACTCCGAAAAACGGGGAGAATTTGAACGATATCAGAAAAAGGATGGTTGGTTTCATTTTGGAATTGGAAAGAAAATACAAAAATAAAAATATTTTGATAGTCAGCCACGGCGATCCTTTATGGGTTCTGGAAGGTGCGGTGCGGGGATTAAACGATAAAAAAATAGTTGAAACCAGAAAAAACTACATTCAACTTGGCGAGTGGCGACAAATAGAAAATCCTAATCTCCCGTACAATAAGAACGGCCAACTTGATTTGCATCGACCTTATATAGATAAAATAAAACTGGGGTGTGGAAATTGCGGCGGGCTGGCCGCCAGGGTCAGCCAAGTCTTTGATTGCTGGTTTGAATCCGGCTCAATGCCTTACGGTCAAACGCATTACCCGTTTGAAAACAAAATTTTTTTTGAAAAAAACTTCCCGGCGGAATTCATTGCCGAAGGCATTGACCAGACGCGCGGCTGGTTCTATACGCTTTTGGTGCTTTCTTCAGCCTTATTCAATAAACCGGCTTTTAAAAACGTAATAGTCAACGGGATAGTCTTAGCTGAAAACGGCCAGAAAATGAGTAAAAGGCTGAAGAATTATCCTGACCCGATGGACATTATTAACAGATACGGCGCCGACGCCTTAAGGATATATCTCCTATCATCACCGGCGGTAAAAGCCGAAAACCTGAATTTTTCGGAAAAAGGCGTTGACGAAATTTATAAAAAAACGGTTATGCGACTTTTCAATGTTTTAAGTTTTTATGAATTATACGCGGGTAAAAAACCAAAAACTAAAAACCAAAAACTAATAACTAATAACTTTTTGGATAAATGGATTCTGGCGCGGCTTAACCAGTTGATTAATGAGGTTTCAAGAGCGATGGAGGCGTATGAATTAGATAAAGCTGTCAGACCGATAAACGATTTTGTTGACGATTTATCCACTTGGTACATAAGGCGTTCCCGCGAACGTTTCAAAAACGAAGGACGGGACAAGCAAAGCGCTGTTTTAACCACAAAATTTATTTTGGAGGAATTTTCCAAAATAATGGCGCCCTTTGCACCGTTCATTGCCGAAGCAATTTATAAATCGCTTCAAAATACGAACTCCGTCCATTTGGAAAATTGGCCGAAGGCAAATAAAAAATTAATTGATAAAAATCTATTAATTTCAATGACCAACGTTAGAAAAATAGCCTCTCTGGCGCTGGAAGCCAGAACCAAAGCCGGAATAAAAGTCAGACAACCACTGCAAAAGTTAAAAGTTAAAAGTTTAAAGTTTAAAGTTGATAAAGATTTATTAGATATTTTAAAGGACGAGGTTAACTTTAAGGAAATTATTTTTGACAATAAGATAAAAGACGAAATTAAATTAGATACTAAAATCACGCCGGGATTAAAAGCCGAAGGCCAATTGCGCGAATTAATCCGAATTGTCCAGGACTTACGCAAAGAAGCCGGCTATACGCCCAAGGACAAAATTTATCTCTGGCTGGAAGTGCCGGAAGAAATTAAATCGGCTGTTGCTAAATCACTTAAAAATTTCAAGGAGAAAGTTGGGGCAAAAAACATTGAATTCAGGCGCGCCGATAAATTTGACGCTGAATCAGAGACGAAAATTGACGGGAAAACAATCTGGCTGAGAATTAAAAAGGTTTGATATGCCAAATAAACCAAAGAGTTTAACCGATAAAGAACAAAAAGTTTTTAATTTCTATGAGGTTCCCGACCCTGTCAGAATTAAAAAGGTTGTTAAAATTATTAAAAAATATTTCGGTGAAGTAACGGGCCTGAATGTTTTAGAATGCGGCGTTGCCAAAGGCGGAGTCGCCGATAAATTAAGCAAAGAAAACGCTCGTTGTTTCGGCGTGGATGTTAATCCCCGGGAACTAAAAGGGGTAAAATTAATACAAAGTGATTTGAATAATGGGGTTCCTGATTTCGGAATTAAATTTGACGTTATTTTTGCCGGAGAAATAATTGAGCACTTGTTTGACGAGAATAAATTTATTCGTGAATGTCATAAATCGTTAAAATCAGGCGGTGTTTTGATAATTACCGTTCCCAACTTAGTTTCTCTATCAAATAGGTTAATGATGTTTTTCGGATTGATGCCGTTAACCGCTCATGTTGCCGCCCCATTTCATTATCACATTTATAATAGAAAAAGATTAAAGGGCCTTGTAAAGAGTGCGGACTTCAGCGTTATCAAAGAAACATCATCATATATCCCTTTCTATAAATTTAATAGAATTCCCGGAGCGGAAAAATTTTTCAGTTTTTTAGGCGATCTCTTTCCGACCCTGGGAAATCAATTAATAATTTTTGGCAAGAAAAAATAATGCTTAAATTTCCTGTAGGATTTTATTGGGGCAGTGCCACTTCGGCTCACCAGGTTGAAGGCGGCAACGTTAATGATTGGTCAGAGTGGGAGAAAAACAATGCCGCAAGATTAGCCCAAGAAGCGGGTAAAAAATGGAAAGTATGGCAACAGAAAAAATTTCCCGAGATGTTTAATCCGAAAAATTACATTTCCGGCCAGGCCTGCAATCATTATCATCTCTATGAAAAAGATTTTAATGTTGCCAAATCTTTAGGACATAATGCCCATCGTTTTTCCATTGAGTGGTCGCGCGTTGAGCCCGAAGAGGGCAGGTTTAATGAAAAAGAAATTGGGCATTACCGGCAAGTAATTTCGGCTTTAACGGCTCAACGCGTTGAGCCATTCGTGACGCTATGGCACCGGACAAACCCCTTGTGGATTCGCGATATCGGCGGCTGGGAAAATAAAAAAACAATTGATTATTTCAATCGTTATGTTGAAAAAATCGTGTCTGTTTTCAAAAACGAAATAAATTTTTGGATTGTTTTAAACGAGCCTGAGCTTTATGTCGGCAATTCTTATCTATTGAGTATTTGGCCGCCCAAAAAGAAAAATATATTATCGTATATTTTAGCACTAAATAATCTTGCCGAAGCCCATAAAAAAGCTTATGGAATTATTAAAACAATTCAGCCAAAAGCTCAGGTTGGCATGGCCGAATATAATATTTATTTTAAACAATCGTTATTCCTGATTAATTGGTTTCTAAATAAACGCTTTTTAAACAAAGTAAAAAATTACCAAGACTTTATAGGATTAAATTATTACCGCCGCTTCCCTGAAAATAAAAATAAAATTATTTCTGATTTAAGATGGGAAATTTACCCCAAGGGCATTTATCGTGTTTTAAAAACCCTGAAAAAATATCAGAAACCGATTTACGTTACGGAAAACGGCGTAGCTGATGCTGAAGACGAGAAACGGACGGAATTTATCAAAGAACACTTGAGGTGGATACATAAAGCCATTCAGGAAAGAATTGATGTCCGCGGCTACTTTTACTGGTCGCTTTTGGACAATTTTGAATGGGATAAAGGGTTTTGGCCAAGATTCGGCCTGGTGGGAATTGATTATAAAACCCTTGAAAGAAGAGTTAGGCCCAGCGCATGGGAATACGCAAAGATATGCAGGGAGAATAGAATTATTAATTAATATTAAATTATTTATGTCTTGGATTGTTACCGCCATTCTTTCTCAAATTATCTTAGGCACTTCGGCTGTTTTTGATAAGGCGATTTTAAAAAAAAGATTTTTGAATCCCCCTGCCTACGTTTTTTGGCTGGCTATTTTGGGATTATCAGCCATTCTTTTATTGCCTTTCGGGTTCCAAGCAGTCTCTTTAAAATTGATTCTTGTTGCCGCTTTAGCCGGCGCATTCTTTATTTTGGGAATGCTTTTTTTGTTTTATGGTTTAAATTTAAGCGAGGCATCGCAAACCCTGCCCGTTATTGGAGGAATTTCTCCTATTTTTGCATTGGTCTTCAGTTACTTTCTAATCGGCTTGCGGCCCGGCATCGGCGATTTTCTGGCTTTTTTTCTTCTCATTTTGGGGGCGGCAATCCTTTTTTCAACAGAAAAAAAAGAGGTTAGGAAGTTGTCTTTTGCCCTGGTTCTGTTGAGCGCGGCTCTCCTGGGAATTTCGGTGGTTTTAAACAAAATCGTTTTTGAACAAAGCAATTTTATTACCGGTTTCTTTTGGATAAAAATCGGTGCGGCTCTTCCAGCCCTAATTCTATTGTTTTTTAAGAATTTTCGCCGGGAAATATTGAGTTCAACCAGACAAAGCCCCAACCGCCACCGGCTCTTATATCTCTCAAACCGGGCTTACGCCGGCGCTGGTTCGGTTTTGTTCAATTTTGCCATTTTTCTTGGAAGCCATCCGGCTTTGGTTGACGCCACCCAAAGCTTCAAATACGTTGTGATTTTTCTTGCCGCTTGGCTGATTTTAAAAGAAAGATTTAGAGGGAAAACGCTTTTGGGAAAAATTCTGGCCACCATATTTATATTCTTGGGAATTTTCCTTTTGGGAATTATAAATTACGCCAAAAACATCCCGGTTGACGCCCAAAGAAACATAACCTGGGGAATTAGCTATTCTGCCAAATTCAGCCGGCAATTGGGGCTTGATTGGCAAGAAAATTACGAAGCGATTTTAAATGAATTAAACCCTGAAAAAATTAGACTTGTTATTTATTGGGACCAAACAGAAAAAGAACGGGGCGAATTTAATTTTTCCGAAACCGACTGGCTTTTGGACAAAGCGCGAGAATATAAAACACCGGTAATTCTTACTCTCGGAATGAAAGTGCCGAGGTGGCCGGAATGCCACTTACCGGAATGGGCAGAAGAAATGCCGGCAGAAGAAAAAGAAGAGTTTCTCCGTTACTATCTTAAAGCCGTCGTTTCACGCTATAAAAACAACCCAATTATTGAAATGTGGCAGGTTGAAAACGAACCGTTTTTATCTTTCGGAGAATGTCCGGACCGCAACAAAGATTTCCTTGAGAAAGAAATTGCACTTATAAAATCAATTAACCCTGAAAGGCCGGTTGTTACGACTGACGGCGGCGAATTCGGGCTTTGGTACAAAGCGGCGAGAAACGGCGACGTTTTCGGGACCACGATGTACCGGAAAGTCCATATAAAAGCATTAGGCTGGTTTTTTGAAAACGTTGAATATCCGCTCGGTCCGGAATATTTTCGGCTTAAAGAAAAAGTTGTCCGTTTTTTGATTAATGATTTTACAAAGAAATTTATCGTAATTGAACTTCAGGCCGAGCCCTGGAGCCAATTCTCTCTTCAGGAAATTTCCCATGAGGAACAATTGAGTCTTTTTGATTTTAATTATTTTAAAGAAACAATTGAATATGCCGAGGAGGCAGGTTTTAACGAATACTATTTTTGGGGAGCGGAATGGTGGTATAATTTAAAACAAAATGACAACGACGGCCGATTTTGGGATTACGCTAAAACAATTTTTAACAATTAACCATTATGGGAAATAAATTTTATCTGGGGATTGACGTCGGCGGGACGAAAATCAGGGGAGTTTTTCTGTCCGCCGCAAAGAATGATTATGTTTTCGCTTTTGAGAGCCGGACGCCGAGAACCAAAAAGAAATTCTTGAAAATATTGACCAAACAAATCCAAAAAATAATTCAGGAAAAAAAGATTGCCGGCATCGGCGTCGGTTTACCCGGCATCGTTGATATGAAACGCGGTATTTTAGTTAAAGCGCCGAATTTGAAGTTCTTAAACGGCTGGCAGGCAAAAAAATTCTTTTCAAAATTCAGAATCAAGACAAAATTTGACAATGACAGCCGTTGTTTTCTGCGCGCCGAAGCTTTAATCGGCGCCGGAAAAAAGTATAAGGAGATTGTTGCTTTGACTATCGGTACCGGTGTCGGCGGCGCCGTAATTATTAATAACAAAATCATCTACGGCAGCCATAACAGCGCTGGAGAATTCGGTCATATGATTCTCAACGACGGAAAAAGTTTTGAGGAGCTCGGCGCCAAAAAAGCGTTTTTAAAAACCGGCAATACGAGTAAAATCATAGGCCTTGGTAGTGCCAACTTAATAAACGCCCTTGACCCTCAAATCGTGATTTTAGGCGGCGGCGGAATCGTTAGGGGCGGTGTGAAATTTGAAACGGTCCGAAAAATCGCCAAAAGATATATCGTATCACCCTTAGCTAAAAAAACTCTTATTCTCAAAGGGAAGCTGGGAGAGAATGCACAAGCTGTCGGCGCCGCTCTGCTTTTTCAGCATAAAAAAATTTAATTTATTATGTCAACGTTTCTAATTTCACTGCCGATATTTCTAATAGTTCTCTGTGGCTGGGCTTTAAAAAAGGCCGGTGTAGTCAAAAACGAGTGGGTTCATATTTTAAACTTGTTTGCTTATTATATTTCCTTGCCCGCTCTAATCATTATCAGTTTCTGGGAAATTGATTTTTTGAGTCAGAAATCATGGCAAATAATCGGCTGGAGTTTTTCGGGAACAATTTTATTTTCTCTAATAATCTTTCTTTTTCTCACAATATTAAAAATCAATAAAAAGCTTGAGGCGACCATTCTTTTGGGGTCAACCGTCGGCAACACGATTTATATCGGGTTCCCTTTGATTGAAACCGGTTTCGGCAAAGAGTATTTGCCGGCCGCGGCCTTAATCGGTTCCATTTTTCTTATTATTCCGCTTCTAATAATCATTTCTTTGGTTCAATATTGGTATTGCCGCGAAGACTGCTTTAAAAGAGAGTTGATTAGTTTTCTGAAAAACCCGCTTGTACTTTCCGTTTTTGCCGGCGTTCTTCTGAGTTTTCTAAAATTTGATTATCCCTTATTGATAAACATTAAGAAAGCCGTCAGTATGCTGGGCGCCACTGCCTCGCCCGTTGCGCTATTTGCTTTGGGCGGATTCCTCTATGGGAGATTTTCAAAAATAAACGTAGGCTGGGCATTAACGGTTTCATTTCTTAAATTAATTATGTTTCCCTTAATTGTCGTCTGCGGTTTTTTGTTGATTTTCAAGGGCGCTGCCGTATCAAATATGCCTTCCGTTGCCCAAATTGTAATACTGCTTTCTTCCATGCCGGTGGCAATTACAACTTTCGTTATCGCCGAAAAATTCAATTTGAGCAAAGACGTAATCAGCGGCGCAATTTTAGTTTCAACGATTGCTTCTTTTATTGTCGCGCCGCTGATTATTTTTCTGCTTTCTTAAAATATGAATATTACTAACTTCAAAAATTTATCCAAAAACTCTCTTCGTAAAAAAGCGCTTTTAATTGCCGAAGCCGGCTATCAGGCGATTAATATCACAAATACAGTTAGGCAAAAAATAAGTTTAAAAAACGGCAAATTGTCCGTTTTTGACACTATGACGCGTCATAGTGTCAAAAAATATTTGGACATTGACTTGAATAATTATAAAAACGTTTTCGTTGTCGGCATTGGCAAGGGCTCGGCCTTGGCATCTCTGGCGCTGACTAAAATTTTAGGCAAAAGATTAAGCGCTGGAATCGCATTAGATGTTCAAAAACCAAAATTAGAAATTAGAAATTCGAAATTAAAAATTCTTACTGGTACCCACCCAACGCCTTCAAAGCAAAACGTTAAAGCCACCCAAAAGATTGTTAAATTAATAAAGAATCTTAAAAAGAATGATTTGTTAATCACTTTCATTTGCGGCGGCGGGTCAGCGCTTCTATGCGGCTCACAAAAAGAATTAAAAAGTTCACAAAAAATTTTCAAGGAGCTGACCAAAGCCGGCGCCGACATTTTTGAACTAAACACCGTCAGAAAGCATTTATCCGGGGTTAAAGGCGGCGGCCTGGCAAAAATGGCCTACCCCGCAACGACCGTTTCCTTAATTGTTTCTGACGTTTTGGGAAACGATTTGTCTATGGTCGCTTCAGGCCCGACTGTTTTTGATAAAACAACCAAAAAAGACGCAGAATTTATTTTAAAAAAATATAACTTACCACCCAGAACTTATGACCTACAACTCAGAGAGACGCCGAAGGATAAGAAATATTTTAAGAAGGTAAAAAATGTTTTGTTTGTCTCCAATCGCGAGCCAATTTTGGCTATGGCGGAAAAAGCCAAAGAATTCGGCTTGAAACCGAAAATTTACTCTTTAAAGATTAAGGGCGAAGCTAAAAAATCCCTTTTGCCGTTAATTAAGGCGGTAAAGAAAAAAGAAGTTGTTCTGGCCGCTGGCGAGACAACGGTTGTCCTACAAAAGAAAACAGGAAATATTAAGTATCGAGCAGTAGGTAAAGGAGGGAGAAATCAAGAAGCGGTTTTGGGCGCAATTATTAATTCGCTTAATACTAACTACTTGATACCTAATACCATTGTATTATCTTTTGCCAGCGACGGCCGCGATAATACCGAGGCGGCCGGTGCCATTGGAGACGGCCTGACTCTTAAAAAATCCGCTAAATTGAAATTAAATCTCCAGAAATATTTGACGCATCATAATTCCTTTAATTTATTCAAAAAAACCGGCGATTTAGTTTTTGCGAAATCAAAAACTTTCAATGTATCTGATTTTATGATTATAATGAAATCAAATTGAAAATGATTAAAAAGTATGGATAAGTTCCCCCCGCTTGAAAATCGTCCTTTACCTCCGGCTCCGCCCTGGAGAAAAGTTTTGGGGGTAGGTCTGATAGTGATGGGTTTGGTCGTGGGAACCGGCGAATTGATTATGTGGCCCCATCTGGTAACCAAATTCGGGCTGGGCATCCTTTGGGCCGCTTTTCTGGGCATCTCATTCCAGTATTTCATAAATCAGGAAGTGGCGCGGCACGCTCTGGCAACCGGAGAAAGTTTTTTCACGGCTTCGGCCCGGATTTTCAAATGGTTTGTACCCTTTTGGTTTCTTTCGGCTTTCATTCTCTACGTTTGGCCGGGCTGGGCCAGTGCCCTGGGAACTACACTGCGCGAACTTCTTGGCTTTGGCAGTCATATTGTTTGGGCCTGGCTTTCACTAGCCTTGGTCCTGATTTTAACCTTCAGCGGCCGGGTGGCCTATTCAATTCTTGAAAAAAGTCTGAAAATCATCATACCTATTTTCTTTGCCCTGCTCCTGATTGTAAGTTTTCTAAATCTTAAGCTTTCACATTTAAAACAAGCGTTTGCCGGATTGATTAATTTCGGCTGGGTTCCCGCCAACATTGATTTTAGCGTCTTTTTGGCGGCGATAGTTTTTGCCGGAGCCGGCGGCTTGCTAAACCTCTGTATTTCTCTCTGGTATCGCGACAAACAGGCTGGCATGGGTAAATACGTCGGCCGTATCGCCAATCCAATCACGGGAAGACCAGAAGCTGTTTCGGTTACCGGCCATAACTTTGACGCTCAAGGCGAAAATTTAATAAATTGGAAGCACTGGATGAAATTAATCAGGATAGACCAGGGAATAATCTTCTGGTTTTTGGGATTGATAACCATTATCCTAATCAGCCTGAACGCTTATGCGGTTCTTACTCCAAAAGGCCTGGTCCCCGAGGGCCTTCAAGTGGCCGTTACCCAAGCCAATATTTTTGGCGAACGATGGGGCATCTGGGGATTTAAAGCATTTCTTTTAATGACTTTTTTGATGCTTTTTTCAACAATGTGGGCGGTAATTGACGCTTTCACCAGAATAATCAGCGACGTCATTCACGTAAATTCGCGGGTTGGGCCTTTTAGGAAATTTCTCTCCGGTTTTAAAAACATCTCTCTTCATCGTCTATACTACGGGTTAATCGTCATCTTAATTATCATTCAAGCAATTTTAATTCCTTTTAAAACGCCTTTAAGTTATTTAACTATCAGCGCCGTCCTGGGAGGGATAACGATGACCATTTACATTCCGGTCCTGTTGTATCTCAATAATCGGCGCCTGAGCAAACCCCTCCGGCCAGGCTGGATTACCAATATAATTTTGTTCTTTGCCTTTGTTTTTTATCTTATCTTGTCAGTCCAAATCATAATCAATTAATCCTTTAAAAAAGGTCTGTTTAATGATAGAATTGAAGAAATATTATTATGAAGCCTTTTATTAAAAAATTAAATCAAATCGGAATCAAGGACGTCTCCGAGGCAGGCGGCAAAAACGCTTCGCTTGGCGAGATGCTTCGCAATTTGACGTCTAAGGGGATAAAAATTCCCGGCGGTTTTGTGGTGACCGCCACTGCCTACCGCCATTTCTTAAAACAAACGGGTTTGGAAAAATTCATTAGACAGGCCTTAAAGGGATTAAACACTAAAAATCTGGCTGATTTGGCGCGACGGGGAAAATTAATCAGAAAGACTATTAAAAACGCCGAGCTTCCTGGAAATCTTAAAAAAGAAATCATAAAAAATTATCAACAGATGGAAAAAGAATACGGCCAGAACGTTGACGTGGCGGTTCGTTCCAGCGCCACCGCTGAAGACCTGCCGGGCGCTTCATTTGCCGGTGAACATGAAACGTTTTTGAATATTTGCGGCAAGGATGAAGTCCTTGAAGCGGTTAAGGCATCTATGGCTTCGCTTTTCACTAATCGGGCGATTTCCTATCGCGTAGACAAGGGCTTTAATCATTTTAAGGTGGCGCTCTCGGTGGGCGTTCAAAAAATGGTACGTTCTGACGTGCCTGCCCGCCGAAACCTTGGCGCAGGCGGGGGATGTTCCGGCGTAATGTTCACCTTAGACACCGAATCCGGCTTCCCCGGCGCGGTTTTAATTAACGGCTCCTGGGGCTTGGGCGAAATGATTGTTCAAGGAGAAGTAACTCCCGATGAATTTTGGGTATTCAAAAAAACCAACGCGGTCATTGATAAAAAATTAGGCCTCAAAAATCAAAAAATGATTTATTCATCCGGCCGCGGCATAAAAAAGACGAAAATAATCAGTACGTCGCAAAAGGAGAAAGGGTCATTTACCTTATCCGACGCCGAAATACTCCAACTGGCCAAGTGGGGAGTTTTAATTGAAGAACACTACAGTAAAAAATATAAAAAATGGACGCCAATGGATATGGAATGGGCCAAAGACGGTAAAACCGGTCAATTGTTCATTGTCCAGGCGCGACCGGAAACCATTCATGCCTTGCGCGATTTTTCCAAAATAAAAGAATACAGACTTCAAGAAAAAGGAAAAGAAATTATAAAAGGAATTTCTGTCGGCAGTAAAATCGCCGTGGGCAAAGCCAATGTAATTTTAGACGTAAAAGGCGTTCATCAATTTAAAGCCGGCGAAATCCTAGTGACCGATATGACCGACCCTGACTGGGAACCGATTATGAAAATCGCTTCAGCCATAGTCACCGATAAAGGAGGTCGCACTTCCCATGCGGCCATTGTTTCCCGCGAACTCGGCATCCCCTGCGTTGTCGGCAGTGAGAGCGCCACCCGAAAAATTAAAACCGGCCAGACCATTACGGTTGACACTACCGGCAGTGAAGGATTCGTTTATAACGGTACCCTGAAATTTAAAATAGTTGAGCAGGACGTTAAAAAAATTCCTAAACCCAAAACCAAAATAATGATGAATCTTGCCACGCCGGAAACGGCTTTTGAAAAATCATTTTTGCCCAATGACGGCGTGGGTTTGGCCCGGGAAGAATTCATCATTGCTTCCGATATCGGCATTCACCCAATGGCGCTTATAAACTACAAAAAACTTAAAAACTCAAAACTGGAAACCAAAATAGATAAAAAAACAATTGGCTATAAAGACAAAACTCAATTTTACGTTGATAAACTGGCTTTTGGCATTGCCAAAATCGGAGCGGCCTTTTACCCCAAAGAAGTGATTGTCAGATTCTCTGATTTTAAAACCAACGAATACCGGACTCTCTTGGGCGGCGAATTATACGAGCCGCTGGAGGAAAACCCAATGATCGGCTGGCGGGGCGCTTCACGTTATTATCATCCGAATTTCGCCCAAGCCTTTATTCTGGAATTAAAAGCCATTAAAAAAGTCCGCGAAGAAATGGGTTTGAACAACGTGGTGGTAATGGTGCCGTTTTGCCGGACCGTTGAAGAAGGCAAAAAAGTGATTGCCTTGATAAAAAAATTCTTAAAGCCTCTAAAAACTTATGTTATGTGTGAAATTCCTTCCAATGTGATTTTGGCTGACGAATTCTTGAAAATTTTTGACGGAATGAGCATTGGTTCCAATGATTTAACCCAATTGACCGTGGGTATTGACCGCGATGCCTCGGAATTGGTGCGCGGGGTGGCTAATGAGAAAGATGAATCGGTTAAAGAATTAATCAGCGAAGTCATTAAAAAATGCAAGGCACGCAAGAAATATATCGGTATCTGCGGCCAGGGCCCGTCGGATTATCCGGACTTTGCCGAATTTCTGGTTGAACAAGGCATTGAATCAATGTCTTTAAATCCTGATACAATTGTCAAAACAACTCTTAAAATCCATAAAAAAGAAAAGGGACTTAAATAATTAACTCTATCTTTAATACTAGTATTAATACTAGTATTAAAACGGCGTTGATTTGAAAACCATGGCCAGGAGAAAATTAAGCCAAAGGAATACCCGCAATATCCAGCGCTCGCACGGGACTTACTATGTTAACATTCCCATTGAGCTGATGCGGTCTTTGCGCTGGCGCGAACGCCAGAAAGTGGTTGTTGAACTCCAGGGCAGAAGCAAAATAATTATTTCAGATTGGAAAAAATGAAAATCCTTAATGCCAATCTCAAAATAATTCCGGATTCCCGGAAACAGAATACGTTGGAAGCAACTCTTGAAGCGGCGAATATTTCAGTTAAAGCCTCTGTGCCCTCAGGCAAAAGCATGGGCAGGTATGAGGCTTTTGTTTTAGACCCGGAAAAGGCAATTAAAAAATTCGGAGAGGTCAGGTCGCAAATTCTAAATCAAGACTTTGAAACGCAAAAAGAATTTGATGAATTTTTAATCCAATTAGATGGAACCCCTTCGACAAGCTCAGGGCAAGCTAAAAAAAGTCTCGGCGGGAACCTGATTTTGGCTTGTTCTCTGGCTTTTGCCCGTTTAATGGCCAAATCACAAAATCTTGAACTATACCAATACATTAAGTCTTCATCCCAATTATCCAATTATGCAATCAACAAACCATCTTGCCCCGTCCCCATCTTTAACGTGGTTAACGGCGGCGCGCATGCCACTAATCCGCAATCCAAACTTGATTTTCAGGAATTTCAAATTATCCCCGAAGTTAAAGATTTCGGCATGGCCTATGGCCTGGGTAAAGAATTTTACGAGAAATTAAATGAAATTTTAATTAAAAAATTCGGCAAAGAAAACGTTTTGCTGGGGGATGAAGCCGGATTTTCCTGCCCTTTTAAAAATAATGAAGAAGCGATTGAAATTATGGCGGATTTAATCGCCAAATATAATTATCCTTTAAGGATTGGGTTGGATGTGGCGGCCAGTCAGTTCTACAAAAAGAATCAGGAATCGGGAATCGGGAATCAAGATGTCTATATGGTTGATGGGAAAGGGTATTCTACTGAAAAACTTAAAGATTTATATTTAAGACTGATTGAAAGTTATAATATTTTATCCATTGAAGACCCATTTGACGAAGAAGCTTTTGATGATTTCTCCATACTATCACGCGTGATAGTGCCCAAAAATGTAAAGGTTATTACCGATGATTTAACAACTACCAATCCCCAAAGATTAAAAACCGCCATTGATAAAAAAGCCGGCAACGCAATTCTGGTGAAACTTAATCAAATCGGCACCCTGACCGAAACCCTGGAAGTAATCAAGCTCGCTTACGAAAATAATTGGCAGGCCGTAGTTTCCCACCGCAGTGGCGAAACAATGGACGACTTTATCGCCGATTTGGCAGTCGCTGTCAATGCCTGGGGCTTGAAATCCGGCGCCCCGGCAGCTCCAGAAAGATTGGCTAA
>Ga0315553_10002043_pt1 | contig 16425 bp, 13 predicted proteins | sample SalMarSW160140MG_FD_203099 | JGI IMG/M metagenome (GOLD analysis project Ga0315553, IMG submission 203099) | Salt marsh sediment microbial communities from the Plum Island Ecosystem LTER, Massachusetts, United States - Salt Marsh Sediment SW1601-40 ... | reverse complement strand
CTCGCAGTAGAAGTGAGGGAAAAGATGAAAATCACTCTATCTAACGAACATGTTGAATATAGATGGTGTGATTTGAAAGAGACAAGAGAACTTCTTCGATGGGAACCAGCCCTCGTTGCTCTGAAAAAGCTGGTTGATTTAGTCGTGCCGATAGATGAGATTCCAGCGGATGATTAAGCAGTCTAGGTGTCTTTGTATTTCACCTGTTCCTTGACCGATATAATCCTACAAGATTCAGAACAATCGACAACCCAGTGAGAATTCCAATCACGAAGTCTAAGATACCGTCACCAACAACAAACCGGTCGAGGAGTATCGAAATAGCCAAGCATATGCAGCCAACAGGAATCAGCCATTCATTCTTCAAGATAGCCAAAGACCAACCTCCGGAGATAATTTGGAACTAAGAATATTAGGCCTGATGATGAACGCAATCATTTGCCTTGTAAAAGAACAGGATTATGTTGAAGAAGTAGGATATCATCTGAAAGTACTTTAACCGCAATGTATCAGTCTGCTTTACCAAGAAGGTCACCGTACTTTGTCAGACGAGCATCAAGAACTGAAAGAAGGTATCATCCCGAATTCGAATTACGAGGGAAGTGTACGCACAGTACTCAATCTATCTCTCGTGACATTCCTTGTTCTTCTCGGCTTGAGCATGGTTGCTCCAATTCTTCCCACATATGCCGAGAGTTTCCAAGTTTCGTATACACTTGTTGGCTTTGTGGTTTCATCCTTTGCTGTAACAAGAATGCTACTTGACATACCTGCAGGTCTTCTCTCAAGACGATATGATAAGAAGCTGATTATGATCACAGGCTTAGTACTTCTTTCCACTTCTTCTGTACTCGCAGGATTCGCACCCAGTTATATCATCCTTATAGTTGCTCGAATGATAGAAGGAGTAGGGTCAGCTCTCTATGTCACCACAGCAACGGTATTCCTTGCTCAAATATCCGGACAGGAGAAGAGAGGACAATGGATGAGCCTGTATATGGGTATGTTACTTCTCGGAGCCATCTTCGGACCTACATTCGGTGGGATTCTTGCTGAAGTCTATGATATTCGTGCACCTTTCTTTGTATATGCGTTCATCACTGGTCTGGCAATAATTCCAACCCTCGTTCTACCCAAGTTGACAAATTCTGGCAAGGCAGTTCCGACACTGAACCTGAAAGAAATCTTTAGTGACATGCGCGAGGTTCTCTCCGGTCCATCATTTCTACTTGTTACATTTGCAATCTTTACATTGTTCTTTCTCCGAACAGGAGTGAGGTCCACACTAGTGCCGCTTTTTGCTGGTAATAATTTAGAACTGAATTCCAGTGAAATTGGTCTGATTCTGACATTTGGCGCAGTGGCAACCTCACTTACAATGGTGCCAATGGGAAGCCTTTCGGACAGAATTGGGAGAAAAATACCTCTTGCGATATGTCTAATCATGACTGCAGCGATTACATTGTTAATTCACTCTGCTACAGATATGGTGACTCTATCAATCTTCATAACAATATATGGAGGAATCATCGGACTCTCTGGACCCAGTGCTGCCTATGTTACGGATTTATCGCCGCCAGACAAACTAGAGATATCCATGGGGCTCTATCGGATGATCAGTGACTTTGGATTCGTCGTTGGACCGCTCTTACTTGGCTTCGTGGCGGACCTCACATCAACACCCGTACCAGGAGCGTCTCATTCAGGGCTTATCGAGATCTACCCATTTATAGTGGCTGCATTCCTCTTACTGTTTGCATTCCTTGCGCTGATGAAAGCAAGAGACCCAGCAAGAGAAAGGAGTATCAACTCTCGTCACTTGAGGGATGAATAGGCTTTACTTGATTCCAGTAGTAATTGAAAAGATCATTACACCAGCTCAGTGCAGTCTCACCGTTTGTATAGAAAGCCATGTAATCCATTTTCCCCTCAATCGTAGGAAATCCAACCACTGCAGCTCTCTCGGAAAGAACACCTACAAACTCAATGGATTCAGACCATCCTAGGAACATTCGCTCCATGTCTTCCTCCTCATAATGAGGAAGGTATGATTCAGGAAGGTCTGGACGAACCATGCTCTTAGGCATTAGAGCCCTCATGACCACACCTCCCTTTACTGCAGATTCAATCAGAGGAATACTTCCGGTGGGTACTTGGTCCGAAATAAAGCACAGTTCTTCTCTTGCCCCTTCGATGATCGTATTTACACTCTGAAATGCAAGAACCGGATTGTCGAGTAACTTACTATTATGCAGGTCACCTATTCTGACTACGAACTCTCCTGGTAGATGGTTTATTTTATGCGAGACAAAATAATCACGATGCTCAACAAGAAAATCAAGTCCAGGTAGAAGAGAGATTACATTCCTCCCATGCTGTGTGATGTGATATGCTCCATCAGCCTTCTTCTCTGTGAGGAGGGAATCACATAGTCGCTGCATGTGACGTGAGGTCTCCTGTAGTGTCAGTTCGAGGTTCTTGGAGATGTTTGTGAGCTTCATTGCATTGTTGCTCAACTCGAGAAGAATCTCTAATCTGTCAACGTTCGCTAATTCAAACAAGAGAGCACTGAGTTGTTCCATGGTCTTGTTCATAATCATGGTTCCTAATAACTCAAGCTCAATCTTGAGAAATCATAATCATTCCTTAGGAGATTACTTCTTTGTTTGAGACCATGTAATTCATAGTGATATAATATGAAGAAACAAACGAACGAACATGCATTTTCAATCGAACTCTGTTCGAAGAGATACGTGAGTTTTGAACAGTCAAAAGATGTTGAAAGCTCAGTACTAATTGAAGGAGCTCTTGGAGACCTCGTTAGTCTGACCTTTGTGGAAGGAATGATGCTCGAACTGAAGGGGACAACAGGAGTATTCCGGTTGGACATTACTGAATCTGAATGGAATCAACTGCACAAGAAGGAGGCTACCACATAATGGTGATGCCGTTATTGGGTGCAGCAACAGGCATAGTTGAAGACCCGAAAGAAAAACCATCCCAGTTTGATCTGGTCATGAAAGAGGTCAGGAAAAAGACATTTGCTGTCTTCAGTACCGTGGACTTAAGGAACAGACCTCACTCAACAGGAATTATATTCGCGGTTTCGCCACCCGGTGAGAAATTAACATTCTACATTGTGACGCAATCAAAGGCAGCAAAGGTTAGGAACATCAGGAGAAATCCCAACGTTTCATTGCTTGTAACTTTCCCCCATTACTACCTGCGCTTCATTCCAGATAGCACAGTCATGTTTAGAGGAACTGCGGACATAATCTCACTGGATGACCCGGGAGCTCAAGCAGCCTTTGCACAAAAGTCGATGACTCGGATGAATCTCAAGGTCGACTCAGAGGTCCTGAAGGATTCTGTTGTTATCCGGATACGACCGACTGAAACCGCCTACTGCTATGGTGTTGGCATTGGACTGAACAAGATGAGAAAGGATCCCACTTCAGCTCGCTACAAGGTGACAATTCCATCAGAGATGCTCTATACTGATGAGTCAATCACTCGAATAAGGAGGGTGATTTAGAATGAGTGAAGAGATAGCCCAGTGGAAGACAGTGGGTATTTTCGTCTTGTTAGCTTATGGGATAACTTGGTCTATAGCTCTAGCAATCGCTCTCTCATATCATGGAATCATTTCCATAACGATACCCCTTTCGCTTCATTACATTCTTCCATTTGGCTCATTACTATCTGCACTGATAGTGACTTGGATCACAGGTAGAAAGGTCGGTCTGAAAGATTTGATGAAGCGAATGACTAAATGGAGAGTAAGACCGATTTGGGCTGCAGTTGCCATACTTTCAGTCTGGATTCTATACCTAGTGTCAAGTTTCATAATCGTATTAATGGGACAACCATGGCCAGATCTCAGCATATTTGGACAAGTTTTGTATATGCCATATCTGACCTTTCTCGGAGCATGGTTACTCTGGATATTCACGTATGGCATAGGTGAAGAAACCGGTTGGCGTGGTTTCTTACTACCCCACCTTCAAACAAGATTTAGTGCACTCACATCGAGCTTGATTCTGGGCCTAATCTGGGCAGGTTGGCACATCCCTATGTTTCTGTACAATGAGAACCTTATGGCAATGGGACTTATTGGAACAATCTTCTGGGTCATTGGCCTCATGTTTGGTGCTGTGCTTCTCACATGGCTCTATAACAGCACAGAGGGCAGTATTCTCTTAACTGCAATCTGGCATGGTACATTTAACCTCTTCACAGCTGCTGTTGGTCAGGCTGCAGGTGTTGCTTCAGGAATCATCAGTATGTTTGTGATGATTTTGGTTGTGATTATTATTGCCCTCTATGGGAGGGAGAATCTCGCTCACGTGGAGAGGCAACGAAGCGAATGATGATTGTGCACTTTGAGATATGTATCTACAATGATTAATAAGCATCAAACTCAAAGATAGAGCAAGTATTGCGAGGGAGACGAAAAACAGTAGCACAGCATTGAATCCTGATTTCTTGGCAAGCATGAGTAAGCCTCGATAGCGTTCGTCGCAGCTGAGGAGAGACTGTTCATGCATAGAAAGGATGGAGTCTTGTGGAGTTCTATATTTCTGGTGTTCATTTTAGTCCTAGGAGGTTTTGGATTATCCATTGATTATGAGAGTGATCACCAACAGTCAAGTGTATTGGTCTCAGAACCTGATTGGGGTCGCGTGTCCCTGGCGGGCACACCTCATGCGCCCATAACAATCGATGGTGATGACAATTTCAGTGCTACTGCTGTTGCAGAAGGGTGGTCAGGTGATGGCTCATCTGAAACACCATATCTCATCACTGGGTTGGACATCGCCCTTGGAGGAGTAATGGGTCACTGCATCAGCATCGTCAATACTCGAGTCAACTTCACCATCAGCAACTGTAATCTCACAGGAGCAAGTGTCAATCCTGGAGCAGGAATCTACATGAACAATGTCACAAATGGTAAGATCATCAATAACAGTTTCTTGGATGACTACTATGGTATCTACTTCTATGAATGTGACAATAATACAATAACAGACAATGTCCTCGATACGAATACTTGGGGCATCCATCTAAACTACGCAGAATCTAATCTTATAGACAACAATACATGCACAAATCACTGGCGTGGAATAGTCATCTATCGGTCCACACTCAACATGGTGGTGAACAACATCTGTAATTATAATGCTGCGAGTGGAATAGCTATCAATGAGGCAAATTCAAACGTTGTGTCCAACAATATCTGCAATCATCAGAGCTATAATGGAATAGATTTAATCATTGCTAGTTCAAATATAGTTAGAAACAACACCTGTGAAAGCAATGCTGCTCATGGTATTTTCCTTCAAAATTCTCAATTCAATACTGTGTCCAATAATATAGTGAGTAGTAACTCCGATAACGGGATTTCAGTTAGTTCTTCTCATTCTAACACCCTTTCCAGAAACACTTGCGGCAGCAATGGTTTTTATGGTATACTCCTAGAAAACTCGGATTCCAACACTATTTCTCACAGTAACTGTAGTAATAATGGATATCATGGCATTATTTTAGATGATGCTGAATCCAATACTGTTTCAAATAGCATCTGCATCAACAATTATTACTATGGTATATATATCAGCAGCTTCGATTCAGATTCAAATACCGTTTCTAATAATACCTGCAGTAATAATGGGTCGGATGGCATTTGCATTGAATACTCCCTCCCGGGCATGATTACAAATAACACTTGTAACAATAATGGGTATAATGGTATCCTAGTGATTAATTCGGATTCCAACAACATTTCCAACAACACATGTAATAACAATGACATGAGTGGTATATACATTTCTGATGGAGATTCAAATATTATTTCTCACAACAAGATTAGTGGTAACTATTACGGTATGCTTCTTTCTCCTGCACACCATAATGATGCGCGTTGGAATGTCTTCATAGATAATCAGGAAAACGCGAATAGTTATAGTTCCAACAACATCTTCGATTATAATTACTGGTCTGATTATGATGGAATCGATGGAAATCAAGACGGGATAGGTGACTCTTCTTACTCAATCTCTGGAGGTAGTATAGATTCACATCCATTGATGTATCTGCCCTACACACCCAGATGGACTTCAAGTATTCCTGAGAGTCTGACTGTAGAGTATCCTTACTCGTTTTGGTTCGATTTTGATGCTACGGCACCATCTCCCATTTTTTGGTCAGTCAACGATACAATACGATTTGCCATAGACGAAGACGGATTCCTTGAATCATTTGGAGGGCTTCCTGTGGGCAATCATGGATTAAATGTGACCGTCGCTAATATCTATGAATTCTCTCTCTCAGCGATATTTCGAATCAGTGTAGTCAGAGATGCTAGCAATCCCCCTGGTTGGTGGACCATTCCAACGAATCAGGTCCTGACATACCTAACGGAGTTTGAGTATCAGGTGATAGCAATTGATCCCTCAGGTATAGACCGCTGGGAACTCAATGATACAACGCACTTCAGCCTTCAAGCAAGTTTCTATGCAGATGGCAGCACTGCTTGTATCACAAACAAGACCATTCTCCAACCTGGTTCATATGCTCTGGATTTGACAGTGTACGACATCTATGGGAATGAACTCTCAGCTGTCGTTACAGTTACTGTTGAGCCTCCAACATCGGACACAACACCCCCTGAGTGGATTATAGGTCCTCTTGACCAGACTATAGCACATGGAAGTTCACTTGTGATCCAGCTTGCGGCATGGGATGAGTCTGGAATTGACCACTGGGTGATTGATGATATAACTCACTTCTCCATAGACGAATATGGTGTGATTAGAAACAACACCGTTCTTGTAGCAGGGGAATATCCCTTGACAGTGGATGTCTATGATGTATCTGGGAATGGACTCTCAGGAAATCTCACTATCACAGTCAACCCTCCGCAGGAAGACACAACACCCCCAGCATGGGTGACCTTTCATATCACCCAGACTATTGAGTATGGTGAATCATTAGAGGTCTTCATAGAGGCGTGGGACTCATCAGGAATCGACAACTGGTGGCTGAATGACACTAACCACTTTACTCTTGATGAACATGGTCTACTCCAGAATGTTGTGATTCTAGAGCCGGGAGTCTACAGGCTTGAGGTGCGAGCTTATGACCCTTATGGCAATTACTGCTCTGCAATATTAGTCGTGACGGTCCTTGAGGCACCGACCACTACAACGCCTACAACAACTTCTACAACGACCGTCATAATTACGACTACGATAACGACTACAACATCCACATCCTCCATATCCACAACAACTCCTACCACACCCTCACTTCCGAGTGGGATTGATCCCTTGGTGACACTTGTCATAGGAGCGGGACTAGGTGGAGGTCTTGTTGTGATAATAGTCATCATTATGGTGTACAGGAAAGAGGCTCTCTCTCGTTTGGGGAGAAGAGGAACTACATGATGATTGCAGATCATAATCGAGCTCTTGAGATGACTCCTATTCTAGTCATATGACACCATTACAAAGTCATATTGGGTCATCACTGATTTTGGAGAACTAATCCGGGTTTTGTGCTCTGGATGATGGAATATAGAATGATGTTACTAATCGAAAAGAGGGTCACGAAAGTACTCAGTGTAAGAAACTCCAAGGGACCTTCAATAACAATCAGGAAGGCAATAGCGGAGATCCACATGAGAGAATTTGCAATGATTGTTGCGCCCAGCTGTCTCTTAACAGAACCCAAAATTGCAGCGGAGGAGGAATAAGATACAAGTTTAGCCATCAGTGAGTAAGCATCATTTCCTAGCTCAGATAATTTATACAATTCATCCTTATGGAGTAATAGGGGACCCAATGTGCCCAGATGATAGGAGAGAGAAGCACTCTCATCTATTCCAACAGCTCTCTTTATCTCGGTGAACCTCGCACCCTTACTCTCTCCAATGTGCCTTATGATATCACGTCGAATCTGATGGCTAGGGGTCTTGAATACCTCTTCCTCCAAACTGTGAGTGGCATTCTTGTCTTCATTCATAATATTTCACACCTTCATTATGGGATAATTAGAATATAACATACTCAGTGCAATGGATTTTACTAAATTGGGTTTTATTATATCAAGCCATCTCGAAGGGAATTGGATGCTACAATTTTGAGAACCAGAACTAATTTAGGTGACCGAATACATCTCCCAGAAACAATATTTCATTATTGCGTGATTAGGTGAGATAGATGTCTGAAGAGGCTCGTGTTTACAGTTATCGTTGGGCAGTTTTATTGGTCTTTGGTCTGATATTCATGGTCGGACAAATGATGTGGCTTGCATTCACTCTGATTAGGAATGAAGTCACACCAGTGCTAGGACTTGCTGCTGGAGACCCTGGAGTGGTGCTTCTAACAGCATCGCAGCCGCTTGCATTTATCATCCTTTCAATCCCTATCGGGTTGCTGGCAGATAGAAAGGGACTTGTTATCGTGGCAGGCGCTGGTGCGATAATCCAGACATTGTTTGGCATTCTTCGGATTTTCCTGATTAATGACTTCGCAATGATATTTATCTGCCAATTCGGACTCTCGATTGGCTCCGTCATGATCCAGAACTGCATCGTCTACCTGAGCGTGAGTTGGTTTCCCAAAGGTGAGCGCGGTCTCGCAACCGGAGTCAGCACCCTCTTCATGTTGCTCGGGATGCTTCTAGGGACTGTTCTCAGTATGCTACTTTGGACCTCACCACTCTATGGACAACCAGGGTACACAGTATCACTCGCGCAAGCAAACCTTGAATCTATCCTCTATCTAGATGCGATATTGGCCATGATTCTTACAGTAGTCTTCTTTGCAGTTGCTAGAAACAAACCACCACATCCTCCAGATATTGATGTGCTTGCTGAGACCACACCAAACGTCCGTGGTATGCTAAAGGACAAGAATGTCTGGATAATCTCATTTGGATTCTTTGGTGGTTTTGGTATATTCATAGGTCTGACTGCAATAGTAGAGGAGTTACTGCTTAGTCTTGGGTTCGTTATCGAAGCAGGTCTTGGCAGTCCAGCAATTGTGATGGTTCTTTTGATGGTATTCGGTATAATAGGAGCTATTGTGATCCCAGCCATCTCAGATAAAATTGGAAGAAGAAAACCATTCCTTGTCATCTCTCTAGCTGTAGGAGCGATTGCTACGTTGATCGTTGGAACCTCGACTATCATTGAGGTGACATTCATTGCGTCAGCTATACTTGGTTTCTTCTTGATTTCGGTGATGCCAATAGCTCTCTCGATGCTAGAGGAGTTTGAATCAGTTGGACCTGAGTTGTCAGGTGCCAGTACAGGGCTCGCTTTCGAGTTTGGTAATCTGGGAGGTTTTCTTGGATCCATCATATTGGAAGTATTGAGAGTAGGAACATCGTACTTCTGGTCAATCATCTACCTCGTAGTGGTTATCGCAATAGGATTCCTATTGGTTCTTGGGATACGAGAGGGAAAGCCGCAACAGTCTTTGGAGGTAGCCACATCTTAGGAATTCTGAACTCCAACTCAGAAGAATATGCGGAGATTGAATTAGTTCGTATTAAATCAACAATCAATCTTTCCGGTAATTGTGTTGGACAAAAGGAGAGAACTCCCAACCTCGAACGACGTAATATGTTCTGCTTACGAATCCCTTGTAGCTCTCTAGTCCGTATTCGATAATCGCTCCGTCCTCAAGTTGAGAAGCCTTCACGGATTCGTTTCTCTTTGCAAAGAACTTCCGTGCGAGGCCATACTTCTCATCAAGACCTGTTATACGGGCAATATGGATAGATGCAACGTCCGAGTTGCGTTCTCTGGTCAGGATATTCATGACTTTGGCATCCTCTCCAACGACTTCAAATCCACCCCTGCGTAAAATGTACGAAGTCACTATTGATTGTAAATCCTCGGAATTTGTATCGTCTGGTGAACTATCTTGAAACTCGTATCCTTTCACCTTGACACCGGGAGTCTGAGATACACCTAGATGTTTTCTTCGAGCTGCTTCAACGTTCTCTTTCAACCGTTTAGCACGAGCTCTTGATTGCTCCTTTTTTCTCTCCCAGCCTGTGGAGTCTTTATCATCGGTCAATTGTGAAACGCCTGACCCGTTCAAATTTTGTTTGCATATTAATGATGACCATTAGAGAATATTGTTGGATCAGGTGTGTTAGACCCAATCATTAATTTGTGCATAAACACATAATTACATGATGATGTTGATAGAAAGAGCTCAGACACACAGAGTCTGTATACATTTCGTTAATGGATTTTGCACCCTACAACAGAAGCACGTGAATCCAGATGAACAAGGATGCAATAGGTTTGAATATAGATCTAAAAGATACATTGCTGATGAGCTTGAAGAGATCTATGTACCATGCCAAGTTAGAGCTCCGCGTATAGATGGATTACGAAATACTAGTCTTAGTACTCAAGGTAAAATGGTTTATCGAAGAAACGAGGATGGTAGGGGAAGAAGGTATCGCCATAGGAGAGGGCGAAGATTTTGATTGCGTATGGACCTGTTCCCTCACGACGCTTGGGAAGAAGTATAGGTATCAATAATATCCCAGCAAAGATATGTTCGTACTCTTGTGTATATTGTCAGCTAGGAAAAACTATAGAATTAACAAACAAGAAACGGACCTTCTATGATCCAAACAGAATCTTTGAAGATACCCAAGCTAGAGTAGAAGCTGCAATATCTAAAGGTGAGAGCATAGATTATCTCACCTTTGTTCCTGATGGAGAACCAACTCTTGATACGAATCTGAAGAGAGAGGTAGAGTTAGTGGGTCAGTTAGACATCCCTATTGCTGTACTGACCAATGCATCGTTGATATGGGATACTGAGGTTAAAGATGCATTGAATTCAAGCAATTTGGTTTCTCTAAAGATTGATGGAGTAACCGAGGAAATGTGGGGAAGGGTAGACAGACCGCATAAAGCATTAAAACTTCAGAAGATACTTGATGGTATCATAGCATTCTCAGACGAATATGATGGGACTATCATCACTGAGACCATGTTTCTCCATCACATCGATTACAATGAAGAGATTCACAGAATTGCTGAGTTTCTTGACAGTCTGAAAATTACCAAGTCATATATTGCAATACCAACTCGACCGCCAACCTTGGACTGGGTAGAACCAGCAGCAGAGAGGGTTCTGAATCATGCATTTAATAAGTTTGCAGAGGTCTTAGGAGCCAATAAGGTAGAACTACTGATTGGATATGAGGGTGATTCGTTCTCATCAACAGGAAATCTAACTGACGATATTCTTAGTATCACTGCTGTGCATCCAATGCGTGAGGATGCAGTCAGGAAACTCGTGTCATCCGCGAATTCCAATTGGGACATCATTCTTAATTTGATAGATGAAAGAAGACTAATTGGAATTAGATACAAGGGTGATACATACTATATGAGGAGCCTGCCAAGTCGAACTAGTTGATCTCACTATTCCAACAAAATAGTAAGTTCAATCATGTTAATAATGGACTCTTTTGTAGAAGAATCTCTTCGTAAGCTCAGTTGTAATCACATAGACAGAAAGGATTCCAAGTATTATAACGAGAGATAGTCCAGTGAGGGGTATCAATTGCAGGAGTTCGCCAATGGGAGTATAAGGTAGCAGTAATGTGACTAAGAGAATTATGAATGAAACAACCAATAGGTATTTACCGGGTTTACTACGGATGAACGGTTTCTTCGTTCTAACAATAAGCATGACAAAAAGTTCGGTCAGAATAGACAGGGTAAACCAGCTTGACTGAAATTCCGCTTGACTAACCTGGAAAACTAGGACTAATAGTGCAAGGGTCAGATAATCGAAGATTGTACTCTGGATTCCAAAGGTCACCATGAATCGGTTGATGAATCCGATGTCCCATCTCTTAGGGGTTTCAATAAGCTCCGAATCTACGTTATCAGCAGCAATTGTCGTTGCAGGTAAATCTGATAAAAAGTTCAACGCTAATATCTGAGTGGGTAACAGTGGAAGATAGGGTAGGATGAGTGAAAATCCTGCCATACTGAACATATTTCCAAAGTTTGCGGACATGGTGATGAATACGTACTTCATAGTGTTAGCAAATGTCTGACGCCCCTCCTCAATACCCTCGATGAGAACACCCAAATCTTTCTCGAGCAGCACGATCTGAGCGGCTTCCTTGGCTACATCCACCGCTTCAGTCACCGAAATGCCCACATCTGCAGCATGTAATGCTGAAGCATCGTTGATACCATCTCCCATGTATCCAACTACGCTGCCTGCTTTTCGTAGAGCATAGATGATTCGTTCTTTCTGGTTGGGTTCAACCTCTGCAAAAATATCAGTGACCATGACACTCGCCATAAGTGCCTCGTCACTCATGGTGCGTATTTTAGACCCTGTAAGTATGACGTCATTCTTAATTTCTAATTGATGTGCAATGTGACCTGCAATCAGTGGGTTATCCCCAGTGATTATCTTGAGTGTGACCCCAAGCTCACGCATTCGATGTATCACATCTTCAATCCCCGGTTTTAGAGGGTCGTGGAGTACTACAAATCCTAAGAAGGTCATCTTTTCTTCATCAAATGTGGTAATGATCTTCTGGTCACCCATTTCACGATAGGCAACTCCTATGGTCCTGTATCCCTCATTACTAAGTTGCTGATAGGTCTGTAAGGCATGTGATTTCAAATCGCCGATGGTGATGATTCTACCAGATGCGTCTTCTGTGTGAGTGCAGATATCCAAGATGTTGCGGACTGCACCTTTTGTAATCATTATACTTGAACTTCCCTTTTGTGTAAGGATACTTAGTCTTTTTCTCACAAAATCGAATGGCACTTCATCCAGCTTCGAATACTCTGATGCATCGAATTGTGTCTGGCTCACAAGGGCGGCATCAACTGGATTATGATAAGCTGTTTGAAATAATGCATTTAGGTATGCGTAGTTCTGAACACGACTGTGTGGTTCCCCGTTACCATCCAGAGATGAGTTGATTTGGATGACTCCTTCTGTCAGTGTACCGGTCTTGTCTGTGCAAAGAACATCCATACTTCCAAAGTTCTCGATGGAAGTCAGCTGTTTCACAATAACCTTTGCCTTTGCCATCCTCTTTGCGCCATGTGAGAGATTGATTGAGATTATCACAGGCAGCATACTTGGTGTGATTCCCACCGCAAGGGATAGTGTAAAGAGAAAGGAGTCGATAGCAGACCGGTTGAAAGCGATATTAAATGCAAAGATTGCTAGGACAAACAGGAGGGTTAACTGACCTAGCATATTCCCAAACCTATTGATACCCTGTTCGAACTCTGTTATGGGGGGGCGAATTCTGAGCCGTTCAGATATCTTTCCAAACTCGGTCGTCAATCCAGTGGCGACAACCACCGCTATTCCGATGCCTGTGGTCACATTGGTTCCCATAAAGAGTGAGTTCATGCGTTTTGAGAGAACGGTTTGGGGAGGGAGCACTCCAACATGCTTCTCACTTGGGTAGGTTTCACCAGTTAGTGCAGACTCATTAACAAAGAGGTCTTTGGACTCAATTATGATACAATCTCCGGGAATGATATCTCCCGCAGAGAGCCTGATTATATCTCCAGGAACGATCTCTTCGGTTGAGATTTCATCCGCTACTCCCTCCCTGATAACAGTTGATGTGACTCTAACAATGGAATGAAGGTTCTCAACAGCATGGCTTGCAGATCGCTCCTGAATAAATCCAAGGATACTGCTCAGGAGAATAATAAAGATGATAATCAAACCGTCAATACTATCATTTGTGAAGAATGCAAGTAGAGCCGCAAAGAGTAAAATCATAATTATCGGGCTTCTAAACTGAGAGATGAAGAGAGTCAGTGAATCAGTTCTCTTTTTCGGACTGAGTCTGTTACGACCATAGGTTTCTATTCGACCTTTCGCATCCTGAGCTGTAAGACCATTCCTGTGAGTCCCAAGGGTTTCTATCAATTCATCTACAGGGATGCTCCATTGCGGGTGTTCCGTTTCTAGCACATTCATATCTACAATATTCAGTATATTTGAATTTAATCTATCAATGGAGTATTGAAAAACAATGGACGTAACATGGAGTCAGGTTCACATAGAAATACTCCATTGTTTTATTGGAATGGTGTTAATCATGTAATCCAAGAATCATTCAATATCTCAATCTGGAATATCTTAGCGTCATTCCAAAGCTCACAAGTCTTGTAGATTCCCCAGAGGTACATCCCGTCCCATGTGAGACCGGAACATCCCGCTGCAACATCATAAATTTTACCAACTATCTGCCCTTCTTTTGTCCATGCAACCATTATGTTTCCATATGAAGACCAGAAGTGCGTACCATTCCATGTAAACGGACCAACGAGATCTAGCCCCACGTAGATTTTTCGATTGACAGTTCCGTTCTTGTGTATCTCGAATAGACTTGAGCCAGTTCTGTCAGGTAAGTACAGGAATGTGCCATCTGTAGCTATGCACTGACGACCACCGGTCTCACTCTCTGGAATTGGAAACGAGTCGCAGATAACAACACCGGATTCATTCACCTTGAATTTAACGATTTTCAGAAGAGTGTGGTCTTGTGCCCAGAAGTATTCACCATCGTAACAGAGACCTCTGGGTCCAAATATCACACTGCTGTTGATAGGGTAATCAGTCGAGTTACCAAGAATCGGATCTATCTGAACCAGGTTGCCAGTCTCTAGTTTCCAGAGATACCCGTTGGCGTATTCAAATGCCCAACCAAAGCCCAATCCGGTTCCGATTCTACTCACTGCCCTGCGAGTTTCATCAAGAGTGTCATAAACATACATGTATTGGTCTACAAGGTCTCCGGGAGTGTACCCTAGATCATAGGTCTTGCTATCAGGAAACCCAATGTCTGGAATTGGGACACTTCCGTTGCCAAAGTCATTACCAAATTTCGTAAGAATACTCATAGGTTGCAACTTCAGGATTGCAGAATCATTATTGAATCCATCAAATTTATTCCCGATTACGGTAGCATTAGCAAATCCCGCAACTGAAACCGCGGGAGAAGTAGAGGTGTTGTAATTATAGAAATAATTGCCTTCGACAGTCACACTTGAGTCGAATACGATGAATGGTACATGACCACCAGCAAAGATGTTGTTTCGTATTATGACATCATGATTGTATTGCTCGAGTGCTATTTCGTGGTACCCATTCTGGTATACCAAATTATATTCAATAACAGGCGAGGAGCGTTCCATGTAGATGCCCTCTAGGTTTACCCAGCGCACAATTGAGTGACTGATGGTTACGTTTGAGTCAAATTGCGCAATTCCCAGACCAGCGAACTCTATGATTACATACTTGAATATTGATGAGTTGGTATTATGGAGTTCAATACCACCCCAATCACCATTTATAGGAGCATCTGTGTCTGAGGTGAACCATATTTGTTGATCAGAGGTTCCAACAGCTATAACTGTCCCTCCAGCAACTGAAAAACCAACGGATTTGGTGGTTTTGTAACCTCGATTTGGTTGAAACATAAGTCGCGTACCTGGATTAATAGTCAATGTAATTCCTGTAGGAACAAGAATAGATTCATTCACAAAGATTGACCCAGACCATGTTTCGTTTTGGGTTAGAGTTCCACCCTTGAATATAGGACCTTCTGGAGTGGTGGTCGTGGTGGTCGTGGTGGTGGATGTAGTCGTGTTCGTTGTGGTAGACACTGAATTAATGAAATTCATATAAAGGACAATTGAACTTACTACGATTATTCCAATAATTAGAAGACTGATTACTATACGCGACTTACCTCCCAATGTATTCACCTAACCTGTTTGAGTGACAACACTGTTTTCTTAGCAAGTTAAATAGTTTATTTAATTTTAAGCTTCGAGAACAAGTCTGTCCAATGTTATCATTGTCACAACATATAATGAATGAAGAATAAAAGAGAATGAGAGGAATCAAGGTTCCTCTCGAATGTTATAACAAGAAGTACAGGATTACAATAACTATTCCATAGAACACATGGAGAAGGTGTATGTATATCTTATTCAAGGTTGGTCGATAACGCTTGACCACTTCAGCACCAACACCACAAAGGATGATTGAGATGAAGAAGATAAGACCTAAGGTGCCTAAATCCATCATTTCGCTCACCTTTTCTGTGCTTGTAGCTGGAACCATCTATATACTAAGAAAAGCACAACGAAGGCTACAGCATGGATAGCTAGAGTGATTGGAAGTGGAATCGTGATCGAGGCCATCTTTACTAGTTCCATTGCCACTGCACAGATTGCGATTGCTACTGTAAGAAGTATCAATGCTCTCTTTACTGAGTGACCTGATGAATATTCATCAGGATTTGAGTGGATTTTAATTTCGTATATTTGCAATTTTTGATTCACCTGTAGTGATACTACAAGAATTACAAAAC
>Ga0315553_10002042_pt1 | contig 16427 bp, 11 predicted proteins | sample SalMarSW160140MG_FD_203099 | JGI IMG/M metagenome (GOLD analysis project Ga0315553, IMG submission 203099) | Salt marsh sediment microbial communities from the Plum Island Ecosystem LTER, Massachusetts, United States - Salt Marsh Sediment SW1601-40 ... | reverse complement strand
GTGGCCGCAAGCCGGCCTCAGCGTGCCGTGCACCTGTGCTTCGGCAACTACGGGGGCCAGACCATCCAGAAGGGCACCTGGAAAGCCCTGATCGCCTTTCTCAACCAGCTGCACGTGGATCACCTGGTTTTGGAGCTGGCCCGCCGGCCGGACAGCGATCTGGAGGCGCTCAAGCAGGTGCGCACGGGGATCAGCCTGGGTCTGGGGGTCATCGACATCAAAGAAAACGTTGTGGAGAGCCCCGCTGAGGTGGCCCGGCGCATTGAAAGGTGCGAAAAAACTCTGGGACAGGGACGGATCGGCTGGGTGCACCCGGACTGCGGATTCTGGATGCTGCACCGCTCCGTGGCCGAGCGCAAGATTGTCGCTTTGGTTCAGGGCCGGGATTTGTACCTGGGACATCAAAGCCTTCTTGATTAATTGCAGTACCTTGTGCCGCCACAAACGGCTGTCCGGGTTAAAACTCGATGGAGTATCTCTTCATTCTTGAGTAGAGGGTCTTTCTGCTTATCTGTAAGGATTTGGCGGCCAAAGAGCGGTTGAAATGGTTTTCCACAAGGGCGTTCATGATGCTGGCCTTTTCGATCTCGTGTATGTCTATTCTGTTTGCGTCGAACACAGAATCGATGGGCAGATCCTCGGACAGTATTTTATTCTTGGATCCTGTCAGTAAAACAGCAGATTCGATGACGTGTTTGAGTTCTCTTACGTTGCCGGGCCATAAATGTCTTTTCAACCTTCTACCCGCTTCGGCGGAAAGCTCCAGGACTCCTTTTTGGTATTCGATTTGGAAGTGCTCGAGGAAATGGTGGGCGAGAGCTTCAATATCCTTTGCTCTTTCTCTCAGCGGAGGAATATGTATCTGAACGCCTTTTAATCGAAAGTAGAGGTCCGATCGAAAAATGCCCTTCTGGATATAGTCGCATAAATCGATGTTTGTAGAAGAAATCACTCTGGCATGAAAGGGGATGGTCTTCAATCCTCCGATTCTCTCGAAGGATTTTTCTTCAAGCACTCTGAGCAACTTGGCCTGTAGATCGAAACTCATATCACCGACCTCATCCAAGAAAACTACTCCCTCCCCGGCCGATTCGAATTTTCCGATCTTGGTTTGATGAGCGCCCGAGAAAGCTCCTTTCTCATATCCAAACAACTCACTTTCAAGTAATTCCGAAGGTATGGCTGCACAATTTATACCGACAAAGGGCTTCCCTTCGAAGCCTCCTTCCCTGTAGATAAGGCGTGCTATCATCTCCTTTCCGGTGCCGCTTTCTCCCTCGATCAAAACGGGTATGGGGCTCCTGGCGATCAGTATTGCGTTGTCCACCACTGATCTCATTGAATCGCTGACATAGATGAAGTTGTCAGCACCAGGACTACCTTTTTCCTTCTCAATCGAACTTTTTCGCTTGTAGTATTTACAAGCTATTTGCGTGATTTCCTCATTCGAGAAAGGTTTTATCAAATAGTCCGACGCCCCTAGTTTCATAGCCTCTATTGCGTTCTCGATACTGGCGAAGGCGGTGATGATGATGATGTTCAACAATTCCGTTTCGCATCTCTTAATGACTTCTATACCGTCAAGATCCGGAAGCTTGTAGTCTACAAAGGCCAAATCGAAACGCTCTTCTTTCAGTTTGCGCAATCCCTCTGTTGCGTTAGCCGCCGTTTCCACAGAAAACCCTTCCAGACATAGTGCTTTTTCCAGTCCTTCCCGCATACCTTCTTCATCGTCGATCACCAGTATCTTGAACTCGTCCTTGTTCATGTGCTTTCTCCAAGGGGGAGTGTTACAGTGACTGTGGTTCCATTGTCCTCCGAGCTGGCAACATCGATAGTTCCACCATGTTTTTTCGTAATTTCTCTGCACAATGAAAGCCCAAGCCCTATATTGGGATGGACCTTGCTGGTAAAAAACGGATCAAATATCTTCTGTACCTCTGAAGGATGTATACCTTTTCCATTGTCCGCGATGACTACCAGCAGAGCTTCCGTGCTGTTGCGCAGTGTAACGTCGAGGCGCCCATGAGTATGTTGGATGGATTCTATCGCGTTCTTTACAAGATTGAGGAACAGCTGCTTCAGTAAGGTGGTATTACCCTGTATGGTACATGAATCGGCGTTGTTGATGATCTCATACTGAATGGAGTTTTTCCTCAGGATGGGAGAGAAAATATCGAAAACCTGCAAAACCAGCTTGTGTACATCCGTCGCTTCGGCATTCATCATCTCATCTCGTGAGAACTGGAGGAGGTTTTGGATAATATTGTTGATTCTCATGATCTCTGAGTGAATTCTGTCGAGGAATGTAGATTCTTCCTGTTCAGTGAGCTTTTTTGACTGAAGGAGCTCCACATGATTCAGCATTACACCGATGGGGTTATTCAGCTCATGGGCCAAAGCAGCCGATACCTGACCGACAGCCGCGATCTTCTGAGACTTTAGCAATTCTTGTTTCATCATCTCCCTGTCGGTGATGTTTATGATGATTATGATAATCCCTGAAGTACCGTTGTCATCGTCCTTGATCGGAAACAGGTCCACCGCATAGAAAGCTTCATCGATTTTTATCTCCCCAATATTCCTGTAGCCGCCTGTTCGAAATACCTCCTCTATGATCTGCCTGAAAAAAAGGCTTTTGTTGTCAAAGAATGGGATACCGAAGATATCCTTCAGGTCATGATCTGAAGGCAGATTCAGTTTGCTCTTTGCATTCTGATTTATCAGAACCGGATGGTAATTTCGGTCAATTACTATGGTATTCACCTCCAGGCTTTGGAAAACCGCGTCGATATAATGATTCATCAGGCGCAGTTCTTCGTTCTTCTTTTCGAGATTGTCTTTGTCGAGCTTGATGGTACTAACCATCTGGTTGAAGTTATGGGCGAGCATCCCCAGCTCGTCTTTTCTGTTCACCGACAGCTGATATTCCAAATTGCCCCGGGACACCTCATTCGTACCAACAAATAAGGATCGGATCGTTCTTATCAATTCCAGGCCCCAAAAATAAAAGAGAAGTACAGCGGTAATGATCGATACAACGCCGATCATGGAGAGTCTTATTAGGTGCAAACCGCCGCTGTTGAGAAGTGAATTACCCTTGGATATGGTTACGATCGCACCACTCAAGTTCCTGTCGAAAACGATTGGGCGCATAACCGTGTAAAAAACAACGTCTTTCGATCGGAAATACGAGTGATCGGAGCGGCTGGCTATCAAAGCTTCGACGCTGTCTCTGTGGCGGCCGTTGGATGAGCTGTATACGATTTTATTGTCAACAACCACCGCCAGATCTATATCATGTTTCAATGTGAAATTGTAGAAATACATGTTGTCAAAAGCTCTCTGGAACAGTACCAGTCCCGTGATTTTGTCATTAGAATAAACGGGCCTGAGGAAATTGACGTACAAACAATTCAAGAACTGGACGTAGTATAAATTTCGGAGCTTGTTCTCACCTATGTCCTTTTCGATGGTATATGGGACATTGGTGGAGTTGCCCAAGTACAAAACTCTCTTGTATTCATTACTGAAGCTTTCGTATACCGAAATGGTTTCGATGCTGTTTGCCAGGGAGTAGTTGTTGACGAAATTGCGCAGGGGCACCAGATCCCAGGCAAGGGTCGAGTCTTTCAGATAGCTTCGGTATTTATCATGAACATAGAGTTTGGTTTTTATATATTCATCCTCGACAAACTCTGAAACACAAGAGAGGTAGGTTTCTTCGGTTTCCTTGATATCGGTAGTAATCAGCTCGGCTATCTGGTCGAGATATCTCCAGTGGCCCACCAGATCATTCTTGTAGATAACGACGGCGCTGAATAGAAGAATTGACAATACCGGTACGACCAGTGCGATGAGGGCGAACAGAAGAAGTTTGGGCCTTAGGCTCAAATAGCACCTCACTTACCCAGAGCAAGAGCAGATCTGAATCGAGTAGATTCTAAGCCCGAACTCAGGCCGTTGTCAAACCTGAATGAAGGGCGTGGCTCTTGGCATTCTACCTTTGTTTTCCCTACAGGGGGCGTAACAAAACTAAACAGTATTACCCACATTGAGTAGCCCGCCTTCCCTTCGATGATAATTTCTCTCAGGAGAGCTCAAACCACCGCAACTAAGTGCTTGCTGATGAAAGAATAAGGACCCTGTCCGATAACAGCTCGTATGGCATGGGGTTTGCACTACTTCAATAAACAAGAACGGAAAGGAGACAGAAATGACAGTAAAACGACCGATTTGATCGTCTTGGGTTTCAAGCTGTTCCTATTGTGACGACGAAAAAAAATACGAAAGGTAAGGAGAAAAGAAATGAGAGGAAAACTAGGTATTTGTGTTCTGCTGGTCATCTTTGTTTTTGCTCTTCCCCTTGCATTTGCCGGGGGAGGAAGGGAATCCGATGAGGTGACCTTCGTCATGGTGCCCAAGCTGGTTCACCCTTTTTATGAGCCCTGCTACGAGGGTTTCGAGGCTGCGGGAGAGCACTTCGGGATAAAAACCGAGTTTGAAGCTCCGCCCAAGGCCGAAGTCGACCTTCAGGTCAAAGTGATAGAGAACCTGATATCGAGAGGGGTCCAGGGTATAGCTATTTCTGCGACGGACGACACCGGTCTGAAAGGTGTCGTTGATGAAGCAATCGCTGCGGGCATAAAGGTAATCACGTTCGATGCCGACGCCCCCTCCACGAACCGGCTTTGCTATGTTGGTACGAACAACAGGGCCGCGGGCGGTACTGCCGGTGAGGAAATGGTGGCACTGCTGGGCAGCAAAGGCGGCAAGGTGGCTCTCCTGCTTGCTACTTTGGGAGCGCCGAATCTGCTGGAAAGAGCTGAAGAGTTCCAGAAGGCATTCGCCCAAGCGGGACCGCAGTACAAAGTGGTTGCGGTAGAAGGATTCGAGACGGACCTTGCCCAGGCTGTGAACAAAACAGAGGCTCTACTCCAGACATACCCCGACATGGCGGCTTTCTTCGGGGTTTCCGCCTATGGAGGTCCGGCAGCGGCAACCGTAATCAAAGAGCAGAAGAAAGTCGGCAAAGTCTTGGTAGGCGGGTTCGACGACTTGGAGGAGACATTGGAGGCCATTCGAGACGGAAGCATTCAGTACACCCTGGTGCAAAAGACTTTCAATATGGGATGGATCTCTGTCGAGAAACTGATGAGTGCGATGAACGGTGAAAGTCTCTCCGCTTCCTACGATACCGGAGTAATCATCGTAAACAAGGACAATGTCGACTCCTACATGGAGGAAATGAAAAAGGAGCTGCTGTCGCAATGAACAATCACTCGACGAGGGAACAGCGAATGCTGTTCCCTCGAGAGTGTTCTGTTTCTACGACAAGGAGAATCTGATGAGCAGTATTGAAGATGCCGTGCAAGGAAAGCAGAGAGGGCCTGGTATTGTTCGTGCGATCCTGAGAAAAAGAGAAGCGGGCATCGTTTTAGCCCTGATTATCATGAGCTTAGTTATAACAGCTGTTGCTCCGAGATTTGCCAGCGGTCAGAACTTATATCTTCTGTCCCGGCAGATCTCCCTGCTGGCAATCGTTGCTATGGGTGAGTTCTTTACGATTCTCACAGCAGGGATCGATCTTTCGGTTGGTTCCCTCATAGGAGTAAGCGGAGTTACCTGTGGGCTCGCCCTTGCCGCGGGCGTTCACCCGCTTTTTGCAGTATTAATCGGCCTTTGCACCGGTTTTTGTGCCGGTCTGTTTTCGGGTTGGCTGGTTTCATACGTAGGGTTGACTCCTTTCATTCCCACGCTTGCTATGTTGAGCCTGGCCCGCGGGGCGATCTGGGTGATAACGAAAGGCTGGCCCATAACGAATATCCCGAAGCCTTTTCTGTTCATCGGAAGGGGAGACCTCCTGGGCATTCCCTTCCCTGTAATAATCATGTTTGCTCTCGGCATCGTTGCGCATATCGTCCTCAGGTACACGGTTTTCGGGAGAAGGATATTCGCAATCGGCGGAAATGAACAAGCGACATTTCTTTCGGGAATCAACGTGAAGAAAATCAAACTCTTTGTCTACGGGATCTCCGGTTTCTTCGCATCCGTCACCGGGATAATCATGGTGGCTCGGTTTGATTCCGCTCAGGCGGCGATGGGAACCGGCTGGGAGCTGGATGCCATTGCCTCGGCGGTTATCGGAGGCGCTTCCCTCATGGGAGGAGCAGGCAGCGTCATCGGAGTGTTCATCGGCGCTGCAATCATGGGCATAATTCAGAACGGTCTTGTTCTGATGAAGGTTTCCGCCTACTGGCAGACTTTGATTATCGGCGGCATTATCATTTTGGCTGCGACGCTGGACCGGGTTAAGAACAAGTAGGAAAAAGGACGATGACCCGTGATATTTTCGAGATGATCGACATCTACAAGAGCTTCGGAGGGGTTGAAGCGTTGCGCGGCGTCCATTTCAATATCAGAGAATCGGAAATCATAGGACTGTTGGGAGAAAACGGCGCGGGAAAATCCACGTTGATGAAGGTGCTTACCGGCGTGCATCAGCCGGACGCAGGAGAGATACACAGCAGAGGCAATCCGATAAAGATTCATAACACGGTAGACGCTCATGAGCTGGGCATCAGCACCATATTTCAGGAGTTCAACCTTTGTTCCAACTTGTCGGCGGCGGAGAACCTGTTTCTCGGCAATGAAAAAAAGCGGTACAGATTTTTTGTAGACTACGGAAAACAGAAAGAGAAAGCCCTAGATCTGTTTTCGATGTTCAAGGTGGATATAAACCCCGAGATTCCGGTGGGACGCTTGGGGGTAGCACAGCAACAGCTGGTGGAGATTGCCAAGTCTCTCACCTTCAGCCCGTCTCTTCTCATCATGGATGAGCCCACCGCCTCACTTTCAGAAAAGGAAATACAGAACCTGTTCGCTATCATGAGGGACCTCAGGTCCAGAGGTATATCGATCGTCTTCATCTCTCACAAACTGGAAGAAGTGCTGGAAGTAACGGACCGGATTGTGGTTTTACGGGACGGGAAGAATGCCGGCGAGGTGGCAACAAGCGACGCATCCAAAGGGATGCTCATTTCCATGATGGTAGGGAGAGTTCTGGAAAACCTGTATACCGAACGAAAGCACAAGCCCGGCGAAGAGGTGATATTCGAAGCACTCGCTATCAACGGTCCTCCAAACAGCAAGGATGTTTCTTTCACCCTGCACAAAGGAGAAATACTTGGGTTGGCCGGGTTGGTAGGGGCGGGTAGAACCGAACTGGCGAGTTTGCTGATAGGGGCTGAAAAACGAACTTCGGGTGTGACCAAGATCAGAGGGAGGGAAGTGAGAATTGACAGTCCCGTTGATGCGGTCAGAAACGGCATAGGCTATTTGCCGGAAGACAGAAAGACCTTGGGGCTAAACCTGGGAATGAGCACCAGGGAGAATATAACCATGGGAATACATGACCGAGTTGTCTCCATCTACGGTTTTATCAGCCGCGCGAAAGAGGAGAAGGTAAGCGACAGGTTTATCGGTGAACTGCGTATCAAGGTGGAAAACAGAGAGCAGAAAGTCGAGAACCTGAGTGGAGGCAACCAGCAGAAAGTGGCCATTGGCAAATGGCTTGCTACGGAACCTGAAGTTCTCATCCTGGACGAGCCCACCCGCGGCATCGATGTAGGCGCCAAGGCAGAAGTGCACAGGATCATATCCGAGCTGGCAGACAACGGCGTCGGCATACTGCTCATTTCCTCGGAAATGCCTGAGATCCTGCACCTGTCAGACAGGATTCTCGTTATGCACGAAGGCGAGGTTACCGCAGAACTGAGCAGAGACGAAGCGACCCAGGAATCGATCATGCACGCCGCAGTCTCAGGCGCCTAGCGATCTACGGATAGAAACAAAAAAGCCGGCGTATTTATTTTTCTTCCCGCCTGATCTATAATTCCGGCAATGACCGAAGAGCTCGATCTGATCCAGATCGTCACCACGAGTGTCCTCCAGGAACTACCCGACGCGTACTACGAGGCAACCGGTCTGGCTACCGGCATCCACGATCTGAACGGGGAGCTCATCACCTCCATCCCGAAGTACTGCTTCACCAAGTTCTGCCGCAACATGTACTTCTCCAAGGAGGGGCATCGAAAGTGCCGGCAGTGCAACAGCGAAGCCGACAAAAAAGCCTTTGAGCTCGGCGGGCCCTACATCTACCACTGCCATGCCGGTTTGATCGACGTGGCCGCCCCGATCATCGTGGGCGGGTACCACGTAGGAACGGTAGCCTGCGGGCAGATCCTCCTTCAGCAGTTAAATGATCCGTACCGTGCACGTGTGCGCCGAAAGCTCTCCGATTTTCCCCGGAGCTTCATAGAGACCCAGATGGAAGCGCTGGAAGAGGTGTCGGTGATCCCTCTCAAGCGAGTCAGGGGATTCGCCAGACTTCTGTGGGCGGTAGCCAACAACGTTGTTACCCTGATCAACAACAACATCAAGGAGAAGCGACTCAACATAGAAAATGTTAAACTGATATCCGAGATCAGGGCCCGCCTGCAGTTGGAGAAGGACATCCATGCCGCCAAGCTCCAGGTAAAGGAAGCGGAGCTGAAATCTCTGCAGGCGCAGATCAATCCTCACTTTCTCTACAACACCCTCGACTCGATACAGTGGCTGGCCGTGCTCCACGGAGCGGAGGATATCCAGCGCATGATTCACAATTTGAGTCAGGTATTGCACCACAGCCTGGACCGGAAAAATCTGGTGGCCAGCGTCAGGGATGAGCTGGAGCAGATTAAAAGCTATCTTATGATCCAGAGAACCCGCTACGGCGACAAGATTTCCTATTTTATAAATGTCGAGCCGGACGTGCTGGATTTCCGCCTTCCCAAGCTCGTTCTCCAGCCTTTGGTGGAGAATGCCATACTGCACGGGCTGGAGCCTAAACCTTCCCCCGGAAAGATCTGGATCAACGGCTGGCTCAGCACACCGGAGGAAGCGGTTATCGAAGTCGGAGATGATGGTGTGGGAATAGACAGCGACTGCGAAGACCTGCTTGTCTCCCAAATGTCGTCGACCGCGATCAATCCGGATCAGGAGCCCCCCAACCATCACAAGCTGGGATTGCTGAACGTTCACAGACGCTTGATACAGTCCTTCGGCGAGCGCTTCGGTCTGCGCATCGAGGGAAACGGAGGCGTCGGTACGATCGTGAACTTCCGCATCCCACGACCCAATCCAAGCCCGGAAGCCGTCCCATGAACAAGGCGATCTCCATACTGGTCGCGGATGACGAGCACCTGGTCCGCAAGGGGATCCGGCACCTGCTTGCCGATCAGACTGAGTACAGGATCGTGGCCGACGCGGCCAACGGAAAAGAAGCGCTGCAAAAGGCACGGGAGCTGAAGCCCAACATCATCATCCTCGACGTGAAGATGCCGGTAATGAACGGCCTGGAGACGCTTAAACAGCTCAATCAGCTCAGTCCCGACTCCAAGACGATCATCTTGAGCGGCCACAACGACTTCACATTTGCCCAACAGGCCCTGAAGTTCGGTGCCAACGATTATCTGCTGAAACCCACGAATCTGCAGGAACTGATGGCAGCACTGGAAAAGGCAAAAACGCATATCCTGGAGGACAAGGACACCCAGAACAACCTGTCCAACGGCATGACGGCGATCACCGAACAGTTTTACGCTTCACTCCTGCGCAACGAGCTCCAAGCTGCGGAGATCTCCGAGAAACTGAAGAGCCTCAAAGTCCAGGAGAAATCTGCTTCGGTTCTGCTAATCAGTTTCGATGACCGCTACCGCCTGCAGTCCGAGAAATCTGAGCAAGAGTATCGGAGGCTGTGTCTAGATTTGAAGCATCGGATAAAAACATTCCTCGACAGGGAACTCCAACGCCCGATTCCGGTGCTACACTTGGATTACGGGGAATGCGTGGTCGTGCACTTCTCATCCCAACAGCCGGAGGCGACAAATCTCGCCCAACTGATCCTGGAAAATATCAGGGGTGAGTATCCGTTCACAGTGGCGGCTGGTTGCGAACGGTCCATGCCGCTCATCAACGAATCCTACAGAGATGCCAGGGAAAAAATCAAAAACAGGTTGTTGATCGGCGGGAAACGGGTCATCTCTGAATCGGCTGGAACCTCCACGGCACAAACCCCGTATCCGGAGGAGATCGAGAAGTTGATCACCAGAGCCATCCGCTTCGGTGATTGCGAGCAGGTTCAGGCCGCTGTCAAGAAGATGTTTGATACGGTGGCCTTCCATTTAACCTCCCCCGAAGCCTGGACGCACCTCAGTTATCACCTGCTGGAACTTGCCTATTCGGTTCTGACGGATCTAGAGGTTTTTACGAATGAACGTATCAGCTTCTTCGAGAAGAGCGGAGAGATCCGCAATCTTTCTTCGGCGCAGGACATACGTTACTTCGTGACCCGCAATCTGGTGGATATCGCTGCCTTGATCCGTTCCATGAACACCGGTCCATCCATCGCCATTCGCAAGGCGATCTCCTATATCAACGACAACTTTGCCGACCGTATCGCCCTGCAGGACGTCGCCGGGCACACCTGTCTGAGTCCCAACTATCTCAGCCAGCTTTTCAAGCAGGAAACCGGGAAGAGTTTTCTGGAATACCTGACCCATTGCCGGGTGGAAGCCGCGAAAAAGCTGCTGGTTCAATCGAATCTGACGATCTCGGAGATCGCCTTCAAGCTGGGCTACGACATGCCCAGTTACTTCAGCGAGGTTTTCAAGAAGAGCGAGGGCCTAACTCCCAGCCAGTACCGGAAGGGCCGAAAGTAGGTTTTACCTCCCCCCGGAGGATCACTCGAGGTTCAATCAAGCATCACCCGGGTTCCACCATCCTCCATAGACCGGTAGGCCCCCAGTATGATCTCCAGGGATCGGCGCATCTTGCTCCCCGCGGTTATAGGCGACCGCCCGCTCTCCAGGCAATCGAGGAAGTGGGCGATCTCGAGGTGGAAGGTGTCTTTCTGCGCAACGACGATCTCGGTATCGAAGTAGGAGCCCTCAGCCACTACATCCGGCTTCTCCGAGAAAACACGGATCCTGCCGCCGTGGGTACCCACCGCTTCGATGCTCCCCAGCTCCCCGTCGATTCGAAGCTGGTGGATCTCCTCTCCGGCCGCAGTGACCGCACTCTTGTAGCTGTTGCTCTGGATCATCGTGCCGATGGCACCGTTTTCGAAAAGAAGCAGGGCGATGCCGGTATCATCGGCACCCATCTCCGGGCAGCGTTTGGGCGCCTGCAACGCCTGGACCGCGCTGATCTCCCCGACGATCATGCGCAGCTTCTCCACGTCGTGGATCCCGCCGGACATCATCATCCCTCCGGCCGCTCGTTGTGCATCGAGGAACCAGGGCCGGTTCTGCTTGTAGTCTTCGGTGGCGTAGGCGCCTCGGGTCATCTGCACCAGCGCCGGCTTGCCGATGATCCCCTCTGCCATCAAATCGCGAACCTTCCGGTACAGGGGGCTGTACACCTCGTTTTCCGCGACCATCAGCACCAGGCCGGCCTTCTGCGCCGCCACAATCATGGCTTCCGCTTCTTCCAGCGTGGCCGCAATCGGTTTCTCTACCAGGACGTGCTTGCCCGCACCAAGACAATCGATGGACACCGGGGCATGCATATCGTGGGGAAGACAGATGTCTACGGCATCCAGATCCGCATCGGCGATCGCCTCCCGGTAATCGGTGCTGATCCGCCCGCTGTTTTGGATCCGCCGGACCTGTTCGGCCCTCTGTTCGTTCGTATCCACGGCCCAGGCCAGCTCAGCTCCGCATTCGGCAAACGCCCGCGCATGCCTGATCCCGGCCCAGCCGCAACCTATCATCGCCACTTTCATATTTTGTACCTCACCTTTATCACGGGTCCCGGCCACAGTACTTCGATTCCGTGATGGGGAGTCGAACTACAGGTATAGACCTCGTTTTTTCCCTTCCTCAGCATGGCCAGGGGGATGTCTATCTCTCTGAGGGCGAAATCGTGGTTCCGCCCGATCCGCGGCAGCAGTTTCTTTCCATTGATTCCGATCTCATCTGCTTCGTACCCGTTCCAGGTACAGATAATCATCCTGGCCTCCTTTGCCTGATCCAGGTTGTCCTGGATGTCTATGGTACAGGAATGCCTGCTGCCATCCCGGCTCTGCCAGCAGGCGGGAACACCGCGGGGAGTGTACATCAGGCATTTCTCCTCACCCCTGCTCCGCGGAAGCTCTACTACCGCAGATACCCGGCTCATCCCTTCATAATCTGTGATACGTGCCATTATCCCCATTGGCTCTCCCTGCTCCGGTATCCAGGAAGTGTCGATCTGCACTGCGTAGGGAACCCCACTCACAGTCCCAAGATGGTTCACCAACCGGCCGTATCGGAACCGATAGTGCCATTCCCTGTACTGTCCGTCCCCGTTATGATCGAAATCTTCATAAAGGCCGAAAAAATCGATGCGGTCGATGCGATCGCTGGTTTCCGACCGGTCCGGCTCCAGGGCAATTGAAAAGCAGCGATCATCTTTGCGGGCCGGCAGCCTCAGCCGGCCACCGGGATGGGGTTTGTCGGAATCGTAGTATATGCGGAATATCACCCCGTAGATCCCCCACTGGCCCCAGCCGATATCGTGAATCAGGTGGCTTATCTGATTGCCGCAGGAGAGCTCGAATTTGTTGCCGCCCTCCTGCAGTTGTTGCAGGGGTACGGCCACAACGGGGTAGCGCATGTATTGGTAGGACTCCGGCCGCTGCGGTCCCATCGAAGCGGATTCCGGGATATCGATCCACTCGTGCCCGTTTATCCTGATTGTCTTGTTCGACGTCCCGGCGTGTCCGCCCCACTGCTCGAGGCAGCATTCGGCCCGGACCGCCCCCCGCAGATCGTCGATTTGAACGCTGTTGACCGGATTGGGCAGATACTTCCGCGCTCCCTGGTGGGAGGTTTGCGGGTCGGTTACCCTCTGCCAGTTCAGATACGGGCAGTCTATGGTCTTCCAGGGCCCGTTCCAGTGGTACTCGCGAAACACATCCCCGGGAGAGAATCCCAGCTTATCCGCGAACATCTATCACCCCTTCGTGGACCCCAGCAGGATCCCCTTTACGAAGTGTTTCTGGATAAAGGGATAAACGAGGATAATCGGCAGTACCGTGATGATGATGGCCGAGGCCTGGATAGTAGCGGGAGCGCCGACATTCACCACGGCGGCCACCTCTTCGGTAACGGCGCTGGAGATAACCTCCCTCAGGTAGAAGGAGAGGGGGTAGAGTTTTCGGTCGGTCAGATAGAGAAGGGCATTGAACCAATCGTTCCAGAACTGGACCGCGTAGAACAGCGAAATCGTGAACAGGATCGGTTTTGCCGAGGGGAGCACGATCCTGAACAGGATCACGAAATCGTTGGCCCCGTCGATGCGCGCCGACTCCTCGATGCTCACCGGCATCTCGGTGAAGTAGTTCTTCATCAGGATCAGGAAGTACATGCTCATCAGGGTCGGCAGAAACAGGGCGAACAAGGTGTTCCGCAGATGCAGCTTCTGTATGAGGATGTACAGGGGGATGAGCCCGCCGTCGAAGAACATGGTGATGATAAACAGGATGAAAATAAGGTTCCGCAGCCTCAGGTAGGATTTGGACAAGAAAAAGGCGGCCATAGAGGTTACCGTCATGGTCAAAGCCGTTCCCGCGACCGTGATGAAGATGCTGACCAGCAGGGCGCGCACGACCCGTATCTCTTTGAAATTGTGCAGGTAAGGCCTCAAGGTAAAGCTCTTCGGCACGACATGATACCAGTCGGAGTAGTAGGCCTGATCCGTGGAAATAGAAATCACCAGGATATTCCAGAGGGGATAGAGGGTGGTCAGGGCAAAGAGGATCAGCAGCGAATAGTTGAATGCGTCAAAGGCTGTCATCCGTTTCCCGATCACCAGCTACCTCCGACCCTTAGTAAATCGATGCACGTCCCCAGCGCCGGGCCAGGCTGTTCGCCACCACCAGAAGGGTCATCCCGATAAAAGAGCGGATGAAACCCGCAGCCGCCAACCGGGAAAAGTTCGGGTTATGGGACAGGTTGCGAATGATGTAGGTCTGCATGATATCTCCGGTTTCGTAGACCAGAGGACTGTAGAGATTGTAAACCTGGTCGAAGCTCCAATTCAGCACGGACCCTAGATTGAGGATGAAGACGATAATCATGGTGGAAGCGATACCGGGAAGGGTTATATAGAGCAGCTGCCGAAACCGACCGGCGCCGTCCACCCAGGCCGCCTCATACAGCTCCGGATTGATGGCGGCGATCGCCGCCAGATAGATGATCGATCCCCAGCCCACCTCCTTCCACACGTGGGTCAAAACGATGAAGACCCGGAAATAGCGGTTGTCCTGGAGGAAATCGAATTTGCCGATTCCGATCACCTCCAGCAGGTGGCTTACCGCACCGGTCTCATAGGCAAACAGAGAGTTGAAGATGCCCGCCATAATCACCCAGGAAACGAAATGGGGCATGTAGGTGATGGTTTGGATGGAACGCTTCAAAAGTATGTGCCGCATCTCATTGATGAGGACGGCCAGCGTCACCGTGGAGCTGAAGCCCAGAGCCAGTTTGCCTACGTTGATAAGCCAGGTGTTGATAAAGGCTCTCTTAAAGCCGGGATCCGAAAGCAGCCAGAGGAAGTGTTTCAATCCCACGAAGGGGCTGCCGAAAAATCCCCTATTCAACGAGAAATTCTGGAAGGCCATGGTGACGCCGTAGATGGGCAGGTAGCGGAATATGATCAGCCAGACCAGGGGCGGCAGAATCATCAAATAGAGGTACCTGTAACGACGGATGTGTTTGCCCAACGGTTCGTGACGGATCTCGTGAAGTTGTCTAGGCATGTTCCCTCGAGCGATGTGAACGGACGGGACCGGCGGGCGGGTTTTCGATTCCCGCCCGCCGCTGTAATCTCTTACTTAATATTCTTGTCGTAGTAATCCTGATACAGAGCCGTCCATCTGTCCAGGCCGACCCGTTTGAGCTCGGCCTGATGCTCCTCCCAGGTTTTTTCGAACTCCCCGGGTTTGGCGGCGACACACTTGGTCCAGCCGGTGACGATGGCGTCTATGACGGCGGTCTCCAGATCGTTGTGCTCGGGGAAGAGGACGAATTGAACGGGATTCGGATCTCCGAACCACTTTGCCCCCTCCTTGTACTCCAGGCGGACGTTCGCCTCATCCTTCTTGCTGGCCGGGACAAAGGGTACCGCATTGGCGTAGGCTTCCTCGAAGGTGACATAGTCCTTGGCCGGTATGTAGCCTTCGCAGTTCCCCTGACCTAGATAGAAGTTGAGGGGATGGTAGAGCTGCTTCCCGTAGTCCTGCTCCCACCTTGCTTCGTTTCTGTCGTAAATGCCGTCGGCGCCGAAGCTGCTCCAGTGCACCCCTTCAACCCCCGCAACCAGGAGCTGACGCCCGGCCAGGGACTGGAAGTATTCCAGACACTCGATAGCTTTGGCCGGGTTCTTGGACTTGGACGTGACCACGGCGTAGATCTGCACCATCATGCCCTGGGCACGACGGAAGTTGTAGCCCTTTGCCGAGAAGGGTTGCAGCAGGCTCACCTTGGAGCCGGGATCGATTTCCTTGAGGCGGGCGGCCTGGCTGGTGAAGGGATTGATCACCCAGCCCATACCGGCCTTGCCGGTCATGATGTACTTTTCGGTGAGCTGCGGGAAACTGTTCATCGACGGGAAATCGTGGTTGATCAACCCCTCGTTGTACAACCGGTTCATGTATTCGAGCGCCGCCTTGGTGTTGTCCATGGTGCAGATATGGGTCAGCTTGCCATTTTTAATATCGAAGTTGACGTGCTGGTCCCAAAAGCTCGAGGGCACGCCGAACATGGACATGATCGGGATCGTGGTCCTGCGGATCTGCCGGTCCCCCTCGAACTGGAATCCCGTGGTCTGGCCTGACGGATCCATATCCTTGAAGCCCTTTAGCGCCTTGTACAGCTGCTCTTCATCCTGGGGCAGGCCCATTCCCAGCTTATCCAGCCAGTCCTGACGCACCATGGTGCCCCAGGCAACCCCCAGAGGCACCTGCGGTATCGCCCAGGCTTGCCCTTCGATCTTCAACGGTGTAAACGTTGTGGAGTTGGTGATCTTGTAGATGTAGGGATGGGTCTCCGCAGTGATGTACTCGTCCAGCGCAATGATCGCGCCGTCGGACTGCCACTTGGGAATGTTGTCCACGGTAGTGACGATGTCCACATCATCCCCAGTGCTCAAGATAAGGTTGACCTTCTGCCGGTTCTCGCTCCACGGGGCGGTCACGAACTTCAGATTCACGTTGAGCCGCTTTTCCAGCTCCAGCACGACGGGATCGGTCTCCGGGTCGATGGTAATTCCGCCTCGGTAGATCGTGATGGTGACAGGCCCCTCTGCCGATGGCTGTCCGCTCCCCCAGGCAAACAGGCCGGAAA
>Ga0315553_10002040_pt1 | contig 16429 bp, 10 predicted proteins | sample SalMarSW160140MG_FD_203099 | JGI IMG/M metagenome (GOLD analysis project Ga0315553, IMG submission 203099) | Salt marsh sediment microbial communities from the Plum Island Ecosystem LTER, Massachusetts, United States - Salt Marsh Sediment SW1601-40 ... | reverse complement strand
TAACGGCGGCAAAACCGACAACGGCGCTGCGGACGGTGGCGACAAAACCGACAAAGGCGCGGCGGGTGGTGGTGACAAAACCCCGCAACCGCCTTCCCCCAAGGCCGAAGAAAGCCCGTGGACCATCGAGGTTGCTGCCGACACCATGTGGGTGCTGGTCGCCGCGTTCCTCGTGTTCTTTATGAATGCCGGGTTCGGCTGCGTGGAATCGGGCTTTTGCCGCTCCAAGAACGCGGTCAACATCCTGGGCAAGAATTTCGTGGTGTTCGGCATCTCGTCGCTGGCATTCTGGCTGTGCGGCTTTGCCATTATGTTTGGCAAAGGCTGCATTCCTGCCGTGGACCAGTTCATGGGCACCAACGGCTGGCTGCTGTTCGGGGCCGATAACAGTCCGGCGACAGGCGATGCGTACGCGGGCGTCTTTGGGTCGCTGGATTGGACGGGCGTGCCGCTGCACGCCAAGTTCTTCTTCCAGCTCGCCTTTGCCGGCACGGCGGCGACGATCGTGTCGGGCTGCGTGGCCGAGCGGATTCACTACCGTTCGTATATGGCTTTTACCGTGTTCCTGGTGGCCTTGAGCTACCCGATTACCGGACACTGGATTTGGGGCGGTGGCTGGTTGTCGAGCCTTGGTTTCTGGGATTTTGCCGGTTCGACCGTAGTGCATAGCGTGGGAGGGTGGGCCGGTCTGGCCGGCATCCTGTTGTTGGGAGCGCGCATCGGCAAATTCCGCGACGGCAAGCCGCACGCCATACCCGGCCACAGCATGGCCCTGGTCTTTTTGGGCGGTATGATCCTGTGGCTCGGCTGGTTTGGCTTCAACCCGGGAAGCACGATGGGCATTTCCGGCGCCAATGCTAAGTCCGTGGCGAATATCGTCGTGACCACCAACATGGCGTGTGCCGCGGGCCTGGTGGCCGCTACCGTTGTCGCCTGGACGATGCTGGGAAAACCCGACTTCAGCATGACGGTCAACGGGGCCTTGGCCGGCCTGGTGGCAATCACGGCGCCGTGTGCCTGGGTGACGCCGGTGGGGGCAGTGATCATCGGGCTGGTGGCGGGCGCGCTGGTGGTGTACGGCGTGCTGATGTTCGATCGTTTGAAAATCGACGACCCCGTCGGTGCGCTATCGGTTCACTTGGTTAATGGAATCTGGGGCACCTTGGCGGTCGGCCTGTTCGCCAGCCCCGAAGGGGTCGGGTACGTAGCGGGGGACGAGGGGCCGCTGGCCGGCTTGTTTACCGGTGGCGACGCTACGCAACTTGGCTATCAGGTAGTTGGCGTACTGGCAGTTGGCGCCCTTACGCTGGTCGGCTCGCTCATCGCGTGGACGATCATCAAGGCGGTCATGCGGCTGCGCGTCGATCCGGATGAGGAGATGAAGGGACTGGACCTGGGCGAAATGGGAATGGAGGCCTATCCCTCGGATACGGTCGCCTAGCCGGTTTTCCCGCTTTACGGAGCCGAATCCGTTAGTTTCCGAGCCTGGCCCAAAACCGTCGCGGAGAAGGGGGGCAGGCACACCCAAAGTTTTCAGTGTTCAGTGTTCAGTTTTCAGTCGGCGGGTGGACGACCAACTGATCCGCCAGGGGCGGAACAACTGACATCTGACTGCGGACTCGGCAAAGTGAGTCAGTCCCCGACGGTTTTCGGATAGGCAGTTGGTTATCCACCGCGCCGCGGGCGCAGGAGCACAAGAATGAAGAAGGTTGAGGCCATTGTCCGCCACTTCAAGCTGGAAGAGGTCAAGAATGCCCTCACCGAGCAGGGCATACACGGCATGACGATCACCGAGGTGCGCGGATTCGGTCGCCAGAAGGGACACACCGAAATGTATCGCGGCACCGAGTATGCCGTCGACTTCGTGCCCAAGGTTAAGGTGGAAGTCGTCTGCTCCGATGCCAACCTGCAGACGGTGCTCGACATCATCCTCCGCACCGCCCAGACCGGCCAGATCGGCGACGGCAAGATCTTCGTCACCGAGCTCGCGGACACGATCCGCATTCGCACCGGCGAAACGGGCGAAGATGCATTGTAGGGCGCCGTTCCAGCGAGCACCGGAATGCTCGGCGGAACAATTACTTGTACTGAACCTTTTGTAGCTGAACTCGCAAGAGTTCATACAGCGGGGCAATCTTGTGGGCTGAATCCTCGCGAATTCAGCGACCGCGACCAGTCGCTGCTTGCTTTCTACCGTGGCCGAATTCCGCTTGGCGCCCTACACTTTCTTACAAGAAGTGTTGTTGCCGACGATCGGTGCCCTAAGTCCGATCCCCGCCTTCCCTTGTGCCCGTCGCCCGGTTCGGTGCCCGCCGACGTGTGCCTCAAACCACTCGCCGGCGGCGGAATCGCGTGGCCATGAATACACTACCGCGTCTGCGCCCGGCTGTGCACGCCGCACGAGCGCGGCTGGCTGAGGGACGCGAGAAGCTCAAGCTCCAGCACCAAAGCGGCTCCCCGGGCATCCAGGTGTGCGCCCGCATGACCGACGTGGTCGACGGCGTGCTCCGGGAACTATTCGACGACGCCCTGGCGACGTTGGGCGACGACAGGGTGGCGACGCTGGCGGACGAGGCGGCGCTCATCGCACACGGAGGGTACGGTCGCCGCGACGTGGCGCCCTACTCCGACGTTGATCTGATGCTGCTGTGTACCGGGCGCGTGCAGTCGCGGATGGCGCCGCTGGCCCGGCGGCTTACGCAGCACGTGTTCGACGCGGGGCTGCAACTGGGCTTCAGTTTGCGTACGCCCGCGCAGGCCTGCTCGTTGGCCTGGCGCGATGCCACCGTCTTCTGCTCGCTGTCCGATGCCCGATGGCTCGGCGGTAGCGAAGAGCTTTTTGCCCGCTTCGCCGCTCGGTTTCGCCGCGGGGCCTTGCGTCGCACGAGCAGTTTGCTCGGTCAGATCGAGCACGCTCGGCGGCAGGAGAGGCGGCAATTCGGCGAAACGGTCTACCTGCTGGAGCCCAACGTCAAGCGTTCCCGCGGCGGCCTGCGCGACATCCAACTTCTGCGGTGGACCGGCATGGCCCGGTATGGGCTGGCTAACCCGGAACATCTGTACCGGGCGGGCTTTCTGTTGCAGGAAGATCACCGGAAGCTGCGTCGCGCGAGGGAGTTTCTGCTCCGCCTGCGCAACGAGCTGCACTTTCACGCCGGCAAGACGTACGACGTGCTCGATCGCGGCGAGCAGGTACGCATTGCCGGGTCGTTCGGGTATGCGGCCAGCGCAGCGCTGCTCCCCGTCGAGCATTTCATGCGCGACTATTTCGAGCACACCAGCAACGTTCGCTACATCGCGGCGAATTTTCTGGCCGACGCACAAAACCGCAAGGGCTTGCTGGCTTATCTCGCGCCACTGGTCAGCCACCAGGTGGAAGGCGACTTTCGCGTCGGCCCGCGGCACATCGGCGCCACCCGCCGCGGCATGAAGAAAGTGTGCGGCGACCTGGCCGAAGTTCTGCGTCTGATGGATCTGGCCAACCGCTACGACAAGCGGATCGATCACGCCACCTGGCAGGCCATCCGCCAGGCCATGACCGACGGAGCGGTCCCGGAGCTTTCGCGCGAAGCACGGCAGCGGTTCCTTTCGCTCATGTCGCAGCCAGGGGCCCTGGGCGACGAGCTGCGGCGGCTGCACCAGCTTCGCGTGTTGGAGAAACTGGTGCCCCCCATGGCGCACTCCCGCTGTTTGATGCAGTTCAACGAATACCACAAGTATACGGTCGACGAGCACTCGATCCGCGCGGTGGAGCGGGCCACCGACTTCCTCAGCGACAGCTCGTTGGTGGGCGAGATCTATCGCGGCATCAAGCAGAAGGGCGTATTGCACCTGGCGCTGCTGATGCACGACATGGGAAAGGGATACACCGACGACCATAGCGAAATGGGTTTGCGGCTGGCGGCGGAATCCGCCGAGCACCTGGGGCTCGGGCCGCGCGACACCGAAACGCTGAGCTTTCTCGTCCACAAGCACCTGCTCATGTCGCACTTGGCGCTGTGGCGCAACATCGACGACGAAGCGGTCGCCGTGCAGTTGGCCGTTGAGGTTGGCTCGCCTGAGATGCTGCAGATGCTGTTCGTCTTAACCTGCGCCGACCTGGCCGCCGTGGGACCCGGCGTCTTGAACCAGTGGAAGCGGAAGCTGATCTCCGATCTGTACCAGCGCACGATGCAGCAAGTGGCCGGAGAAGCGGCTCCCGACGCCGACGAACGCCTCCGCCGCACGCGGCAGGAGCTACGCGGGCGGATTGCCGACGATCACCACGCCGACTGGTGGGACAAGCAGATCGCGGCGCTCCCCGCGAGCCTGCTGGACGGCGAGGGCGACCGCGTTCTGGCGGACCTGGAGCGGCTCAAGAACCTCCCGCGTCGCGAAGCCGAGGCGTGGGGGCGCTACGACCCCGTTCGCCATACGGTCGAGTACACGGTCGGAACGTACGAAGACATCGCGCCGGGCATTTTTCACCGGCTCACCGGCTGCCTCTCGAGCAAGGGGCTCCAGATCCTTTCGGCCGAAATCCATACGCTCGCCGATTCGCTGGTGCTGGACCGCTTTCACGTCAACGATCCTGACTACTCGGGCGAGCCACCCGCGCACCGCCTCACAGACGTGAGCCAGGCATTGGTGGCGGCGCTAAAAGACGGTTCGGGCAAGTCGCCCGTATTTCGCCGCACTTGGCAGCCGCGCTCGCCCGCGCCGGCGGGCAAGCTCCCCACGCGAGTTCGCATCGATAACAGCACGTCGGATCGGTTCACCATCATCGACGTATTCGCCCACGACCGACTGGGTCTCTTGTACGCCATCACGCGCTCGTTGTTCGAGCTTGGGCTCTCGGTGGGCTCGGCCAAGATCGGCACGCGCGTGGATCAAGTCGTCGACGTGTTCTACGTGACCGACCAAGCGGGACGAAAAATTGAGGACGAAGAGCGATTGGTGCAGATTCGCGACCGGTTACTGCAGGCGATCGGGCAAGTCGAAGGCGCGTAGGTTCGTGACATTACTCACGCGCCTTCACGTAGTCGACCTGCCTTGACCCGACCCCCGCGACTCGTCAGACTGAAATGCCACGCCTGCATGTAAGTGGTCGAGATTCGCGCTGAAACGGCGCCTCCCGTGTTTCAGGAAGCTTGTTATGTCGACGTCGCACGAATGTCTCAGCCTGGCGCCTCCCCGCGGACGAGCAACGCGCCACGTGTCGCGCAGCACGTTGACGCGCACCCTGATCGCTGGCGGTTTCGCGCTCCTCGTCGCCGCCGTACCTCCTTTCGCCCGCGCCCAGCAAGATCAGCCGCCCGCCGAACAGGAAAAACCACGCGAGGTCGATGCGCGACTCAAGACCATCGGCTCGCTGGGCGCCTCGCATATCTACACGTCGTTCGGCTACATCGGCACGGTGGCCGATGCCATCGCCAAAGACGTCTACCCGCCCGAGCGGGCCGAAGACCTGATGCGAGAGATGATCGGGATGATCGACGTCAACATCGCGAACCTTCGCGAGGTGCGCAAGACGGGCCTGACCGAGAGCGACGTCGCAGCCGTCGACGCCATGATCGAAATCTACGCGTTACTCAAGCAAGAGGCCCAGGCCCTCTCGCGTTACGCCAAGAGCCGCGACATGGAAGATGCCCGGGCCTTTGAAAAAGCGCGGCAGACGGCCTGGCCCCAAATTGCCCGGCTACTCGGCCTGAAAGTGGACAACCGCCTGCCGGATAACGAGAATCCGGACAATCAGAAACCCGACAGCAAGAAACCGGACGAATAGGCGCCGACCGAGCCGAGCCCCTGACGGCGGCAGGAGGGACGCCGCGTTTCCGGCCCCGACGGGTCGCGGAACAAAGGCCCATTCGCTGCTTCTTCTCGCAACGGGGCGTGCACCGGCAGCACGCGGCTTCCAGTGAGTCGCGGGTACCGCCGGGCCACGGTGCGGCGGACAGATTCTTCCATCTACCGTTGCGTTCCCTTCGGGGATTGATAAACTAATCGGCTGTAAAACTGTTGAACGGTATTCACTTAGGAGTAGTTCCGACAGACGCAGAGTCAGGGAGTATCGTGGCCCTTGAGCGGAAAAAACAGGGTAAGTTGTTGGTTGCAGACAAGTTGCGGTAGCACATGACGATCACGAAAGAGCGGAAGCAGGGCTTGATCCAGGAGTTCCGGCGCGAGGGCAGCGACACCGGCTCGCCCGAGGTGCAGATTGCGATCCTCACCACGCGGGTCAACGGCCTGACCGGGCATTTGCAAACGCACAAAAAGGACTACGCCAGCCGGCGTGGCCTGTTGGCGCTGGTCAGTCGCAGAAGGCGACTGCTGGATTACTTGCGGAGGAAGAATCCGCAGGGATATCTGGATATCATCGGGCGCCTGGGCATTCGCAAGTAGAGCCTCTTTCTTTTGTGCCGAGCGCGCGTTCTGGCGTGCCGGGCCCGTCAAACGGGCGATGTGCGGATGGTGCTTACGGCTTTCTGCACCTGCCGCGCACCTGTTTTCGGCCCATGCGGACAACGAGGTCCGGCGACACCGGACCAGGCTCGCGGCCCATGCGTCTGAGGGAACGCAGAAACAAGGCAGGACAATAAGGTGAAGGTGCGTGTAGAGAAGCAAATCGGGCGCAGCGTATTCAGTCTGGAAACTGGATTGCTGGCCAAACAGGCCTCGGCGGCCGTCGTCGCCGAGTATTCCGATACCGTCGTCCTCACCGCAGTGGCGACGGGCCCCCCCCGGCCGGGACTCGATTATTTTCCGCTCACCTGCGACTACCGGGAGCGCACGGCCGCCGCGGGGAAATTTCCCGGCGGCTTTATCAAGCGCGAAGGCCGCCCGACGCTGAAGGAAACCCTCACGTCGCGGCTCATCGACCGGCCGATTCGACCGCTCTTTCCCGAGTGGTTTCACGACGAGGTGCAGATTCAGAGCATCGTCCTGTCGAGCGACCGGCAGACCGATCCCGACGTGCTGGCGATGAACGGCGCCGCGGCAGCGGTGCTGCTTTCGCCGCTACCGTTCCACGGGCCGCTGGCTTCGGTGCGTCTGGGACGAGTGGGCGGTGAGCTGGTCGTTTTCCCCTCGCAAGAGGAGCTGGAAGAAAGCGACCTGGACCTGATTGTCTCCGGCGGGCCTGAGTCGGTGCTGATGATCGAGGGCTTCGCCCGCGAGATTCCCGAGCAGGAAATGCTCGATGCCGTCCGGCACGCACAATCGGTGGTGCGGGAATTGTGCAACATGCAGCTTGAGCTGCGTGAGAAGGTCGGCGTTGCGAACGCCGAAATCGTCGCACCGTCGGGCGACGGCGATCTGTACGAGCAACTCCAGTCGCGCTTCTTCGGCGACTTCAAAGCCGCCAAGCAGACCACGGGCAAGCAGGCCCGGGCCGACGCGGTCGCGGAGCTGAAAGCGCGGGCGCTGGCCGAGACGATTCCCGACCCCGCGGCCGAAGGCGCCGTGTCGGCCGGCGACTTCGGGTCGGCCTGGCACAAGCTGGAAGGACGCGTCGTGCGCGACCTGATTCTCGCCGGCACGCGACCCGATGGCCGGGATTCCAAGTCGCTGCGTGCGATCGAGTGCTACGTCGACGTGTTGCCGCGCACCCACGGTTCGGCCGTGTTCCAGCGCGGCGAGACGCAGGCGCTGGTAACCGTGACGCTGGGCACGGCCCGCGACGAACAGCGCGTCGATGGCCTGATGGAGGAGTACTCCAAGAAGTTCATGCTCGACTACAACTTCCCCTCGTTTTCGGTGGGGGAGTGCCGGCCGATCCGCGGACCCGGTCGCCGCGAGTACGGACACGGAGCGCTAGCCGAGCGTAGCGTCAAGCCGGTGCTCCCTTCGCCCGAGGATTTTCCGTACACGGTCCGCGTCATCTCCGACATTCTGGAATCGAACGGCTCTTCGTCGATGGCCAGCGTGTGCGGGGCCACGCTGGGGCTGATGTCGGCGGGCGTGAAGATCAGTAACCCGGTCGCCGGCATCTCGGTCGGCCTGGTCCAGGAAGGCGAAAAGTGGGTGCTGTTGACCGACATCATCGGCGACGAAGACCACTTCGGCGACATGGACTTCAAGATCGCCGGCACGCAGAACGGCATCACCGGCATCCAGCTCGATTTGAAGATCGGCGGCATCAGCGAGGAGATCATTGCCGCCACGCTGACACAATCGCGCGACGCGCGGATCGAGATTCTGCGTGCCATGCTGACGACGATCGCGCGTCCCAAGGACGACATTTCGCCCTTTGCGCCGCGGCTGTTGCGGCTGAAGATCGAGCCCGACAAGATCGGCGCCCTGATTGGCCCCGGCGGCAAGAACATCCGCGCCATTCAGGAAGGAACGGGCACCGTGATCGAGGTCGACGACGATGGCGTCGTGACCGTCGCCAGCTCGAACCTGGAGTGGGCCGAGGCGGCGCGGCAGCAAATCGAAGCCTGCACGGCCACCGTGCAGGTGGGCCGCATCTACGACGGCCGCGTCACCAGCATCAAGGATTTTGGCGCCTTCATTGAGATTCTCCCCGGTCGCGACGGGCTGTGCCACATCAGCGAGCTTTCGACCGGCTACGTGAGCAGCGTGGCCGACGTGTGCAACGTAGGCGACCCGATGAAGGTGCTCGTGATCGACGTCGACGCCCACGACCGCGTGAAGCTGAGCCGGCGTCGGGCTCTGGAAGAGCTCGGTCTGGCCGATGAGCTGGTGACCGCCGGTGCCCCCGGCGGCGAAGGCGAACGAGACCGCGACCGGGATCGGGACCGCGACCGGGAGGGGGATCGCGATCGTCCCCGACGCCCGCCGCGACGCCGCGAAGGAGGGAACGGTGGCGATGGCGGCCGCGGTGGACGCCCGCGCCGTTAATAGCCCGTCTGAAGAACGTTCAGAGAAGGGGACACGCCCGTTTTGCCTCACGGACTCGGCAAAACGCGCCGGTCCCCCACGTTGTTCGGACAGGCTCCAATCGTCGACCATGTTCCCCGAGAACGAGAATTCGCTCGACAGCCCGAACGATGAGCCCCAGGGGCTCGCGGCCCAATACAACGAGCTGGCCGAACTGGCTGGTTCACTGGCGCACGAGATCAAGACGCCGCTGTCGGTCATCCGCCTGAACATGGACCTGCTGGCGGAGGATCTCAAGGATGTGCAGACGCGCCAGGGTCGCAGGGCGCTGACCAAGATCGACATCGTGCAGCAGCAGTGCACCCGGTTGGAAAACCTGCTGAACGACTTTCTCAAGATCGCCCGGCTGCGGCACCTCGATCTGCGACCGGGAAGCCTCAACGCGCAGATCGAGCAGGCGCTCGACCTGTTCGAGCCGCAGGCCCAGGCCGCGGGCGTGGAGGTGGTCCGCTATCTCGACCCCGACTTGCCGGTGATTCTCATCGACCCGGAAACGCTGCAGTCGGCGGTGGTGAATCTGGTGAAAAACGCGCTCGAATCCATGCCCCATGGCGGCCAGCTTCTGGCCCGCACCTACGTTACACGGAAGGGAGTGGCGCTCGACTTGATCGACTCGGGTTGCGGGATGGACGCCAAGACCGCGCTGCGGATGTTCGAGGCGTTTTTCTCGACGAAGAACGGCGGTTCGGGACTGGGGCTTCCCACGGCGCGCAAAATCGTCGAGGCCCACGGCGGACGGATCGACGTGCAAAGCGCCCTGGGGCACGGGACGAAGTTCACGATCGAGTTTCCCCGGCCGGCGCGACTCACGTCGGGTCTTACCGATGGTGGCGGGGCCACTGCGTCGTAGCAACGGGCCGCCGAGCGCACTGAGCGACAGACCGCCGAATGACCAATGTCCATGCACAAATGACCAATTGGGTCCCGTGCGCCGGGTGAGCCGCATTGGTCATTTGGATTTGGTGATTGGTCATTATCCCACGGTTGGGTCATTTCGACCCTGTGCGTGAGTCGCGGGGTTCTGGTCGCTCCGCAGCGAGTTTTGTATTATCGCTGGCATGTCGCAGCCCTCTGTCGCCGACTCGGCCGAAGCCGCTGCCTCGTCGGTACGCGTGCTGATCGTGGATAACGACCGGCAGCACGCCGAGGCCATGTCCGAAATCCTCGAGCGGGAAGGCTATCCCTGCACCACCGCCACCTCCGGGCCGGAAGGGGCCAGTTTCATCCAGCGCGACACCTACGACGTCGTGGTGACCGACCTGGTCATGAACGAAGTCGATGGCATGGAAATCCTGGCCAAGGCTCGGGAGTCGCTCCCCGATTGCGAGGTGATCGTGGTTACGGGACACGGATCGGTGCCCAAGGCGGTCGAGGCCATGCAGAAGGGGGCCTTCAACTTTCTGGAAAAGCCCGTCACCGCGGCCCGACTACGGGCCGTCGTGGGCAAGGCGGCCGCGTCGACCCATTTGCGCCAGCGGAACCTCGAGCTGCACCGGCGGCTCGACGAGCGGTTCGGCTTCGAGGGCATCGTCGCTTCGAGCGAAAAAATGCTGCAAGTATTGGAGCGCATGCGGCGGATCGCCCCCACCGACGCCGGCGTGCTCATTACCGGCGAGAGCGGAACCGGCAAGGAGCTGGTGGCCCAGGCGTTGCACCAGAACAGTCCCCGCAAGAGTAAGCCCTTCGTGGCCCTGAACTGCGGCGCCGTGGCCGAGCACCTGGTCGAAAGCGAGCTGTTCGGGCACGTCAAGGGAGCCTTCACCGACGCCCTGACCGACCGCGTCGGCAAGTTCGAGTACGCCAACGGGGGGACGCTGTTTCTCGACGAAGTGGGCGACATGCCCATCGCGACGCAGATCAAGCTGCTGCGTGTGCTGGAGGAGCGTCAGATCACGCGCGTCGGCGACAACAAGCCGGCCAGCGTCAACGTGCGCGTGCTGTCGGCCACGAATCGCAGCCTGGAGCGAGCCATCGAGCAGGGCACGTTTCGCAACGACCTCTATTACCGCCTGAAGATCGTCACGATCGACCTGCCTCCACTCCGCGAGCGCCGCGACGACATCGTTCCGCTGGTCGACCATTTCCGCCGGCAGTTCGCCCGGCGGCACGGCAGCCCCGTCAAAATGGTGACACCGGCCGTCATGCGCCGCTTTTTCGCGTACGATTGGCCGGGGAATGTAAGGGAGCTGCGCAACGTGATCGACCACATGGTGGTGCTCGACTGCGACGGCCAATTGGACGTGGACGACCTGCCGCCGGAGCTGGCTGGGCCGGCGCCGAGCACCGCGCTCTCGGCCACGGGTTCGGCCGAGGAGCTCGTGGGCCGCTCGCTGCCGGACATCGAGCGGTGGGCCATCGAGCAGACGCTCAAATTGACCGGCGGCAACCGCGAAGAGACCGCCCGCATCCTGAAGATCGGGGCACGGACGTTGTATCGAAAGCTCGATAAATATGACCTTGCCTAGAACGGATTCGGCGCCGACGATCCGTCGGCTTTCCCCCTCGGTGGTGAACAAGATCGCCGCCGGCGAGGTAATCGAGCGGCCGGCCAGCGCGCTTAAGGAGCTGCTGGAGAATGCGCTCGACGCCGGCGCCACGCGGATCGACGTGGCAATAGGGCAGGGGGGGAGCGAGCTGCTTAGGGTGACCGACAACGGTTGCGGAATCGAGGCCGACGAGCTGCCGCTGGCCATCGCCAGTCACGCCACCAGCAAGATCAGCGATGCCGACGACCTGTTCCACGTCCGCACGCTGGGATTTCGCGGCGAAGCGCTGGCCTCGATGGCCGAGGTGAGCCACCTTGTGATCCGCAGTCGAACGGCGGCGGCGCACGAAGGGGCGGAGCTCGAAGTGGTGGGCGGCGAAGCCCGGCCGGTCGCCCCTTGTGGCTGTGCGTCGGGAACCACCGTCGAGGTGCGGCGGCTCTTCTTCAATACGCCCGTGCGACGCAAGTTCCTCCGCACGACGCAGACCGAGATGGGACACTTGGCCGAAGCGTTTTCGCGTGTCGCTCTGTCGCACCCCCAGGTTCACATGACGCTGCGCCACAACGACCGCGTGCTCCACGATCTTCCCCCCACCGAAACCTGGACCGAGCGCATCGCCGCCCTGTTCGGGGCCGACGTGTCCGAGGCGCTGATCGGCGTATCGGGGAGCGACGGGCCCACACGGCTGGTCGGCTGGGTCGGGCATCCGCAGGCGAGCCGACCCAATAACCGCATGCAGTACCTGTTTCTCAACGGGCGGTACGTGCGCGACCGCTCGCTGGCCCACGCGCTGGGCGAAGCCTACCGCGGCCTGTTGATCAGCGGACGCTATCCGATCGCCTTCCTGCGGCTCGACATGCCCCCCGACGCGGTCGATGTCAATGTGCATCCCACAAAGTTGGAGGTGCGGTTTCACGACTCGGGCCGCGTCTACAGCCTGATGCTGGGTACCTTGCGCAAGAAGTTCCTGGCCTCCGACCTGACCAGCTACATCGGCCCCTCGGCGCCGGGCGAAGGTGCGGAATCGAGCGGGCTCGACCAAGCGCAGGCCGAAGCGCACCGGCGTCAGCTCGTGGCCTGGGCCAAAGGGCAGGTCGACTCCGATTCGGAAGCGGGCGGTTCCGCAGGGTCCACGCCCGGGGAATTGGATTTGCGATTCGACGACGCACAGGGCACGCCGATCCAGCTCACTCGATTGGGCCGCCCCACGTTGCCGGCAGAATCGGGCGCCTTGAGAGGCAGGCCGGAAGCGGTCGGGCTATCGGGGGCGCAACATCGAGCAAGCGCAGAACCGCCGCTGCATGGTCCGACCGACCGGTCGCGGGCCGAAGAGCAATCGCCCGATGCATTCGAGGATTCCTCCGCGTCGCCGGACGATCGCGGCGCCCCCACACGTCGCGGCCTTTCCGCCATTCAAGTACACAATCGGTACCTTGTGGCCGAAGGGGAAGAGGGCGTGCTCGTCATCGACCAGCACGCCTTGCACGAGCGCATCCTGTACGAGCAGCTTCGCGAGAAGGTGCTCTCGGGCGCGATCGAAACGCAGCGGCTGTTGGTGCCCGAGCCGGTGCACATGACCGCGGCGGAGTGTGCGGCGGCGCTGGAGGCGCGCGAGGCACTGGCGGCGTTGGGCATCGCGGTCGAACCGTTCGGGGGCGACACCGTGCTGGTGTCGAATTACCCGGCCATCCTGGCGAACTTCAGCCCGACCGAAGTGCTGCAGCAGGTGACCGAGCATCTCTTACACGGCGGAAGGACACCGGAGCTGCGTGATCTCGTCGACGAGCTGTTGCACATGGTGGCCTGCAAAGCGGCGATCAAGGCGGGGGACCGCCTGTCGCACGACGAGATCGCCGCCCTGTTGTCGCAGCGTCACCTTTGTCAGGACGCGCACCACTGCCCCCACGGCCGGCCGACTGCGCTCATCTTTACCCGCGAAGAGCTGGACCGACGCTTCATGAGAAAATAACACGAGCGCGGCATCGCGGCCGATGGGTTGCCCGCCCGCTCGGGGCAGGGCCAGGCTCGCCTTTCCATCGCGCATTGCGCGCGGCCAGGTAGCGGCGTCGTGGGCCCGCGGCTACCTTGAAGGTCGCTCTGCCCGCAGTCAAAATGGTGGTTGGAATCGGGGGTGCAACCGGAGGCTGTCGTCTCGTACGGCGCACGCCCGACCCCGGTTCTCAGGTTCGTGGGCAACCCGCCTTTGGTGGCGGAAATCGCACCGCTGAATCGCTACGGGAGCAGTCGTCGCCTCAATGATTTGCGTGAGCATTGCCCGCGGTCGGCATCGCCAAATGATGGCCGAGCACCGCCACCTGGTCGAACAGGGGGCACAATTGGTCGAGCTGCGCATCGACTACATCCGCCGCGACATCAGCCTCAAGCGGCTGCTGGCCGATCGCCCGTCGCCCGTCATTATCACTTGCCGCCGCGAGGCCGACGGCGGCAAGTGGACCGGCAGCGAGGAGGCGCGGATGATGCTGCTGCGCAGCGCCATCGCCGAAGGGGTGGAGTATGTCGACCTCGAGCACGACATTGCCGGCGACATTCCGCGCTACGGCAAGACCAAGCGCATCATCAGCATGCACGATTTCGACAGTACGCCGCTCGACCTGCCGCGGATTCACGCGCGGCTGGCCGCCCTCGACGCCGACATCGTAAAAATCGCCACCATGGCCCAAACCCCCGCCGACAACGTGCGGATGCTGCGGCTCGTTCGCGATAGCGAGATTCCCACCATCGGCATCTGTATGGGGGAGATGGGCATTCCCACGCGTTTGTTGGCAGGTCGCTTCGGCTCGCCGTTTACCTACGCCACGTTCCACCACGAGCGCACGCTCGCGCCGGGGCAGCTCAGCTACCGGCAGATGACCGACGTCTACAACTACGACGCTATCACCCGCAAGACGGAAGTATACGGCGTCGTGGCCGACCCGATCGGGCACAGTCTTAGCCCCATCGTGCACAACGCCGCCTTTCGCCGACTGGCAAGCGACCGCGTTTACATTCCCTTTCGCATTCCCCGCGAGCAGCTCGAGGACTTTATGCTCAATTGCGAGGAGCTCGGTGTGCGGGGCCTGAGCATTACGATACCGCATAAGGAAAACGTGCTCCGCTATATCGGCCGCGCCGACGAGGCCGTGCAGGGAATCGGTGCCGCCAACACCGTGTTGTTTGAGAATGGGCAGGTCGTGGGCCACAACACCGATGCCCAGGCGGCCATCGAAAGCCTCGTGGCCGTGCTGCCGAGCGAACCCGGCGAGCTGCCCTTTCATTTCAAGACCGCGTTGATTCTCGGAGCCGGCGGCGTCGCGCGGGCAGTCGGTTATGCGCTGAGGCGCGCGGGAGCCGATGTCGTTTTTGCCGCGCGGGAGCTGTCCAAGGCGGAGGAGCTGGCCGGGCGGCTGGAAGGTCGCGCCGTCGCCTGGCACGCGCGGGGCACGGTCAAGGCCAGCGTGCTGGTCAATGCCACGCCGGTCGGCATGCACCCCAACGTCGACGAGACTCCGTTCGAGCGGAGGCACCTGCGGCCCGCTACCATCGTCTTCGATACCGTCTACAATCCCGAGCAGACGCTGTTCATCAAACAAGCGCGGCAGGTGGGGTGTGCCGTGGTGACGGGCGTTGACATGTTCGTGCGGCAGGCGGCGCTGCAATTCCAACTATTCACCGGCACCGAGGCGCCCGTCGACGTGATGCGCGACGAGGTCCGCCGCGCGATCGGACCCTACGGCCGAGGCTGAAGGATCGCGGTGGGACCGTCTTGCGCCGTGAGCGTTGCCCGTTCCTACCGTAAGGGTGATTTCGAGGCACTGCGGCAGGCGAGAATTCAAATCCCAAATCCCAAATCACAAACATTTTCCAAATCACAAAGGGAGAAAGCTGCAAACGAACCCGTTAGCGGCAATGACGGTACGCCGGCACCTCAACGATGCGCGTCACCACTCCCGTTTGGGATTATGAGGTTCTGTCCGCTTTGAGGTTTGTTTGGGATTTGTGATTTGCGATTTGGAGCTTTTCCCCTCAGCGCCTCGGTGCCAACGACTGACGCCGATCCTCGCAATTCCATGCTTGTCTACCTCATCGGATACCGCGGCACTGGCAAGTCGACCGTGGCGCGACTCTTGGCGGAGCGGCTTGGCTGCTCGTGGGCCGACGCCGACGCGTCGATCGAAAGCCGCGCCGGCAAGTCGATCCGACGTATCTTTCATGAGGAGGGCGAAGCGGCCTTTCGCGACTTCGAATCCGCCGTGGTGGCCGAGCTCGCCGCCCGCGCTGGTGGTATTATTGCACTGGGGGGCGGAGCACCGATGCGCGAGCGAAACCGCACTGCCATCGCGGCCGGCGGCATCGTAGTCTGGCTCACGGCCGATCCCGAAACGATTCGCAATCGGCTTGCGGCCGACCCGGCCGGTCTGGCGAGTCGCCCCAGTTTGACGGGCGCCGGGGCTCTGGACGAAATCGCCACCCTTTTGGCCGAGCGTTCTCCGGTTTACCGCCAGTTAGCGCACCACGAGGTCGATACCGTGGGAAAGACGGCCCGCGAGGTAGCTGAGGAAGTGGCGGCGCTGGTGTCGAAGTGAGCCCATAGCGAACAATTCGCCGCTCACGATCGATGGGCGTGCGAAACCCCAAATCCCAAATGACAAATCCCAAACAACACTCAATCATCAAATCCCAAGCTCCAAACACTGTCGAAGGTAACGTTCATTGTGAGGTTTGGAATTTGGAAGTTGGAATTGGTTTGTGATTTGCAATTTGTGATTTGGAGTTTACCGCGCGCAGTCTCAACGGTAGATAGCGCTCCATGAACGCGGTTCTGGCCATTCCTCTCGAACTCCGCCTCGCCGCGCTGTTTGCGATCGGCGCGGTTGTCGGGGGCCAGCTTAACCGCGCCATCTATCGACTTGCGTGGAACCGCCGCAGCATCAGCCCGTGGTCGGCGCCGCCCGAGGGAGTCGCACGGCGATCGTGGCTGGCGTGTGTGCCGATTCTTGGTTGGCTCGCCATGCGGCGAGAAAGCGACGTGCACGGCCGCGGCTTCTGGATTCGGCCGATGCTCA
>Ga0315553_10002038_pt1 | contig 16436 bp, 11 predicted proteins | sample SalMarSW160140MG_FD_203099 | JGI IMG/M metagenome (GOLD analysis project Ga0315553, IMG submission 203099) | Salt marsh sediment microbial communities from the Plum Island Ecosystem LTER, Massachusetts, United States - Salt Marsh Sediment SW1601-40 ... | reverse complement strand
GCGGGGCATTCCCACGCCGCAGCTTCCGCGCCTGAGCGCTGTCGAAGAACCAGCGGAACAGTAAGGGCGATGATCTTCCCTGGGCAGGCCGCGTGGCCGCGTGGGCCGCAGCCAACCCCTGAAGGGTTTCGACTGCCCATCCAGTGATATAAGGGATCTATGGACGACTCGGCGGCCCGCTTACGGGCGCATGAAGGTGCTCGCAGCCGGGATCGCGGCAAAACCGTGATACGGCGCGGGCGCAGTGACCTCGCTTTTCAAGGCAAAACCGCTCGGCAGGCTCGACGCCTTGCTGTCGATCGACTTCATTGCCAGTTCGCTCGCCGCGCTTCCAACGAGGTGAATGGTCTGTTCCGTCACTTCGACGGAGCCCTTGTCCAGCAGCGCCAGCAATTCCAGCGAGTTCAGCGCGGCCTGGAACCAGCGCGCATCCAGCTTGTCATTGACGGCTGTATCGTCCTCGATGACGTAGCCCGAGAATTTCTGGCGCACGAACTCCAGCAGCTGAGTGCGATTGTCTTCGCTCGGGACGACACCGGTAATCTTCACCGCGCGTTCACCGGTCACGGACGCATGCCATGATTTCTCCGGCGGAGCGATGCGAATGTTCTTAATCGGAACGCCGGTCGGTTTGTCTTTCTCGATCAGCGTCTTGACCTCATTCAGCACGACGGCCGTGCTGGCGGCCCCTTGGAGTGAAAGGCCGTTATCGTCGACGGAGGCCTGGCCCGTCTCCAGATAGCCGAGCAGTTTGAGCGCGAAACTGAGCCCGCCGATCTTCACATCGCCATCGACGGCGTCTTCGTTGACCGTTACGCGGTCGCTGAGATTGACCGAGGGAAAATTGGCCTTAATGAGCCCGATGAGGGTCTTGTAGTCCTCTTCGGAGGACATCTTGCCCTTGAGTTTGATTCGATCGGGTTCTTTGTAGATCCGGAGGGAGTAGGTGATCGGGAGGCTTTCGACCGCCCCGCTATTTTGAACGACCACCTCATCCTGCGGGATGAGTTCGGCTGGCTTGGTATCGGCCTCGTCGGCACGGGCGGGTGCGCTTATCCAAAAAATATATCCGCAACAACTAAGGACGAAAGCCAGAAAGGCTCGTGGCCGTTTCACGGGCTGCTCCCCCGTCATTTCGATGACACTCCCGTCTGACAAAGCCAATGGGTCGTGAATGCGCTCAGCGCGCGTTACGCAAAACGCTTCATGCCCGGCTTTGCTGTTGCTTTAGTTCATCTACCTCAGCCGCGTGAAAGCAGCCTGTTTAGGAGGACAATTTAGAATTGTCAACGCTGCTGCGTGCAATTACGCATTCTTGTGATTTGCAGCACAATCATCAAACTAGCCAAATTTCGTCGCTTTTCCAAGCATAAGCGGCGAATTTAGTGAAAAAGTTTACTGACCATTCATTGTGGGATTTGGCACGCGACAAAAAGCGGCGTACCAGCCTTTGCCGATACGCCGCTTTAATCGTTCTACGCCGAAAATTATTCTGCCGCTTGGGCGCCCGGGCTTTCCGTCAGCGCCGGAACCGGCTCCTCATCGGACGGCTCGACCTCGCCGGCGCGCGAGCGCTCTGCAAGAATCAGCTCATCGCGATGCTGCGCGATCTTCTTCAAGCGGCTGATCGTACCGCCCGTGCCGGCCGGGATGAGACGTCCGACGATGACATTCTCCTTGAGCCCGTCGAGCGTGTCGACCTTGCCGATGACAGCCGCCTCGGTGAGAACGCGCGTCGTCTCCTGGAACGAGGCCGCAGAGATGAAGCTCCTGGTCTGCAGGCTGGCCTTGGTGATGCCCAGCAGAACCGGGTTCGCCTTGGCCGGACGGCGTCCGCTCGCCTCGATCAGGGCATTGGCGTCCTCGAACTCGATCTTGTCGATCTGCTCGCCCTTGAGGAAATCGGTGTCGCCCGGATCCTCGACCTCGACCTTCTGCAGCATCTGGTTGACGATCACCTCAATGTGCTTGTCATTGATCGTCACGCCCTGAAGCCGGTAAACCTCCTGAATCTCGTTGACCAGATAGGAAGCGAGCTCCTCGACGCCCTTAATCGCAAGAATGTCGTGCGGCGCAGGGTTACCGTCCATGATGAACTCGCCCTTCTCGATCCGGTCACCTTCCTGGACACTCAAATGCTTGCCCTTCGGAATGAGATATTCGATCGGCTCGAGGGACTCTTCATCCGGCACGATGGAGATCCGCCGCTTGTTCTTGTAGTCGCGGCCGAACGCCACCGTTCCCGATATCTCCGCGATGATCGCGTGATCCTTCGGACGCCGCGCCTCGAACAGCTCGGCAACGCGCGGCAGACCGCCGGTGATGTCGCGCGTCTTGGCCGATTCCAGCGGAATACGCGCCAGCACGTCGCCAGCCTTCACGCTCTGCCCCGGCTCGACCGAGAGAATGGCATCGACCGAGAGCAGATAGCGCGCTTCGCCGCCCCGCCGCAGTTTGGCGGGTTTGCCTTTCTTGTCTTTGATGACAAGCGCCGGCTTCAGGCTGGAGCCCTTCGGATGAGCACGCCAATCGATGATGACGCGGTGCGTAATACCGGTCGTCTCTTCCGTCTGCTCGTTGACCGACAGGCCTTCCACCAGATCCTCAAAATCGACGACGCCGTTCACCTCGGTCAGGACCGGTCTCGTATAGGGATCCCATTCAGCCAGGCGCTGTCCGCGCTTGATGGTATCGCCTTCATCGACCCGGAGATGCGCGCCCTGGATGATCTTGTAGGTTGCGAGCTCCTTGCCTTCCTCATCCTGAACGATGACAAACATATTCCGCACCATGGCGACGAGACGCCCCTGGCTGTCACGCTGGATATTGCGGTTCCGGATCTTGATCTTGCCCGCGAAATTCGACTCGATGAAAGAGGAGTCGACCACCTGCGCCGTGCCGCCAATATGGAAGGTGCGCATGGTGAGCTGCGTGCCGGGCTCGCCGATCGACTGCGCCGCGATCACGCCGACAGCCTCGCCGAGATTGACGACCGTGCCGCGTGCCAGATCGCGCCCGTAGCAGGACCCACACACGCCATTGCGCGTCTCGCAGGTCAGCACCGAGCGGATGCGGACCTCCTGCACCTGGGCCTCTTCGATCGCCCGGGCTTCGGCCTCTTCGATCAGCTGACCGGCCTTGACGATCACCTCGCCGGTTGACGGAGCGACGATGTCATCGACGGCCGTGCGGCCGAGCGCACGCTCGCCGAGCGAGACGATCACCTCGCCGGAGTCGATAATGGCCGTCAGCTTGATGCCCTTATCCGTGCCGCAATCGTGCTCGGTGATAATCGAGTCCTGCGCGACGTCGACGAGGCGGCGGGTCAGATAACCCGAGTTCGCCGTCTTCAGCGCCGTATCGGCAAGACCCTTACGGGCGCCGTGAGTCGAGTTGAAGTATTCGAGAACCGACAGCCCCTCCTTGAAGTTGGAGATGATCGGCGTCTCGATGATCTCGCCCGACGGCTTGGCCATCAGGCCGCGCATGCCGGCGAGCTGCTTCATTTGCGCCGGCGAGCCGCGCGCGCCCGAATGCGACATCATGTAGATCGAGTTGATCTGCATCTCGCGCCCGGTTTCCTTGTCAACCTCCACCGCTTGAATGCGTTCCATCATCTCCTTGGCGACGCGGTCCGTGCACTTCGCCCAGGCATCGACAACCTTGTTGTACTTCTCACCCTGGGTGATGAAGCCGTCATTATATTGCTGCTCGTAATCGCGCACGAGGTCCTGGGTGTCGGCAATGATCTTCGCCTTCGTCTCAGGGATCAGCATGTCGTCCTTGCCGAAGGAAATGCCAGCGCGGCAGGCATGCGAGAAGCCGAGCGCCATGATCCGGTCGCAGAAAATGACCGTCTCCTTCTGGCCGCAATCGCGGTAAACGGCGTCGATCATCTTGGCGATGGCCTTCTTGGTGAGAAGCTGGTTCGCCAGATCGAAGCTCACGCCGGGCATTTGCGGCAGAACTTCCGCGATCAGCATGCGGCCGGGCGTCGTCTCATAGATCGCCGACACCGGCTCGCCGTCGTCGCCAAGGCTGGTATAGCGGGCCCTGATCTTGGAATGCAGCGTGACGACGCCACTGCTCAGCGCGTGCTGAATTTCCGCGATGCTGCCGAAGACCATATCCTGGCCGGGCTCATTCTCGCGCATCAGCGAGAGGTAATAGAGGCCGAGCACGATGTCCTGCGACGGTACGATGATCGGGCCGCCATTGGCCGGGTGCAGGATGTTGTTGGTGGACATCATCAGCACGCGGGCCTCGAGCTGGGCTTCCAGCGAGAGCGGAACGTGAACGGCCATCTGGTCGCCGTCGAAGTCGGCATTGAAGGCCGCGCAGACGAGCGGGTGAAGCTGGATCGCCTTGCCCTCGACCAGCACGGGCTCGAAGGCCTGGATGCCGAGACGATGGAGCGTCGGCGCACGGTTCAGCATCACCGGGTGCTCGCGGATCACCTCATCGAGAATGTCCCAGACTTCCGGCTTCTCCTTTTCGACGAGCTTCTTCGCCTGCTTCACGGTGGCGGCGTAGCCTTTCGCGTCCAGCCGCGAATAGATGAACGGCTTGAACAGCTCCAGCGCCATCTTCTTCGGCAGGCCGCACTGATGCAGCTTGAGCTCGGGGCCGACCACGATCACCGAACGGCCGGAATAGTCGACGCGCTTGCCCAGCAGGTTCTGCCGGAAGCGGCCCTGCTTGCCCTTCAGCATGTCGGAGAGCGATTTCAGCGGACGCTTATTGGCGCCCGTGATGACGCGCCCGCGCCGGCCATTGTCGAACAGCGCGTCCACGGCCTCCTGCAGCATACGCTTTTCGTTGCGCACGATAATGTCGGGCGCGCGCAGCTCCATCAGCCGCTTCAGGCGATTGTTCCGGTTGATCACCCGGCGATAGAGATCGTTGAGGTCCGAGGTCGCGAAGCGGCCGCCATCCAGCGGGACGAGCGGACGCAGCTCCGGCGGAATGACCGGAACGACCGTCAGGATCATCCATTCCGGGCGGTTGCCCGATTCCAGGAAAGCCTCGATGACCTTGAGGCGCTTCGCCAGCTTCTTCGGCTTCAGCTCCGAGGTGGACTGCGCGATTTCGGTGCGCAGCTCGTCGCGAAGCTGCTCCAGATCCATGGCGATCAGCAGCTCGCGGATCGCCTCCGCCCCAATGCCGGCGGTAAAGCTGTCCTCGCCATATTCGGACTGCGCCTTGAGGAAGTCCTCCTCGGAGAGTAGCTGCTTCTCCTTGAGCGGCGTCAGACCGGGCTCGACGACGATATAGTTCTCGAAATAAAGGACGCGCTCCAGATCCTTCAGCGTCATGTCGAGCATGAGGCCGATGCGGCTGGGCAGCGATTTCAGGAACCAGATATGCGCAACGGGCGCGGCCAGCTCGATATGGCCCATGCGCTCACGGCGGACCTTCGTCAGCGTCACTTCCACGCCGCACTTCTCGCAGATGACGCCCTTATATTTCATCCGCTTATATTTGCCGCACAGACACTCATAGTCCTTGATCGGACCGAAAATGCGCGCGCAGAACAAGCCGTCGCGTTCCGGCTTAAAAGTGCGGTAGTTGATCGTCTCGGGCTTCTTGATCTCGCCAAACGACCACGACAGAATTTTCTCCGGACTTGCGAGAGAAATTCGAATCTGGTCGAATGTTTGCGGCTGGGCCTGAGGGGCAAAGAGATTTGTGATCTCTTGATTCATCCATCACTCCTAATGGGCCGTTGTCATCCCGTCTTGCGCCTTTGCCGGTCTCGGCACGTTCGGCATCGGCGTTTGAGAAAGACGGGCTGCTGGTCTCCAAATCTGATGTTTCGCTGCCGGTCCGGCCATAGGCTTCGGCGTATCGGCCGGGACGAAACGACCGACATCATCCGCGGCGCCGGTCGTTCCTGATCGTCTTCTTACGTCTTCGAAAGCTTCGGATCGCTGGGATTCTCCTCGCCCTGCAGCAGCTCCACATTCAGGCCGAGCGCCCGCATCTCCTTCACGAGCACGTTGAAGCTCTCCGGTATGCCTGCCTCGAACGTGTCGTCGCCGCGCACGATGGCCTCATAGACCTTCGTGCGGCCCGCAACGTCGTCCGATTTGACTGTCAGCATCTCCTGCAAGGTATAGGCCGCACCATAGGCCTCGAGCGCCCACACCTCCATTTCACCGAAGCGCTGACCGCCGAACTGCGCCTTGCCGCCCAGCGGCTGCTGGGTAACGAGGCTGTACGGTCCGATCGAGCGGGCGTGGATCTTATCGTCCACCAGATGGTGCAGCTTCAGGAGGTATTTGTAGCCGACCGTCACTTTCCGGTCGAAAGCCTCGCCCGTGCGCCCGTCAAAGAGCGTGACCTGGCCCGATGCGTCGAGACCGGCAGCCTTCAGCATCTCCACAATGTCCGCCTCCGCAGCGCCGTCGAACACCGGCGTTGCGATCGGCACGCCGCGCCGCAGATTTTCGGACATCTCGACAAGCTGGGCGTCATCCACGGAATCGATCGCCTCGTTCTTCCCGTAAACCTGATGTAGCAGCTTCTTCAGCTTGTCGGGCTTCTGGCTTTCCCGATATTGATCGACCGCCTCGCCGATCATCACGCCGAGGCCGCGGCAGGCCCAGCCCATATGGGTTTCGAGAATCTGCCCGACATTCATCCGGCTCGGCACGCCCAGCGGGTTCAGAATGATGTCCACCGGCGTTCCGTCTTCCAGATAGGGCATGTCCTCGATCGGCACGATCTGGCTGATCACGCCCTTATTGCCGTGACGGCCGGCCATCTTGTCGCCCGGCTGCAGCTTGCGCTTCACCGCGACGAAGACCTTGACCATCTTCATGACGCCCGGGGGCAGCTCGTCGCCGCGCTTCAGCTTGTCGATCTTGTCGACGAAACGCTGCTCCAGCCGTCTTTTGGCCTCGTCATATTGGCGGCGAATGGCCTCGATGCCCGCCATCGCCTTTTCGTTCTTCAGTGCGATTTCCCACCACTGGCTGCGCGGCAGATCGCTCAGTGTCTCATCCGTGACGGTCGAGCCCTTGCGCAGTCCCTTGGGGCCGCGCGCGACCTCTTTCCGCAGCAGGATATCGCGCAAACGCCCATAGACGTTGCGGTCGAGGATCTGCAGCTCGTCATCGCGGTCCTTGGCGAGACGCTCGATTTCCTCGCGCTCGATCGCCATGGCGCGCTCGTCCTTATCGACGCCGTGACGGTTGAAAACGCGCACCTCGACGACCGTTCCGGTCACGCCGGGCGGCAGCCGCAGCGAGGTGTCGCGGACGTCGGAGGCTTTCTCGCCAAAAATAGCGCGCAGAAGCTTTTCTTCCGGCGTCATCGGGCTTTCGCCCTTCGGCGTGATCTTGCCGACCAGAATATCGCCCGGATTGACCTCCGCGCCGATATAGACAATGCCAGCTTCGTCGAGATTCTTCAGCGCCTCTTCCGATACGTTCGGGATATCGCGCGTGATTTCCTCGGGGCCAAGCTTGGTATCCCGCGCGGCGACCTCGAACTCCTCAATATGGATCGACGTGAAAACGTCATCATAGACGATACGCTCGGATATAAGGATTGAGTCCTCGAAATTGAAGCCCATCCACGGCATGAAGGCGACCAGCACATTCTTGCCGAGAGCGAGATCGCCGAGATCGGTCGACGGTCCGTCCGCAATGATGTCGCCGGCCTCGACCCGGTCGCCCACACGGACCAGCGGACGCTGGTTGATGCAGGTGTTCTGGTTCGAGCGCTGGAATTTGCGCAGGCGATAGATATCGACGCCCGATTTCGACGGATCGGTCTCGTCCGTCGCGCGAATGACGATACGGGTCGCGTCCACCTGATCGATGACGCCGGCGCGCCGGGCGGCAATCGCCGCGCCGCTGTCACGCGCCACAACCGATTCCATGCCGGTGCCGACGAGCGGCGCCTCCGCCCGGATGAGCGGCACGGCCTGACGCTGCATGTTCGAGCCCATCAGCGCGCGGTTGGCGTCGTCATTCTCCAGGAACGGGATGAGCGCGGCGGCGACAGAAACCACTTGCTTCGGCGACACGTCGATCAGATCGACCTGGTCCGGCGGGATCAGATGCACGTCGCCGGCATGGCGGCAGACGACGAGATCTTCCTCCAGGCGGCCGTCTTTCGTCAGCGGCGCATTGGCCTGCGCCACATAATGCCGCGCCTCCTCGGTGGCGGAGAGATAGACGACCTCATCCGTCACCTTGGCCTTCTTCACGCGCCGGTACGGGCTCTCGATGAAGCCGTATTTGTTGACGCGCGCGAAGGTCGCGAGGCTGTTGATCAGGCCGATATTCGGGCCTTCCGGCGTCTCGATCGGGCAGATGCGGCCGTAATGGGTCGGATGCACGTCGCGCACCTCGAAGCCCGCCCGCTCGCGGGTGAGACCGCCCGGGCCAAGCGCCGACAGGCGTCTCTTATGGGTGATCTCCGACAGCGGATTGGTCTGGTCCATGAACTGCGAAAGCTGCGAGGAGCCGAAGAACTCGCGCACCGCCGCGGAGGCGGGCTTGGCGTTGATCAGATCCTGCGGCATCACCGTGTCGATATCGACCGAGGACATGCGTTCCTTGATCGCCCGCTCCATGCGCAACAGGCCGACGCGATACTGATTTTCCATCAGCTCGCCGACCGAGCGTACCCGGCGATTGCCGAGATGGTCGATGTCATCGATCTCACCGCGCCCGTCGCGCAGCGAAACGAGCGTCTTGATGACGGCGATCATGTCCTCGGGACGCAAGGTGCGCGTCGTGTCCGGGCAGTCGAGCTCGAGACGGATGTTCATCTTGACCCGGCCGACGGCCGACAAATCATAGCGCTCGGCATCGAAAAACAGGCCCTGGAACAGATTCTCGGCCGCTTCGATGGTCGGTGGCTCGCCCGGCCGCATCACGCGGTAAATGTCGAGCAGCGCCTCGGTGCGGTTATTGTTCTTGTCCGCGGCAAGCGTATTGCGGATGAAGCCGCCGGTCGTCACATGGTCGATGTCCAGGACGGGAAGCTGCTTGATGTTGTTCTTCGCCAGCTTCTCGAGCAGCTCCTTGCCCACCTCGTCTCCGGCCTCGCCGTAGATCTCGCCCGTCTTCATATTGACGACGTCTTCAGCGAGATAGCGTCCGTAGACCGCCTCGTCCGGAATCCGGATATGCTTCACACCCTCCTCGGCCAGCTTGCGCGCCTGACGCGCGGACAGCTTGCCGCCGGCCTCGACGATCACCTCGCCCGACGTCGCGTTGAGAACGTCATGATTCACCTTTACGCCGCGCATGCGCTCGGCGATATAAGGCATCTTCCAGCCGCCCTTCTTATCGGTGACCAGCTCAATGCGGTCATAGAAGGTGTTGAGAATCTCTTCGTCGTCATTGCCGAGCGCATAGAGCAGCGTCGTCACCGGCAGCTTGCGGCGGCGGTCGATGCGCACAAAGACGAGGTCCTTGGCGTCGAATTCGAAATCGAGCCAGGAGCCCCGATAAGGAATGATACGGGCGGCGAAGAGCAGCTTGCCGCTCGAATGGGTCTTGCCCCGGTCGTGATCGAAAAAGACGCCGGGCGAGCGGTGCATTTGTGAGACGATCACACGCTCGGTGCCGTTGATGACGAAAGTGCCGTTCGAGGTCATGAACGGCATGTCGCCCATATAGACGTCCTGCTCCTTGATGTCGCGAACGGAGCGTGCGCCGGTCTCTTCATTCAGATCGAAGGTGATCAGGCGCAATTTGACCTTCAGCGGCGCGGCATAGGTCATGCCCCGCTGCTGACATTCTTCGACATCATATTTCGGTTGCTCGAACTCGTAACTGACAAACTCTAGCTGGGCACGGCCCGAAAAATCTGATATAGGAAAGACTGAGCTGAAGACGGCCTGCAGCCCTTCATTCGGGCGCCCGCCTTTCGGCTCCTCGACCATAAGAAACTGATCGTAGGACTGCTTCTGGACCTCGATCAGATTCGGCATCTCTGCCACTTCCGCAATGCGCCCGAAATTGTAGCGGACCCGCTTGCGGCCGGTGAACGATAGCGCCATCTCGTCTCCTCATAATCACTCGTAAACGGCTCGCCGCAAACGCCCATTCCCGGCGCTTGAGGGGAACCGTCAATCCATTACTCTGCCGTCGCTCTCGGGCGGAGAGCACACAAGCCCTCCGCCCGAACGCATTATTTGACCTCGACGGTCGCGCCAGCGGCCTCGACCTTCTTCTTGATCTCCTCGGCTTCGTCTTTCGAAACGCCTTCCTTGATCGGCTTCGGCGCAGCCTCGACGAGATCTTTCGCTTCCTTCAGCCCGAGCCCGGTGATGGCGCGAACCTCCTTGATCACGTTGATCTTCTGCGCGCCCGTGCTCGCCAGGACAACGTCGAACTCCGTCTTTTCTTCAACGGCTTCGGCAGCGCCGCCACCGGCGCCCGGCATCGGCATCGCCATCGGCACCGCGGCCGCAGCGGAGACGCCCCAGCCATCCTCAAGCCGCTTGATCAGTTCGGATACTTCTAGAACCGTCATTCCCGACAGCTCTTCATAGAGCTTTTCGATATTAGCCATGTCTAATCCTCAAATTCCGTTTGGTGCTTTCGCTTCAATCACGCCGTCAGGCCGCGGCCTGCCCTTCCTCCTGCTTGCGCCGATAGGCATCAAGCACATTCGCCAAGCCCGTTGCCGGCGCATTGAGCGTCCGGGCGAGCTTGGAAGCAGGCGCGCTGAGGACTCCCAGGAGCTGCGCACGCAATTCGTCGAGCGAGGGGATCGCGGCCAGAGCCTTCACCTCGTTGTCGTCAAGCATCGTCTCGCCCAAAAACCCGCCGATGATGACGAGCTTCTGGTTTTGCTTGGCGAACTCGGCAGCAATTTTTGCTGGCGCGACCGGATCGCTCCCGTAGGCGATGCCGGTCGGCTCGACGAACATGTCGCACGCTTCTCCGTGGCCGGAGTTTTCCAGCGCAATTTTGGCGAGGCGGTTTTTGATCACCTTGAACTGAGCGCCCGCAGCGCCGAAACGGCTCCGCAGGTCGGTCATTTCAGCGACCGAAAGTCCGGAATATCGTGCGACGACGACAGAGCCGGACTCGGCAAAGATCTGGCCGAGCTGATCGACCATCTCTCTTTTCTGGGCTCTATCCACCGCGTCTCTCCAAAAGTTGACGGTCCGGCTCGAAAGCCTTCCCGCCGGTTGATTACGCCGCCACCCTCAAGGGGCATAGCGACAGCTAGGCCTGTCCCAGGGCAAGCGCCGTAATCCGCCAAACGGAATTTGGCGAAGTCAGCTTTCCCCCGTCTATTGCAGGTAAAATTAAGCCCGAAGGCACCTGCAGTCTCGGACAGGTTGGCGCGCCGAATTGCCGAAGCCGCCCGACACGCCTTCAGGCGCAAAAGCGCGCCTGAAACTTCACGCCGCCTCTCGGCGGCAATCGATTGTCGCGCCCTAAGCCGCGGCGGAAACTTGCGAAAGCGTCCCCGGCTCGATGCGCACGCCGACCCCCATCGTGGAGCTCAGCGAAATGTTTTTCACATAGGTGCCTTTTGCGCCGGACGGCTTCGCCTTGATCACCGCATCCGTAAACGCCCGGATGTTTTCAGCAAGCGCCTGTTCGGTGAAGCTGGCCTTTCCGACACCGGCATGAACGATCCCGGCCTTCTCGACGCGGAATTCCACCGCGCCGCCTTTTGCCGCTTCGACCGCCGCAGCAACGTCCATCGTCACCGTTCCGACCTTGGGATTCGGCATCAAGCCGCGCGGGCCGAGCACCTTACCGAGACGGCCGACCAGCGGCATCATGTCGGGCGTGGCGATGCAGCGGTCGAAATTGATCGTGCCGCCCTGGACCTCCTGCATGAGATCTTCGGCTCCGACAATATCGGCGCCCGCATTCTTCGCCTCCTCGGCCTTGTCGCCCTTGGCGAAGACGGCGACGCGGACCGCCCGTCCGGTGCCGTTCGGCAGATTGCAGACGCCGCGCACCATCTGATCGGCGTGGCGCGGGTCGACGCCCAAATTCATCGCGATCTCGATCGTTTCGTCAAATTTCGCCTTGGCGCGCTCTTTTACCAGCTTTACCGCCTCATCGATCGTGTGGAGTTTGAGCCGATCAACGCCCTGGCGGGCAGCCTTGAGCCGCTTACCTGAAGTTGCCATGACGCTCACCCCTCAACCGCTATTCCCATGGAACGCGCCGAGCCCGCAATAATCTTCATTGCTTGCTCCACATCATTCGCGTTCAAATCCTTCATTTTCAGCTCGGCGATCTCGCGAATCTGCTTCTGCGACACCTTGCCCCGCGTTTCGCGGCCCGGCGCCTGAGCGCCCTTGCTGAGCTTGGCTGCCTTCTTCAGCAGGAACGACGCCGGCGGCGTCTTGACCTGGAAGGTGAAGGACTTGTCCTGATAGTAGGTGATCACCACCGGGACCGGCGATCCGGGCTCGAATTCCTTCGTCGCCGCGTTCACCGCCTTGCAAAATTCCATAATATTAATGCCGCGCTGGCCGAGCGCCGGACCGACGGGCGGCGACGGGTTGGCCTGACCGGCGGGCACCTGCAATTTCAAGGAGCCTGCGATTTTCTTTGCCATCTCTTGCCCTTTCGAACCGAACGGTTCCTAATTTTCAGGGTTTGCGGTCCGGACCCTCGGGGCTATGGCGGGACCCCGCGCTCCTCCCGCAATGTAAGGCCAGGCTAGATCTTCTCGACCTGACCGTATTCCAGCTCGACCGGCGTTGCCCGGCCGAAAATGGAAACCGCGACTTTGAGCCGTGCGCGTTCCTCGTCGACCTCTTCGACATGGCCGCTGAACGAGGCGAAAGGCCCGTCCGCGACGCGCACCTGCTCACCAATCTCGAATGTCACCGACGGCTTCGGCCGCTCGACGCCTTCCTGCACCTGCTGCTGAATGCGGAGCGCCTCCTCCTCGGAAATCGGCATCGGCTTGTTGTTCGCTCCAAGAAAGCCGGTCACCTTGGGGGTATTCTTGATCAGGTGATAGGCCTGATCCGTCATATCCATTTTCACAAGGACATAGCCGGGGAGAAATTTGCGCTCGGCATTCACCTTGCGTCCCCGCCGGACCTCGACCACTTCTTCCATCGGCACCAGGATTTCCTCGAACAGATCCTGGAGGCCGGCTGTCGTCGCGCGCTCCTTGATCGCCTCGGCGACCTTCTTTTCGAAATTGGAGTGGGCGTGAACAATATACCAACGCTTCGTCATCGTTTACCTGTTCTTTTTTAACGACGCGTTAAGCCTAACGGCCCAGACCCAGAACGATACCGACCCCCCAGCTCAACACCTGATCCGCCAGGAAAAAGAAAATCGCCGTAAGGATCGCCATGATCAGGACCATAATAGTCGTCACGATCGTCTCATTCCGCGTCGGCCACGTAACCTTGGCCGTCTCGGCCCGGACCTGCTGAATGAATTCCAAAGGATTCGTCTTTGCCATATCGGGATTCGGGACCTCTATGACCCAGCGACCAGGAGCCGCGCGTTTCAGCTTCAGCCAACCGACGGCGCCGCGCCTCCGCTGGCAGGAGTGGAGGGACTCGAACCCCCAGCCCCCGGTTTTGGAGACCGGTGCTCTAGCCGATTGAGCTACACTCCTTCATGGAGCCACCGTGCACAGCCCTTCTGAGTAAAGCACGCCACACCGCCCATTGAGCAATGTTTGCCAAATTATCGTTTGGAGGGATGCGTTCGCTTAAATCGTCTAAAGGCGCTGAGGTTGCCTCACTAACACATGATAAATGTGATGCCTAGACTCAATTTGCAACATCCAGTGCAAATTGAGTCTCGACCACCACCAAAATCTTACAAATTTTCGTCAGATACCGCGCTGTTCTCTCATATCTGCCGTCTTTTTCACGCCGCTTGCGGCTCATCCGCTTTTCAAATAGAACTCTCCAGGAGCCGATGCTCTGCGGGTGTAGCTCAATGGTAGAGCAAGAGCCTTCCAAGCTCAAGACGTGGGTTCGATTCCCATCACCCGCTCCATGATGATTCAGTCATTACGGTTGCTCAGACAGACAGTCAGACTGGCTCAGCCTCACCTTCGGGCGTGGCGCGTGCCGGATTTCGGCCTTGAATGCGTCAAAAATGCCCATCTGACAACACAGTAAGGGCACGAAATCAGTGTTAGCTAGAGCATCGGATCGAAAAGTGGCACCCACTTTTCGGGTAAATCCGATGCCAAAACTAGCAGTTAGAGTGGTGCTTCCGATTCCGATTAAGAATCCGCCACTCTAGCGCGTCAGACTGAAAACGGGGTTTCAGCGGGGGCAGGGATGCGCTGGGCGAGCTTACTATTTTGCTATCTGTTTTTGGCGTTCACCTTCGCAGGAGCGGGCGCGCCGCTTCTTGCTGCCGATCTTGGCAAGTCGCCGGGCCAGGCCTATCCGGACAATCGTTCAAACTCTGACAAAGCGCTCCCAGGAAGGGACGTGGCGGAGTTCTGCTACACGCAGGGCCAGATCTGCCGTAAGATCTGCGACCTGCACTCCAATTTTGACGACGAGTTCGACGGCTGCCCCCAATCATGTGACAGCCGCGCGTTCCGTTGCACCAGGACGGGCTGCTTTAGGTGGACGGAGCCCGATTTCCTCATCGCGGAGAGATTTGGCGGATTTAAATGCAATCTATGATCATCGGCCGGCCTGGCGCAAAGCGCGTTCAAGCATGTCCCCGCGAAGGCGGGGATGGACGTGGGAACAGTTGCGCTTATCTTTTGAAATAGATCAATTTTGCGACGTCCAATTGTGCCCAGATGACGCCGCCATCCGCTTACTGAGTTCTCCCTGGAGTGACTTCGCCGGGCGACGAGCCTCGCCTCGCCGGATCAATGCACTTTCACCTGCGGGCGGGTGGCGCCGCGCATCCAATGGCCGATGCTGTCGACGATGACGGCCCACCATCCGAAAAGGGCGGCCTGGTGGCGTTTGTACAGCCACCGATAGATCATCTGGGCGACGAAGCCTTCAATGCGGATGCCCGCACCGCGCGCCCAGCCCATCAGCGTCCCGACCGCATTTTCCTCGCCGAGCGAGACGAGCGAGCCGAGATCATTATATCTGAAGGGCTTGACCTCATTGCCTGCGATAATCTGCACCATCCTGTCCGCAAGATAGCGGGCCTCCTGCGCCGCTGCCTGAGCACGTGGCGGCACCTGCGCATCCGCTCCCAGCCAGAGAGCGGCGGCGCAGTCGCCCATCGCAAAGATGCGCTCGTCGCGCGTCGATTGCAGCGTCGGCGTCACAACGATCTGATTGGCGGCGTTCGTCTCGAGTCCACCGATACCGGCCAGAAATGCCGGCCCCTTCACTCCGGCGGCCCAGATGGTAATGTCGGATGGGATCTGCCGGCCGGAACGGGTCGTGATCAGATTGTCGGCGACTTCCGTCACCATCTGCCCGTTCAGCACCTCGACCTTCAGATCGCGCAGGATCTGATCGATGGATATGCCGATGCGCTCGGGCAGCTGTGGGAGCAGACGCGCATCGGCATTGATCACCCGAAGACGGATGAACCGTTCCGGATCCAGCTTGTCGAGCCCATAGGCGATCAGCTCGCGTGTGGTGGCGCGCAGCTCTGCGGCGAGTTCGACGCCGGTCGCACCGCCGCCGATGATGCTGATGTCCAGATAGTCGTTGCTACGCTCGTTCAGCCCGTGATTGGCGCGCATGCAGTCGCGCATGATCTGCCTCTGGAGGCGTTCGGCATCGGCGGCGCTGTCGAGGAAGAATGCATGCTCCCGGACGCCCGCGATTCCGAAATCATTCGTGACGCCGCCGACCGCGATCACCAGAATGTCATAGGGGATGCGCCGCTCAGGCGTCAGTTCCACCCCCGTCTCGTCATAAGCGGAGCCGATCACGGCTTCCCGCTTCTCCCGGTCGATGTCCTTCAAGGAGCCCTGCGCGAAGACGAAGCCATGCCATCGCGCCAGGGCGATATAGGCGACCTCGTGAAAGCCCGCATCCGCACTGCCGGAGGCGAATTCGTGCAGCAGCGGCTTCCAGACATGGGCGGCATTCGGATCGGCGAGCGTGACGGCGTATTTGCGGCGACGCCTGCTCTTGCGCGCAAGCATCGTGGCGAGCACCAGGCCGCCGGCACCGCCTCCGCAAATCAGGACACGCAAGGGATCTGCCGAACTCTGTTTTTCGTCGCCGCTGGCCTCTGAAGGCCCTTGCCTCAAGGAAGTGCCGGCCGGATCTTTGATACGCTGCATATCACCTCCGGGATGAGGAGAAAGCGGTTGGCGCGCAGGTGCGCTGCCAGCAGCTAAACCGATTTTGCCTGGGATGTATTTAGGAAAATCCTACGGACGAGCACAAATCTCGCGAGCGGGCGATGCGATGCGGACTGCGATCTTCGCTTGGCAATGAGCGCATATTCGAGTGAGATGCCGATCCGGCACATTCTGAAGCCGGCCTGCAATCCAATGTCGAAAGGCAC
>Ga0315553_10002037_pt1 | contig 16440 bp, 14 predicted proteins | sample SalMarSW160140MG_FD_203099 | JGI IMG/M metagenome (GOLD analysis project Ga0315553, IMG submission 203099) | Salt marsh sediment microbial communities from the Plum Island Ecosystem LTER, Massachusetts, United States - Salt Marsh Sediment SW1601-40 ... | reverse complement strand
CGTCTCCCTGTAGCACACCGCCCTGAATAGCAGCACCAACTGCAACGACCTCATCGGGGTTCACACCCTTGTGCGGTTCCCTGCCGAAGATCTCCCTTACCTTCTGCTGGACCTTGGGCACCCTTGTCATCCCGCCAACCAGAATGACCTCATCGATGTCGCTGGGTTTCATGCCAGCATCTTTGAGTGCTATTTTACAAGGCTCAGCGGTCTTCTCGATCAGGTCGTCCACAAGGGCCTCGAGCTTTGCCCTCGTTAGCTTAATATTCATGTGCTTTGGACCACTCGCATCAGCGGTGATAAAGGGAAGGTTCACATCCGTTTCCGTAGAGGTGGAAAGCTCCATCTTCGCCTTCTCGGCAGCCTCCTTGAGCCTTTGAAGCGCCATCTTGTCATTTCTGAGATCAATGCCCTGATCCTTCTTGAACTCATCGGCGAGGAAATCGATCACCCTCTGGTCGAAGTCTTCACCTCCGAGGTGAGTATCTCCATTCGTGGCCTTGACCTCGAAGACCCCTTCACCTATCTCCAGGATCGAGATATCAAAGGTTCCTCCTCCTAGATCGAAGACCGCTATCTTCTCGTCTTTCTTCTTGTCCAGTCCATAAGCGAGTGAGGCAGCTGTCGGCTCATTGATTATCCGCTGCACATTTAATCCCGCGATCCTGCCTGCATCTTTGGTGGCCTGCCTCTGGCTGTCATTAAAATAGGCCGGGACAGTAATCACGGCATCAGTCACATTCTCACCCAGGTGCTCCTCGGCGGTCTGCTTCATCTTCTGTAAAATCATCGACGAGATCTCCGCTGCGGTATAATCCTTTCCCCTCACGGTGATCTGCGCATCGCCGTTCGGCGCCTTGGTGATCTTGAAGGGTGATATCTTGATATCCCTCTGGACCTCGGGAGAGTCATACTTCCTGCCGATCAGTCTCTTGACCGCATACACGGTGTTATCCGGATTGGTGATTGCCTGCCTTTTCGCAGTCTGCCCCACCAGCCGTTCTCCGCTATCGGTAAATGCCACCGTAGAAGGCGTGGTCCTGTTGCCCTCCACATTCGCGATCACCTTTGCATCGCCCCCTTCCATCACGGCGACGCAGGAATTCGTGGTTCCCAGATCGATTCCGATTATTTTGCTCATTATCTCCTCCTTAAAATCTAGTAAGCACCATGCATATCATTATGTATAATCTTTGTCATTTTTTGCGCCATTTCCCTGAGAGATCACCACTATCGAGGGCCTCATGAGGCGACCGTTGAGCAGGTAGCCCTTTTGCATCTCCATAATGACATGCTTTGGTGGAACAGTATCATCCGGCTGCTGGGAGATGGCCTCATGAAATTGCGGATCGAAGGGTTTTCCTATTGCCTCAACCTCATTGAGTCCTGCCTTCTCCAAGGTACCCATCAGGCCTTTGAGAATCATCTCGATGCCCTCAGCTAACCCCGAGGGATTAGTACCATCCCGTGCATGAATGAGTGCCTTCTCCAGGCTGTCAATCACAGGGAGGATCTCCTTGATAAGGGATTCATTCGCGAATTTCGCCAGATCCTCCCGTTCCTTCACCCCCCTCTTCTTGATGTTCTCCATCTCAGCGTAAGCCCGCATGTAGAGGTCGTAGTTCTCCTGAGATCTTTGCTCTACATCCTTGAGCTTCTCGAGGAGTTCCTGCTTGGTCATCTCCTCTACTTGTTTCTGCCTTTCCTTTTTGTTCCCCGAACCGGCTTTCTCTGATTTCTCCTGGCGAGGCCCTGCTGATTCCTCGGTCATCGCATCTGTCTCCTCGCTCGTTTTTGCCTCTCTGTCACCCATATGCCTACCACCATTGGATGCTTTTAGGTTTCTATTGTGAACTATACTATACTCTGAAATTCGCGGACCCGTGTTTCAAGGACCGCACTTTCTTTTTTCAAACAGAGACTAACTCCTTAAACTATAAGGCAAAACTGTCAAGGGAAATGTTAAGCATCAGTATCGTACTTGTCAAGGGCAGGGCCTTTAGAAGATGGGGCTCATTTGGCATGTGTAAGGAGCGATCAGAAGGGGGAGTTGCCATCCAAAGGAGTAAGGAACTCACAGGCCCCTTCCCGTGATCCTTCGAAGGGCTTCGAGATATTTATCCCTTGTGATGGCGATTACCTCTTCAGGCAGCCTTGGTGGTGGCGGCTTCTTGGGCCAGCCAAGCCCGTCGAGGTAATCCCTTAAGAACTGCTTATCAAAACTCCTCTGAGGCCGCCCCGGTTCGTATTCATCTGTGGGCCAGAATCTTGATGAATCAGGGGTTAATACCTCGTCAATGAGCATGAGGGTTCCATTTCTGTTACCGAACTCGAACTTTGTATCAGCAATGATGATTCCATGCTCAGCTGCCAGATCCCTTCCGAACTCATATATCTCTAAGCTAATCCTCTTGATCTCGCTCGCGACATCCTCTCCTAGGATCCGAGCAACCTCATCAATGGAAATATTCTCATCGTGGAGCCCTCCCTCCGCCTTGGTAGACGGCGTGAAGATGGGTTCCGGCAGTTTCGAAGATTCCTTCAGCCTATCCGGGAGGGCCATGCCCGAAATACTCCCCTTATCCCTATACTCGCGCCATCCCGACCCCGAGATATATCCCCTCACGATGCATTCCACGGGCAGAGGCCTCGCCTTCCTCACCAACATGCTTCGGTCCTCCAAATATTTCCGGTACGGCTTGCACGCCTCAGGATATTCATCAGGATTCGCGGTAATGACGTGATTTCCGATAATGGAGGAGGTTTTTTCAAACCAAAAGAGCGAGATCTTGTTCAGGACCTTCCCCTTATCCGGTATGGGGTCATCCATCACCACATCAAAGGCCGACATTCGGTCGGTCGTAACGATAAGCAAGGTATCCTCGAGGTCATAGATGTCTCTCACCTTCCCCCGACTGGCAAGCTTTAGTCCTGGAAAATGTGTTTCCCTGATCACCTGCATCGTCATAATCACATCCTTTCTCTTTTTATTATTTCATCTTGTGATTACTCGGGTATTTTGCCACAAAGACACCAAGATTATAGAATTATTCTTCATAATAACCGTTTTAATACGCCTGAAGCGAATTAATCCACGGCATATTGAAATCATTTAAAAAATACCTTTATTTAATGTATATTCATATTCCCCGCCTGCCGTCCGTCGGGCAGGTCTTCGGGTCTTTGTGCCTTGGTGGCTGAACAGGTCTGTTATTTTTATAAAAGCACTCTAGACAACAGAAAGGATCTTTTGTATATAGTTCAGATGAAAATTATTTTTTACTTTACCATACAGAAGAGAAGAGTAAAAGAAGAGATATGGTCACATTGGATTTTGAAAAGGGCAACGGTCTCGTGCCCGCCATCGCGCAGGACTATAGATCCGGCAGGGTTTTAATGGTCGCCTACATGAATAACGACGCCTGGGAGCGTACGCTTCAGACTGGTGAGGCACACTACTGGAGCAGGTCCAGGGGAGAGACCTGGCATAAGGGGGCAACCTCAGGCAATATCCAGATAGTAAAGGAAATCTTTGCCGACTGCGACTTTGATACAATCCTTCTTAAGGTAGAGCAGGTAGGAGGCGCCGCATGCCATCTCGGGTACGAAAGCTGCTTTCACAATAGGGTCGAAAGCAACGGAGACATAACAATCATTGGTGAAAGGATATTTGATCCTGCAAAGGTATATGGAAAATGAACATGCTTAAATTCGGCATACCAAAGGGAAGCCTCGAGGAATCCACCTTCAGGTTGTTTGAGAAATCCGGATGGAAGATAACGGCTACTGACCGAAATTACTTCCCCGAGATAAACGACAAAGATATTGCCTGCTCAATCGTGAGGGCCCAGGAAATGCCCATCCACGTTGAGAACGGCACCATTGATGCCGGTATTACCGGAAAGGACTGGGTAGTGGAGAGTGAATCTGATGTAGTTATCGTTTCTGACTTGATGTACTCAAAGTCGACCAATAAACCCACCAGGTGGGTTTTGGCAGTAGATGCCAACTCTGATATTAAGGACCTCTCCGATCTTCAGGGCAAAAAAATAGCCACTGAATTGGTGAACTTTACTAGAAAATACTTCTCCGAAAGGCACATAGACGTGAATGTGGCATTCTCGTGGGGGACAACAGAGGCCAAGATTGCAGCAGGCCTTGCTGATGCGGTGGTTGAGGTCACTGAGACCGGTAGCACCATCAGGGCCCATGGACTCAAGATCATCCACGAGCTCATGAAATCGAACACCGTGATGATCGTGAACAAGTCCTCCTGGGAGGATCCATGGAAAAGGAGCAAGATCCAGCAGATCGTCTTGCTTCTCAAGGGAGCGCTCCGTGCCGAAAGCATGGTGGGGCTCAAGATGAACGTCCCCAAGGAACGCTTGGACGGAATCATAGGATTGCTCCCCAGTATTACATCGCCTACCGTGGCCCACCTGTTTCAGTCCGAGTGGGTCTCCATAGAGGCCATGGTGAATGCGGAGAAGGTGAGAGACCTTATCCCACAGCTGTTGAATGCGGGGGCAGTGGGGATCATTGAATATCCGCTCAACAAGGTGATCTGATGACCCTGAAACTACGAAGAGGCGCAATCCTTATGCTCGGTTTATCCGTGCTGGCCTTTGCCTTACTCGGATGTGCTGAGGATAGGGCCTTGAGAAAAAGGCAAGCCCAAGCCAAGCAGGATTTGGGCAGATCCCTCCTATTGCAGGGTAACTACACGGCCGGCCTGGGAGAGCTTCTTGAGGCGGCTACCATTGATCCGGAAAATCCAGAAATACAAAACGAGCTCGCGCTGGCATACAGGGAAATGGAGATGTACCCTGAGGCGATTACGCACTTCACCAAGGCCGTGGAATTAGACCCGGATTTCTCTGAGGCATATAACAACCTCGGCACGGTATACCTTATCCTTAAGAAGTGGGATCTCGCGATCGGCTGCTTCAAGAATGCCCTCAAGAACAACCTTTATGCCACCCCCCATTTTGCTTACAACAACATGGGCCTCGCCCATCATAACAAGGGCGACTCTCGCAGGGCTATCGAATACTATCAAAAGGCCGTTCAATTGCAGCCTTCCTTCAGCAGGTCCTACCATAACATGGGAATTGCCTTCGAGAGCTTGGGCCAAGGGGAGAAGGCTATTGAGAGCTACAAGAAATCGATACGTTACGCGCCTGATAATCCTGCTTCCTATTTCTACCTCGGCAGGCTCTACATAAAGCTCAATGAACCGACCCTCGCGGTCCAGAACCTGGAGGAAACCATACGGTTGAATAAGCAGAATATCTATGCACCCGAGGCAAGGCGCCTTTTGAGAGAGGTAGAATGACATAATGACCGTCTCAACCAGGGCAAAAGAGTTCCGCTCCTTTATTGTGATGGATGTCATGGAGAGGGCCAGCACCCTTGAAGGGCAGGGACGTGACATCATCCACCTGGAGATAGGCGAGCCGGATTTCGATACGCCCAAATGCATCAGGGAGGCCGGCATTAGGGCTATCAAGGAGGGAAAAACTCACTACACCCACAGCCTTGGCACACTGGAGTTGAGGGAGGCCATCTGTGACTTTTACCTCAAACGGTATGGGGTTCACCTTCATCCGGGTCAGGTCCTTATCACCTCCGGGACCTCTCCTGCAATGCTGTTGATCTTCTCGGCCATCCTGGAAAAGGGGGATGAAATTATCGTCTCGAATCCTTACTATCCCTGTTATCCGAACGTCATCGAATACGCTGGAGGGAGGTGCTCCTTCGTGGATACACGGGAGGATGACGGCTTTCAATTTCTCCCCGAGGAGGTCGCCAAGGGATTATCTCCCCGAACTAAGGCAATACTTATCAACTCCCCTTCAAATCCTTGCGGAACCCTCCTTTCCGCTGAAAGGATGGAGAAACTGCTCGAACTCGGACCGCATGTAATCTCCGATGAAATATACCACGGCCTCGTGTATGAAGGCAAAGAGCACACCATACTGGAGTATTCGGACAGGGCATTCGTGCTGAATGGATTCTCCAAGCTCTACGCCATGACCGGCTGGAGGCTCGGGTTCGTGATTCCCCCGGAGGAATTCCTCCGTCCCATGCAAAAGATGCAGCAAAACTTCTTTATCTCTGCGAGCAGCGTCTCGCAGTACGCGGGCCTCGCTGCCATAAGAGACGCGCAGCCCGATGTCGAACACATGAGATCGGTCTTCGATCAGAGACGGCGGTACATGCTCAAGAGGCTTAGAGAGCTCGGCTTTGGCATCAAGGTTGATCCTGTTGGGGCGTTTTATATACTTGCCAGGGCGAACCACATCTCCCATGATTCCTATACCTTGGCCTTTGAAATCCTTGAAAAAGCTGGGGTAGGTGTTGCCCCCGGAATCGATTTCGGTCCAGGAGCAGAAGGATATCTCAGGTTCTCATACGCAAACTCCTTGGAAAACATCACCGAGGGGCTCAGAAGGATCGAGGAGTTCCTGAAGAATCGATAGATCGATACTGGATACTTGATAAGAGGTCTTCATAAACAAAGATCTTGATTCTATTGTGACGTTAAGATGATCTTATAATAGGCCAGAGGCACAAGGCGCACGGCGCAGGACAAAAGATATGAACCTTGAGTCTTTCGCCGCCTGTGTTGTGTCACCCCCATCCAATCAAACAACCAGCACGTAACAAGCTCATGGCACGAGAAGTTTCATTTTTAACAAGCGCATTCAAGTCCGACCAATTCCCTCCTCCGAACCGACCTGAGTTTGCCTTTGCCGGCAGATCGAACGTGGGGAAATCCTCCCTTATCAACAGGCTTGTGGAACGCAGAAACCTTGCAAAGATAAGCTCTCACCCAGGAAAGACGAGATCCATCAACTTCTTCTCGGTGGATAACTCTTTCTATCTTGCTGATCTGCCGGGCTACGGATACGCAGCCGTCTCACGAAAGATCAGGCAAGGCTGGAAACACTTAGTTGAGGTCTACCTCACGAGACGGCCTAACCTCAAGGCTGTGGTGGTCATTATCGATATACGTCGAGGGCCTGGAGGTGCTGATCGAGAACTCCTGAACTGGCTCAGGGGACATAAGATCCGAACGGTAATCGTCCTCACCAAAACAGATAAGATATCAGGCGGCAGGGCGAAACAACGCATTGATCTCATATCCCAACAACTTGCACAAGAAGGGCTCGATCAGCCTCTTAGTTTTTCCGCTAAAACAGGCCGGGGAAAGGACGAGCTGTGGAGCAGGATACAAGAGGCGATTTCAGCTGAATAGCGTGCACCCACAGACTGATACAGCTAACAAGAACCATTTTAGCTGAGGCGCTTCGTGCTGCCTACGGGCAACCGTCTCCCTGAAACGTCCTCACCATCTGCTTCTATCCATGAACGAGCAACGAGGAACCGGCAACTAGTACTACAGTCCGTAGTACTTGATCTTCTTATGGAGATTGCTCCTCTCCATACCGATTGCCTCGGCGGTTCTACTGATATTTCCTCCAAACTGCTCCAGCTTATAGGAGATAAACTGCCTTTCAAACACCTCCCTGCCTTCCTTGAGGGTTTCAAGGGAAAAGAGCGTTTCCTCCCCTCCAGGCTTATAGCGCGATGTATTGAAGGGAGAAGGGATATCATCTGCCCTGATTACTGCACCGGAGTGCATAATCGCGAGTCTCTCTACCAAATTCTTGAGCTCCCGCACATTTCCCGGCCAGCTATATTTCTTTAACAATTCCAGGGCATCGGGACCGAGCGTTTTGCGTTGACTTTTGGCATCGATTGAGAATTCATCAAGGAACTCATCCGCCAGTTCTGCGATATCATCGACTCGCTCCCGTAATGGCGGCACCCGTATGGGGATAACATTGAGCCGATAATAGAGGTCTTCCCTGAAACTCCCTCTTGAGATCTCATCCTCCAGATTCTTGTTGGTAGCAGCGATAACTCGGACATCAACCTCTATAGGCCTATTGCCGCCTACCCGTTCAAACCTCTGTTCCTGGAGGATGCGCAATACCTTTGACTGGGCCTTGATGCTCATATCCCCTATCTCGTCTAGGAAAAGGATCCCCTCATGCGCCTGGTCGAACTTCCCTCTCTTCATGGTGGTGGCACCGGTAAAGGCGCCTTTGTCGTGTCCAAAGAGCTCCGATTCGATGAGATCCTCCGGGATAGCGGCACAGTTTACCTCGATAAAGGGCTTGTTTTTCCTCGTGCTGAGCCGATGGATCGTGTGGGCTACCAGCTCCTTGCCCGTTCCGTTTTCCCCTGAAATGAGAACCCACGCATTCGTAGGGGAAACTATCCGTATCTGCTCTTTCATCTCCATAATGGCCTTGCTGTGCCCGGTTATGTGGTACCGCTGCCGCTCCCTCTCCCTGAATAGATCAAGCTCCGCCTCAAGTTTATTATAATTCAACGCGTTCTGTATCGTCAGAAGCACCTTCTCCAGGGAGAGCGGCTTCTCGATGAAGTCATAGGCACCCAATTTCGTGGCCTTTACAGCCGTCTCTATGGTTCCGTGGCCCGAGATCATAATGACCTGGAGGCTGGGGTATAGCTCCCTGATACTCTTAAGTGTTTCTATGCCGTCGATATCCGGCATCCAGATGTCCAATAACACGATATCCGGTATGGTTCCCCTTATTGTCTCCAGAGCGCTTCGGCCTCCGTCAGCGGAGAGAACCTCGAATCCCTCATCGCTGAGGATGCCATTGAGGGACTGCACGATGCTCGGCTCGTCATCCACTATGAGTACTGTTTCAGCCATTCTATTATCCGTTGTCCGTTGCCTGCACGCCATCGCTCTCTCTCGGGCGAGGCGGGCTGGTCCCTTGCCCGTTGTTTTTACAACTGATAATTGATATCTTGTTTAATGGTAACACGTTAGCACATGACCCCGACCCTTCGCTTCAGGGTTATATATGAAAGAAGCTATCAGGTACGCATGGAGATGTCTTTTTTTTGCTGCATGCCCTGTAACAAGGGGGGCCTTAGCGTGCCCCGTACATCGGGGCCTGCCGAAGCATTACGGAGAGGGCATGAGACAAAAAAAGACATCTCCATGCTCTTTTCCGCACAGGTACTTTCTTCGGAGTCACTTTAGATCACTTACAATTTTAGTCACTCTATATTCCTAAACCCATCATCTCCCCAGCAAGAGCGGCCACCCTCTCAGAGGCTCCACACTGCCCGAGTTGCTCCCTTACCAGCCGCAAGTCCTCCTTCATGCCCTTCCTTCTCTCCTCATCTTCCAGCAGCCATAACCCCTCTTCCGCTATACGGGTATCCGTTGCATCCCTTTGAATCAACTCAGGAACGATCTGCTTACCAGCAACGAGATTCACCAAACCTATGTGTGATACCTTTGCAAGGAATTTCCCGAGCACATAGGTAAGAAACGAAACCCTGTAGAGGACCACCATGGGCGTTCCCGTTATGGCCGCCTCCAGGGTAGCCGTCCCAGAGGCGATAAGTGCAAGATCGCAGGCTCCCAACACCTCTCTTGTATCGGCCCCGCGAACAATAATATCCACCTTCACATCCTCGAGATAGGGCTTAACTGTCTGCTCATCTACGGTAGATGCCAAGGGGAGTATACAGCGCAGATCCGGATAGGTGCGGGATATGATTTTAACTGCACCCAGTATGGGCGGCAGGTGCCGAACAATCTCCTCATTCCTGCTCCCGGGCAGTAATCCGAATACGGGAAACTGATCACCGCTGATTCCCAGATGCTCCCTGACCTGCTCCCTGCTCCTCCCATTCTTTAGATCATCAAGCAGTGGATGTCCTACATATTCTACCTGAATGCCGTATCTTGAGTAAAACTCTTTCTCAAAGGGAAGAATAACCGCTACCCTGTCTACTCGTTCCGCTATCTTTTTTACCCTCTTTTCCCGCCATGCCCAGACCTGAGGAGGGATATAGTACAGCACGGGTATCCCGAGATTGTGGGCCTTTCCTGCGAGATTGAGATTAAACCCCGGATAATCGATGAGTATCACGATATCGGGAGGATTATCCTTAAGCGCATCCTTTAATTTATTCATGGCCTGATGGATAAACCGTATCTTCGGGATCACCTCTGTTATTCCTACCACGGCCATTTCCGAGACTGGATAAAGGATTTTCACATCAGTCTCCTCCATCCTCGGGCCGCCAATACCGAAAAACCGTATCCCTGGAGCCTTTTTTCTGAGCGCCGCAACCACGCCTGCCCCATACATATCCCCCGAGGCCTCTCCGGCCACGATCATTACGGTCTTTGCAGCACTCACTTCAGGTCAATGTTTTTCGGGTTATCTGTTCGATGATGGAAAGCGACACGGCAAGGGCCTTCATCCCTTCGGCCCCCGAGACCTTGGGCTCAGTCCCCTTTTGTATTGCCTCCACAAAGGAGCTCAGTTGATCGGCTAACGGGTCGCTATCGGGAAATTCTTCCTCCCGGTGGATTATGGGCGAATTGCCCGCAAGGTTTTTATCTCCATTCAATCGAGTTACGGCAATCTTTCTCTTGCCGTAATCCACCGAGATATTGGCATCTTTCTGGAATATCCGAAGCATCCTGAGAGATTCGCTTGAAACCCGGCTCGCAGTTACGTTTGCTGCTGTACCATTGGAGAATATGATCCTCACGTTGGCAATATCGATCTTGTCACTCACCACAGGCATCCCAACAGCATCAATGTCCTTGATATCGGAATTGACGATATGCAAAATAATATCCAGGTCATGGATCATGAGGTCCAATACCACATCTACATCCGTGCCCCTCTTGGTGAAAAAGTTCAGCCTGTGGGATTCAATAAATATTGGCTTTGAGATGAGGGACTCCATCTTCATGACAGCCGGATTAAAACGCTCGATATGTCCTATCTGTAGGAGCGCACCACGCTCCTTTGCCCTTTCTATAAGCTGTTCCGCTTCTCCCAGGTTGAGGGTTATCGGCTTCTCGATCAACAGGTTCACGCCGTGACACAACATCTCATATCCGACCTTGAAGTGAGACACGGTAGGAACCGCCAAACTGGCGCCATCCAGAAAGGGCAGAAGTGCGGTATGGCTTGAATAGGCCGTGGTGTTATACCTGCGTGCCACCTCCTGTGCCCGTACGAAATCCACATCGGCGACTCCCACGAGCTCAACACCTTTCATGGCTGCGTACTTCCGAGCATGTAACTCGCCCACGTATCCTACGCCTATAACGCCTAGCCGTACTTTTTTCATAACTATAGTGATAATGAACTGGAAAACATCACATAATTATCGTGAAACGATGGAGATGTGATTGCTGTCTGCCAGCTGAATCATCTCTTCTTTATCGAAGATGATGGTCTTTCCCGCCTCTATCGCAAGCGATCCTGCATGAACAGATGCCATCACGGTAATGGTATGGACACCTACGGCGGGCAGATCGAACCTGAGATCCTGATTGGGTTTGCTCACCTTCACCACCACTGCCCCTTCCTTGGCTAACTCTCCCCCTCTCTGGATCGTCTTATCAGTTCCCTCAATAGCCTCCACCGCCAAAACGATCCTCCTCCTCACCATTACGCAATGCCCGATATCCAGCCTGCCCAACTCCTTGGCCACTATCCATCCAAACTCGATATCGTCTCCCTCCCCCTTGGTCGGCCTCTTCTTGGTAAGGCATCCGGAAGGAGCCAGAAGCTCCGGCAGGTAAGCGGTGGAGCTCACAACCGTTATCCCCTCCCTCTCAAGCTCCCTGGCCACGGTCCTAAGGATCTTATCATCATGGTAGATTGCCAGCTTTCCCATGAGGGCCAGGCCTTTTAGATCGGGCCTCACCTTGGCGAACATCTTGGGCTTGGTGATCGTGCCGGCCATCAGAACACGCGCTACACCTCTGGATTTAAAGGCCTTGATCAATTGGCCGAATTGACCAAGGCCTACCCACGTTATCTCGTCCACCTTGTCGTCAAGCTCGGCTAATGTCTCCCCCTTATGCGCCACGGCAACGACCCGCATGCCCCTGTTCCTCGCTGAGTCTGCTACGAGAAAGGGGAACCTCCCGCCCCCGGCTATAAGACCTATGGTATCCCGTTGCTCGTTGTTCGTTGTTCGTTCCTCGTTGCTTTTTATGAATACTGGCTCTGGGTATAGGTTTTTACCTACCGCACCACACCCCTCTTAGAGCTCGTCAGGAAATCGAGCAGCATGTCCAGCTCCTTAAAGGGTGCTATCTCCTCCCGTACCCGTTGGAGCGCCTCGTCCATGAGATGATGGTCTCGCCATATAATCTGGTACGCCCTCTTGAGGCTGTCGATCCGTTCCCTTGAGAATCCCTCCCTTCTCAGGCCTCTTACATTCAAGCCATACAGTTTTGCCCTGATCCCGGATGCCATCATGAACGGCGGGATATCCTTGACCGTGGCGGACATCCCCCCGATAAATGCATATGCCCCTACCCTGACGAACTGATGAATGGCCACCAGTCCCCCTATAATGGCCTTGTCGCCGATCTCTATGTGCCCACCGAGGGTTGCAGCATTTGACATGATAATGGAATCTCCGAGCGTGCAGTCGTGGGCAACGTGGGCATATGCCATGAGGTAGTTATTGTTCCCGATCTTTGTGACCCTGTCCTGTTTAGTGGTAGCTCGATTCACGGTTACGAATTCCCGTATGACGTTCTCATCGCCTATCACAAGCCTGGTATCTTCGTCCAAATACCCCACGTCCTGTGGAGGTAGTCCAAGGGAGACATACGGGTAAATCCTGTTCCTCTCTCCGATCATTGTATGACCATCGATCACCACATGGGAATCGATGACGGTATCTCTTCCTATTTCTACCTTTTCGCCTATGATCGAAAACGGTCCAATGCTTACCCCGTCGGCAATCTTCGCCTTTGGTGAGACTACCGCACTTGGATGAATAACTGCTCCCATACCTTATCCTATCGCTGCTACTAATTCGGCCTCAGCTACGAGTTCGTTGCGTACCATCGCCTTTCCCTTCATCTTCCAAATCTTGGTACCCTTTCTCATGGCTGTAAGCTCGAACACGATCCGGTCACCTGGAACCACCGGCCTGCGAAACTTCACCTTATCGATTGCGGCGAAGTAAATGGCCTTGCCCGCATCCAGGTTCATACTCTCCGGCACCGACAACCTCGCCAGTATCCCCCCCACCTGAGCCATTGCCTCTACGATCAAGACGCCGGGCATAATGGGGTTTCCAGGAAAATGGCCCACGAAGAAAGGCTCGTCAATGGTTACATTCTTGATCCCTACCACCCTTTCACCCAGTTCCAGCTCCGTGATCATATCAACGAAAAGAAAAGGGGGTCTGTGGGGCAATATCTTTATAACATCCTGGTATGTCAATGGCAGGTCCATTATCCTCATAGCTCCTTTTCTTGTTGCTCCAGCTCCTTGATCCTTTTCTCAAGCTTCTTCAATCTCTCGACATAGTCGGGGAGCCTCCGGATATGTTCCCTCGTTCTCAACCAGAGTCGATGCGGCATGGTTGGAGATCCCGAGACAACCGCTCCTGCCGGAATGGATTTCACGACCCCGGATTTTCCAACCACCATCGCCCGATCGCCTATCTCGAGGTGATCAATAACCCCGGTCTGCGGTCCTATGATAACATTCCTCCCTATCCTGGTACTTCCCGCAATGCCGGCCTGGGCAACGATAATCGTATGTTCACCAACAACGACATTGTGTCCGATCTGAACGAGATTATCCGTCTTTACTCCTCTCTCAATAACGGTCGCCCCTAAGGATGCCCTATCGATCGTGGTATTCGCCCCGATTTCTACCTCATCTCCTATCTGCACGGTGCCCGTTTGGGGTATCTTGACGCTCACATCGCCATCCCTAGCGTACCCAAATCCATCGCTTCCGATAACACTCCCCGCATGGATAATCACGTTTCTCCCTATGATGCAATTCCGCAGGACTGAGACATTCGGATACAGAACAGTTCCCTCTCCTATGTGAACCCCGTCCCCGATATAGACGCCCGGGAACAAGATCACCTCATCGTCGATCACCGCTTCCCTTCCCACGTACACGAAGGGATAGACAGAGACCCCCTTTCCCAGGAGGACCCCCTCACCGATCACGGCCCTCTCGCTCACGCCCTCAAAGCGAGGCGGAGCAGGGGCGAACATCGCTGCTACCCTTGCATAGGCCAGATACGGATCAGGGACGATCACCTGCGGCCCGGCAAAGAGATCGGTACGGGTTTTTACGATAACAGCAGATGCCCTTGTGACCCGGAGCTGATCCCGAAGACGCGGATCAGCCAGAAATGAGATCTCTCCCTCCTTGGCCAAGGTGAGGGAGCTGATCCCGCTGATGACAACCGAATCATCCCCCTCTACGGCGCCGCCAAGAGGGTCTGCGATGTGCCTAAGGGTTACCTCCAATGCTATTCACCTATATTCTTGCCCGGCCCCTGCTTCACCTTATCGTAGGCCTTGATAACCTGATCGGTGATATCGATTGCCTTATTCTCATACAGCACGCCTCCCGCCCTTTTCTCCAGGATTATCGCGTAGCGTCCATCGGATCCGATTTTTTCAACAACCGTGCCGAGTTCATCAAAGATCCTCTTTTTCTCCCGCTCCTGGGCCCTCGCCATCTCCTCGTTCAAATCCCGCAGGTAGTACTCTAACTCCCTCGCCTTTCTCTCAACTTCCTTTCTCTTGCTCTCCTGGGCGTCCATGCTCAACATCATCGACTGTTTCTCGAACTCTTTCCTCAGCTCAAACACCTCTTGTTGTTTTTTATCGAGCTCTCTCTGGAGCTCGGCCTTCTTTTGCTTCAAAAGCTCGGTTGCCTTCTTTCCCTCCTTTGAGTCCTGAAGGCACCTTTGAAGGTCGATCAATCCAATCCTCGTGAGCTCTTGACCAAAGACCGCGCTGGAGAGGAAAAGGATCAGGGCAACAGTTGTTGCAAAAAAAACACACTTTCTCATGGCTAACTCCATTATCGATGTAGTTTTTATCGGTTACGAGTGACCAAATAGATCAGGGTGGGATCTTACCCTATTTCCTTTTTATTAGTCAAGCGACCCCGGGCAATCCTTAGAATGGCGTTCCTATAGTGAAGTCCCAGTTGCTCGAGGGTTCGCCCTCCTTTCGATCCAGGTTATACCCCCACTCCAACCTCAGAGGGCCAACCGGCGTATACCATCGAATGCCCGCGCCTGCGCTTCGCCTGATGCCGTCAAAGCTATAGGGTTCATCCTTGGTGAATACGTTCCCCGCATCGAAGAACAGTACCCCCATCACTCCCTGCTCCTTCTGGATGGGGAACCGGAACTCAGCATTGTAGACCATCATCTTCTCCCCACCGATCTTATCCCCGGTTAATGGGTCAATCGGCGAAATTGATCCATAGTCGAATCCCCGTACCGTGTTCATCCCCCCTAAGGTAAATTTTTCGTAGATCGGTAATCTTCCTCCGGGCCTCTGCTCAACAAAACCCCATTTGCCCTGGACAGAAAAGGAGGAGTCCCGGAACAGGGGGAAAAACCAAGCCGATCTGGCATTGTATTTGGTGAAGTAGTTATCGCCTCCCATAGATCCTCCTGCATACTCCATTGACAGCGAGTTCACGGATCCCCTTCGCGCGTTAAACATCCTGTCCCTGCTGTCCCTCAAGATGCCGAAGGTCACACTGCTGGTAAGATGTTCACCCTCCATATCCTTTATCACCAAAGCGGCATCCTCTAATATATCCGTGACCTCGGCATCATCATAGGTGTAAATAACCGATCCCTTCATAAACTCGATTCCTAGTGGAAATACAAACCTCAGCCTGCCTCCCCTGCTATGCTTGGTATATTCATCATACTCGTACTCCCAGTCAAAGATATCGATCCCTGCGGAAAGGGGCTTCTCGAAAAGCCACGGCTCGGTAAAGCTCAGGGTATACCTCGTAGCCTTGCCGCTTATGCTTGCCTGCGCTGATAGCACCTGCCCAAGGCCAAAGAGATTGCTCTTGGACAACTCCAGCATCGCCATTGTTTTCTCCACGGAGCTATATCCAAGGCCGAACGACAACAACCCGGTCGGCCTCTCCTCAATATGGATATCGAGGATCATCTGATCGTCGCTACTCCCCTTTTTGGTGTCAATCCCCACATTTTCAAAAAACCCTAGCTGATAGAGGTTCTGGGTGCTCCTCTGCAAGCCCCTGCCGCTGAAATATTCTCCTTCAATCACCTGGAGCTCTCGCCGGATCACCTTATCCCTGGTCAGCTCATTGCCGGTGATCTCTATCCTCTCAAACCTCACCTTCTTTCCTTTGGAGATCTGGTAGGTTATATCAACCGTACGCTCTTCATCGTTCTCCTTGATCTTGGGAACGACATCGGCAAAGGCATAGCCCTCATTCGCATAAACCTCGCTTAAGCGCAGCGCATCGGCCCTGATAACCTCCCTATTGTATATCTTTTCATCGATGATCTTGA
>Ga0315553_10002036_pt1 | contig 16447 bp, 14 predicted proteins | sample SalMarSW160140MG_FD_203099 | JGI IMG/M metagenome (GOLD analysis project Ga0315553, IMG submission 203099) | Salt marsh sediment microbial communities from the Plum Island Ecosystem LTER, Massachusetts, United States - Salt Marsh Sediment SW1601-40 ... | reverse complement strand
GACCACGGCTTTCCCGGGGCTACTGCTTCGACCTGCTTTTTGGGCTCTAGCGTTACTGTCGTGCACCAGTCGACTTCACCGGTCAGTATGAGGTTCGTCTGCGGATCGTAAGCTGGGCCATTCCATTCGGCACCACCGACCGAGCCGGGGCAGAAATGTACAGATTTGTTGGCAGCAAATGGTGCATTTGCATTTTCGACGCGAGTTACCGGCTTCCGGTAGAGTAGGTCGTCTGTATTGAGGTCGAAGCCATAAAGGTGACCATCCTTCGGCGCCACTGCCATGACTTTCTTCCCTGCCGCAGTTTGGATGATGGTTGGCGCGCTTGAAACATCCCAGTCATGCCAGTCTCTGGGAACGATCTTAAAGTCGCGCTTGTAAGCACCCGTTTTGGCATCGAGGACCACGACAGATCCTGAATAAAGGTTGGATCCCTGGCGTAACCGGTCTGCGAAATCGGGCGCGGGGTTTCCGCCCGGCACATAGAGGAGCCCAGTACTGGGATCTAGAGTGTATGACGTCCAGGTTGCTCCGCCTGTTATCGGTGACCCCGGTGGCGTTTTCCAAGTCGAGCCATTCAGGGGAGAGGCGGCTTCCGGCCCCCGCGTGACATCGTCCGGGGACTTCGGAACGAGATAGAATTCCCAAACGATTTTGCCGGTCTTGGCATCGAGCGCATACATACGGCCCTTCACGCCCTTGATGTCACCACCTGCATTGCCAACAAAAACCAAACCATCCCACGCGATAGGTGCCGCGGGTACCGACTCTCCCTTCTTTGGGTCTGCGATCCTCGTTTCCCATATCCGCTTGCCAGTTTTGGCATCGTAGGCCAAGACCCGGCCATCTTGCGTGCCGCGAAATAGCTTGCCGTTGAGGTAAGCGGGCCCGCGATTTACCGCCTGAGGCGTTGCCGGCGTATAGTCCTCGTGGACACGCCAGTTCTGATGGCAATTGGTCGGGTCAATTGAAAAAATATCGTATTCGGTCGAAAAAATGAGAGCGTTATCCACCTCGAGCAAGCCGCTCGTGAAGCCAGTATATTGGCCTGTGTCGTACGTGCACAGGACCTTCAGCTTGCTGACGTTGTTCCTATTAATTTCACGGAGTTGCGAATAGCGATCGGACTTCAGCGTTTTGTTGTAGCTTGGCCAGTCTTCTTCACCGGCTTCGGGCTGCGCTGACGATAATTGCGGTTTCGACGGGACTATTGACGGCGATGACGGGTGCGATCCGTTGACCGCAGTCGCGTCTTCCGTATTGATTGTCCCAGCGGGCGCTGAGAGATAACGAACGTAGTTTATCGCCATCGCCGCGATCGGTACGGCCTTGTTCCAGTAGGCATAGACGACAACGACACTGACGATTCCAGCCGCGCCAATTATTATTCCACCAATAACAAAGAGCCACTTTCTCATGTCACTTCAACCTATCCACACTACCAAGGAAGACGAGCCGACTTTTGCAGAGGCAACGTTGCGGCACTGACGTGGTTCCCAACCAGTGAGTGAGCACTTTGTCGCTAGCAACAGGGACCGCCATCACGTCTCAACGGATGCCCGTCCTATACGCGAATTTGACCGCGGCCCCTCGCTAACGCCTAGGCAAATAGACGTGGCGCTCGAAAGGGGATGTTGCTCCAGAGAGAGTGGATTGACGAACGTCTATTCGGGGATTACGCGCAAAGGTCGTCCGATGCGCGCGTAGTAATACCTATCGGCGTCATGGACCCTGAACGGCTCCCGCGGACAGGCGCTTGAGTACGTGGCTCCCACCTCCCCACGTCGGTAAGAGCAAACGCCATTCGGTAGGAGCAATTTCGGCCGAGCGACATTGTTCAGTAAGAACGATATCAATTGCGGCCGTTTAGGGTCCAGCTTCGCTCTCGGGTCTTGAAACAAGTGACTTCCGACGCCTTGGCCTCGATCAATAAATACCCGGGCATTTCCCGATCACGCTGGATCGTGCTGATAGTGCTCCTGGTTATGGTGATTGCTGGAGTCCTTGCCTATTGGCGTTATCGAGAGCTCTACCCAGTCACCGAGAACGCGTATGCCAGGTCGGGGATGTTGCGGATCGCGGCTGAGGTTTCCGGCGTCGTCTCGCACGTCTACGTGCGCAACGATGAGCGCGTGACGAAAGACGAGCCACTGTTCGATATCGACCCAACGCTTTACGAAGCCGCGCTGGGTAAGGCGCGGGCACAGTTTGAAGACGCGCTATCGGCAGCAGGCAAGGCGGGCAATGCTCTAGAGAACGATGCAATCCAACTCAACGACAAAGGAAGCGCGCTCAACAAGGCACTCAAGGCCTACCGAGGCGCAGTGGGTGCCCCAAATGCAGACAGACAGTCCAAGCTAGACGCCGCGCGGAAAGGCTGGGAAGACGCACTAGCAGCGTTCCGGGATGCACAAACGAAGTTCGACAAGGACTCAAACAGCCTTATCGCCACAACACCGACATCGGAGGCGCTTCTATCTGCCGCGAACCAACTCGAAAAGGTCGTTTATGAATGGTCCCAAACCCATGTCACTGCTCCTGCCGGTGGCTGGCTATCGCAAATGACATTGCAGCCCGGTGCCGTAGTCCGAGCTGGAACACCACTCTTCGTCATCGTCAAAGGCGATGAGTGGTGGGTCAACGCGAATTTTAAGGAGACGGACCTTTCCCGCATCAAGGTTGGTCAGAACGCGAAAATTTGCTTCGATATGTATCCCGGCCTTGTCTTTGACGGGGTCGTCGAGGGGATCAGCGAGGCCTCTGGCGCGACCTTTTCAATTCTTCCGCATGAGAACGCCACGGGGAATTGGATAAAGGTGGCGCAGCGGTTTACGGTGCAGATTCGCATAACCGATCCGGTACAGCACCAGAACGAGCCATTGCGAGTGGGGGCAAGCGCCACAGTAACCGTCGACACGGTTTCGCACTGAGCATCGAACGGAAGCAGTCAAGAAAGCAAGGGATTTCGTTACCGCAAAGGCTAGAAGCTTGCACTCCAACGAAACTGGTCGGGCCGGGCCTCGGGATGGGTTCTCAGAAAATGGTGGAGCACGTGGAGGAGTGCGAGAACATGGGCCTTGTCCTTACGCTTTTGGCTGGCGCGTATGTCGGCGACGATCATGTCGCGAATGACTTCACCGCCGCGATCGCGGTACATGAGATAGATGGCAAAGCCGGCAGCAGCGATCTCGGGCACGTGCTCATGCTCCGCGATGGCAAGAACCTCTGCTTCAGTCAGGCCGGAAAAGGCTACGCAGTCATCAAGGTTGATCATCAAGCATCCTCTGCCTTCGGCAAGCTCCAGCGCTGGCAAAGGTCCGCGTCTGTTTGACTCGCGATCTGTCCATCGCCCTTAACCTAGGAAGGCCCTGTGGAGGGGGCTTTTGCAATGTTGCCGTGGTTGATGTCGGCTTGCGCCGATCCACTGCCATGCTGCGAGTGAAAAGGCCAGAGCGGCTACTCTCCCGCAATCTACAAAGCATTTAACCGAATTGTCCCCGAGCTGCACCCACACGAAGCCTGACGGAGCATGCTCCGGATCGTAGCAACGATTGCAAGGACGACCGCAGCCAAGCGCTGCAAGACGCTTAGCGACTACGCCTTCAAAGGCCAACTCGGCATACATGTCAAAGCGGTCGTCGCTTGTGCCCGACCTTGATGAGCGCGGCCCTTGAAAGTTGCATTGCGCAAAACTGCCTTCGATGGGGCGATCTTGCTGCAATCCAAGAGCAAAGGGTTGATCCCTAATTTTGTCGCTCCATGTCTTCTCTGATGGTCATCGATGCGCGTGCAATCAGTGCTCAGAGGTAACGACATGGACGAAGGAACTATCGATACCCCCACAAGACCCCGTCGCCGTTGGCGTATGGGGCTCGTTGCTTCACTCGCCGCGATCAGTTTAGGAGCCGGCCTGACAGCTTCGACTGCCTTTCAGGGCAACGCCGCGACAGCGTCGGGAAAGAACGTCTCTGCTCCAACCGCAGCGCCGAAGCAGTTTGGGTTTGCCGACTTGGTAGCTAAGGCGAAGCCTGCCGTGATTTCGGTTCGCGTGAAGTTGAACGAGGGTCCGACCCTAAGTTCGAATGAAGGGGGCGATGACGGATCGCCTTTTCCGCCAAGCTCTCCCATGGATCAATTCTTTCGTAAGTTTGTACTACCCAGCATACCGCAGGGCCAAAGCCAGAACCAGGGCCACCAGATCATTACTGGAGAAGGTTCAGGGTTTTTCATTTCCGCAGATGGATATGCCGTGACGAACGATCACGTTGTCGATCATGCAACGTCGCTCCAAGTGACCACCGATGACGGCAAGACGTATCCAGCCAAGGTGGTAGGTACAGACAAGAAAACCGATCTGGCACTCATCAAGGTCGATGGCCGTGACGACTTTCCGTTCCTCACCTTCGCCGACAAAGCGCCGCGGATAGGCGATTGGGTCGTGGTCGTCGGCAATCCGTTTGGCTTAAGCGAAACCGTCACAGCCGGCATCGTCTCGGCGAAGGACCGATATATCACTGCGGATCCCTATGACGAATTCTTGCAGATCGACGCGCCGGTTAATCAGGGGAATTCCGGCGGCCCGAGCCTCAATCTCGAGGGCCAAGTGGTCGGCGTGACCACAGCAATCTATTCGGTATCCGGCGGCTCTGTCGGCATTGGCTTCGCCATTCCCGCTTCTACGGTGAAGTCAGTGGCGGCGGATCTCAAAAGCGCCGGGCACGTCACACGTGGATTGCTCGGCACCGAAGTCCAGCAAGTTACACCGTCGATCGCCGAGGCACTTGGCATGCAAGAAGCAGAAGGCGCGATGGTGGCACAAGTCAAGGCCGGTACCCCGGCCGCGAAGGCGCACATCAAGGCGGGCGACGTCATCCTCGCCGTCGATGGCAAGCCCGTTAAGGGCTCGGTCGACTTCGCTCACAAAATTGGTGCGTTCGCCCCGGGGGTGAACGTGAATCTGAGGATCTTGCGTGACGGCTCGCAGCGGACCGTGATGGTGACCCTCGGGAACGAACCCGGCAAGCAGCAACAGGTCTCCGAGCTTGGGCTGTCGCTGGCGCCGGCCGGCAGCGTCGCGGGCGCCAACGGTCCCGGCGTCGTTGTCACCGGCGTCAAGCCCGACAGCGCCGCGGCCGAGCGCGGCTTCCAGCCCGGCGACGTCATCCTGGAAGTCGACGGGAAAGTCGTCTCCACACCCGCGGAGGTCAGCAAGGATATCAACGGCTATCAGGCTTCCGGTAAGCGCAGCGTTCTCTTGCGCGTCCGATCGGGAGACCGGACCGCGTTCGTGGCTCTCCCGCTCGGCCGAGCGTAATCCAAGGTTATGTCCATGTCAGACCCTTGGCAGACGCCACCGCATCCGTCACCCATTACAGGTCTCGGCATCGCTTTGTTAGTACTGCTCGTCGGCATAGGCGCCGTGATGCTGCAACAACTCGTACTGCCGCTGACGCAGTTTGTTCCCGCGGTTACGCTGAACCAAGCTCAGGTGATGTTCAAGCGTGGAGACTATCCACTGGCGGCAGGTCTTTTCACCACGCTTGCTAACCAGAACAACTCGACCGCCAAATACTGGTTGGGACATATGAAAGAGCTTGGACTTGGAGTACCGCGCGACGTGCCAAGCGCCATAAAATTGTACAAGGAGGCGGCTGCTCAAAACGTCCGGGCGGCGAACCTCAGGCTTGGAGAGATCTACCTGCATGGCAATCTAATTCCGCCAGACTTCGCCAAGGCAAAGACGTATCTGACAAGCGCAGCCAACGAGGGAGACGCTGAGGCGGCAATGCTTCTCGGCGAGATGTATCGCCGCGGCCTTGGCAGCACACCTGACCCAAAAAAAGCCTTTGCTTGGCTAGAAGTATCGAGCATCGAAGGGAATCAAGCGGCCCGGCGTCTGCGTGATCAGTCACTGAATGTTCTCGATCCCAGCAGCCAGCGTACGGCAGCGACTTTGGCCAATAGCATTCTTGGCTCAATGCCGCATGGTGCGGCGGAGCCGGAAAAAACCTCGTCATTGTCTTCATCGGCTTGACCGAGCGCATCCTGCGAAGCACTCGAGAATGAGAAGGCGCCAAACCTTCGGTGTCAGCTAATAAAGCTGCTATAGGCGGCCTGCTCTTAGCTTGAGAGGAAGCGTCGCTTGATCCACGCAGCGAGTATGCCCAAGGCCAGCGCCAATAATGAAATGGCGACGATTTTCGTGGCGAGGTTCTCTCGGTCAAGCAGCCTCGCCAGCCGGTCGCCAACGAGCACGAGCGTCGGTGCCCAAATCACCGCGGACAATATGTTTGCCATGTAAAAGCGAAAAGAGGGCATGCGCATCATTCCAGCTGCTAGCGGCACGATCGCTCGCAATGGACCAAAGAACCGGCCGATGAAAACACTGCTGCTACCAAACCGGTCGAAGAAGCGAAGGCCGAGCGCGATCCGATCAGGGTGATCGCGGAAAGGCCATAGAAAGGGAATAGCTGGCCCGCATTTTTTTCCAAGCCAATATGAGACCGCATCGCCAAGAACAGCGCCGACAATTCCTGCGAGAATTGCTGGGAGAGGGCTAAGAACACCCTCGGAGACCAAGGTGCCTGTAGCAATGAGGATGGCAGTGCCTGGAAAGAGCAGGCTGAGAAAGACGAACGACTCTCCGAATGCGGTGATACCGATCACAAGGAAGGCATAGTCGGGATGGGCTTTCACAAGTGCAATGGCCTGATACATGAAATAATTCATAGGAAAGCCGCGCTATCGTATGCCTGGATTGAACTTCGCCCGTCGGACTGGGCTTTTCATCCTTCACCTCTGAGATAGACATGGGGCTCTTGCCAGCCATCCGTTGCTTTTTGTGTCGGTTTCCGCGGAATGCGATTCGGAATGAACATGGCAAACACGATGCTCGCCAGAAGCAACGTCAGATTGAACAGCACATTTTCCTCCATGCCTGCAGCTCCCTGCGTCAGCTTGCTATAGCCTTCAAGCGCGAGCGTAGCGGGCGTTGAAGACAAAATGACTCCGACGGATACGGCTCCAATGCCGTATCCGATCTGACGTAGGGTTGCTGCGGCGGCGGCTGCGTCAGCGGAACGACTGATCGGAACGTCCTGCATGATGACGTTCGTGAGCTGGGCATTGGTCATGCCTACGCCGAGTCCGAAGACGAGGTTAGGCAAAAGCACGGACCACAAATGCAAGTGGGGACCGATCACCCACCAAAGCCATAAGATGCCGATCGCCTGGACGACCAGGCCGATAAATACCGATCTTTGCGTGCCAAGGTTGATGGCAAGCGCGCCGCCAACCGGAATCGCGAAGATGCTTGAGACGGCGATCGGAATTAAGGCGAGGCCCGCGGTCAGCGCGCTCATACCTCTGTCATTCTGGAGATAGAGGGTGAGGCCGTAATATAAGGCGAACTGCGCGACGCTCCGGATAAATGTGTCAACGCCACCCCACCGGACGCTGGGCAAGGCGAACAAGGTTAGGTCGAGGAGCGGCCGCTTGCCCGCCCGTTTGAGCGTCAATTCGAGCCAGGCAAAAACACCAAGAAGCGCAGAGCCCAAAACCATGGAGATTGGGGCGACCGACAGCGGCAGTGCGACTGTTGTACCGAAGAGCGAGAAGGGCTCGCGTGCCGTCCACCAGCCATGCGTCTGTCCTTGAACCAGGCCGAACGTCACGAGCATTAATCCAACAAGACTGAGCACTGCGCCGGTGATGTCGATCCCATTGTCGTCGGGCCGCTCGAGATGCGGATCGATGTATCGAAAGGCGCCCCACAATGCGATCGCACAGAACGCGGGATTGATAAAGAACGCCCAGCGCCAGCTCGCGTATTGTGCACAGAACCCCCCGAGGACATAGCCGAGGGCGATTCCTGCGCTCGCGCTCGCGCTGTTGACGCCGTATGCAAAGGGCCGCCCCGTTTCGTCGAACATCAGTGCGACGAGCGTGATGGCGGCTGGATTTACCATCGCCGCGCCGACCGCCTGCAGCGCGCGCATGCCGATCATGAAGCCGATCGATGGCGCGAGACCGACTAGGAGCGAGCCGGCTCCGAAGAGAAAAACGCCAATCACAAAAACCTGCCTCTGGCCATAGACTTCGCCAATCCTGGACCAGAGCAGCATAGTTGCGCCGAAGAACAGCGCATAAATTGTTGTTGTCCACTCAAGCATTTGCAGGCTGGCGCCAAACGCCTTTTGCACGGTCGGCGTCGTCACCGTCATCACGGAGCTGTCCAGCGTGGTAATCAGGACGGCGATGGTGAGGATGGCGACGGCCTTGAATCGGCTCTGACGCCGTGATGCAATTGGTTTTGAGAGTATGGCAAAGAAATTCGCGGCAGCGGTCATGCGGGGTCGCCCTTTGGAGCGGAAACAAGCGCGCCGCATGCGAAAGCCGTCGCGTTACGTCTATTACGCGTCGGATTAAGCGCGGCGCTTTGGAAGATCGGGACCTCTCGCCTCGCAAGGTGCCGCTACCGGCTAACCTTTCACGTGGGTGCTAGCTCTCTCAAATGCTCGTTTGCTATTGCTTTCGCTTGTTAGCGATTGCGCAGATTTGGAGCTGCGTGCGCCGGGCTAAAGAGCGTGAAGTGCAGAGCTTGAAGGGGATTAAGTCAATCGAACTCTCAGCGCTGCTGCCAAAGACGAGAGGGCATTTTGCTAATGGCGTGAAGCTGGAACGGCCGACCGTCCATCTAGGGAGGGTTGGTCGAGTGCGGCTTGGCCACGGAGCTCAATAGGCCGTACCAACATCAACACCAAGAAGACCATAGCGAAGGCCAGCACGGCAAAGGCGTAGAAGACATCCATATAGGAGATGAGGCTAGCTTGCCGCTGGACCAACTGCTCGATGACGCCGACGGCTTGATGTTGGGCATCGGCCACGGAGGCACCCCTAGTAATAAGATCGCTGGTGGCGCGCTGCAGTGCGTGCTGAAATAGAAGCGACGATTGGTAGAGATGCTCTGTTAGGCGCAACTGATGGAACTGCTCGCGGCGGATCAGTAGTGTCGTCGCCGCAGCGACACCGATGCTTCCGCCAACATAGCGCGCGACGTTGATCAAGGCGGAGGCCTGGCCCGTCTCATCAGGTTCCACAGAGGCATATGATGCGGTGGTGATGGGTATGAACAAGAACGGTAGCCCAATCGTCTGAAAGATACGCAACCACGCGAAATAGTCGAAGGATGCATCGGGAGAGAGCGACGTCGCGTGCCACATGGACAGCGCGACGACGAGCATGCCAAACGCCATCAAATACTTCGGTTGTATATATTTTGATAGCTGCGCTACCACGGGCATCATCAGCAGCATGGCGAAGCCACCGGGCATCAGGGTGAGCCCGGCAAGGGTCGCCGTATACGGGAAATCTGTCTGCTCAAGCTGTGGCAGCAGCTGTATCGAGCTGAATAGAACCGCACCCACGACCAACATAACGAAAAAGCAGGTGCCGAACTGGCGTTGGAACAGCAGGCGAACGTCCACAATGGGGTCTTTGTGCGATAGTTCCCAAGGGAAAAATAGCGCGAAGGCGCTGGCCGACAATATTGCGAAGGCGATGATGAAGTTGGAAGAGAACCAGTCATCCCGCTGTCCCTTGGCGAGCACGACTTCGAGACAGCCGAGGGCCAGCGCGATGAGCAGGAGTCCAATCCAATCGATGTTCAGTCCGCGCGCCAGAAGAGCCTTTCGCTCCCGCCGAAGGCTCTCCGGCTCGGCGACCAGCCAGTACACCAGCCCGAGGGACAGAAGTCCGATCGGACCGTTAATGAAGAAGATCCAGTGCCATGACCAATTGTCGGTAATCCAGCCGCCGATCGTCGGCCCAACCGTTGGGGCCACGATGACAGCCACACCGTATAACGCGAAGGCTTGGGCGCGCTTTGTCTGCGGGAACGTGTCGGCAAGGATAGTCTGCTCGCTTGGTGCCATGCCGCCGCCGCCGAGACCCTGCAAGACCCTGAAAAAGATCAGAACCGGCAGGTTGGCGGCCAACCCACACAGCATCGAGGACACGGTGAAGAGTGCCACACACAGCATGTAAAAGCGCTTGCGTCCAATCGCGCTGGAGAGCCATCCGCTGAGCGGTAGAACCACAGCGGTGGATACGAGATAACTCGTGATGACCCACGTGCTTTCATCCACACCTGCGGCAAGACTTCCGGCGATATGACGGAGCGCGACGTTGGCAATCGAAGTATCGAGCACCGTCATGAAGGTCGCAATCGAGACCACGATGGCAATCAGCCAGGGGTTGTGCGCGCCGGCAGCGGATCGTGGGAGCGTTGCCTCCTCTTCGGCGTGTACGCCCTTCGCCGTCATCGGACCTTGACCGTCGGCTCAACCGACATGCCGGGGCCGATATACAGGTCAGGGCGCTTGTCGAAGGCGATCTTCACGGGAACGCGTTGCACCACCTTCACGTAGTTTCCGGTCGCGTTTTCGGGGGGTAGAAGGCTGAATGCCGCTCCGCTGCCGGCCTGAATGCTGTCCACGTGCCCATGGAAGGTGCGGCCAGGATATGCGTCGATTGAAATCGCTACCGGCTGACCCGGGCGCATAAGGTCAAGCTGAGTCTCCTTGAAGTTGGCGGTGACCCACATATTCACCGGCACGAACATGATGAGGGTCTGGCCGGGCTGCGCGAATGCGCCTTTCGCCGCCGTGATCTTTGTCACAAACCCATCGACGGGGGCTTTAATGACGGTGCGGGCGAGATTCGCTCCTGCTTCTTCTTGTTGTGCAACCGCCTTGTCTCGACCGGCGCGGGCAACCTGTTGCTGCGTCTTGAGAACGTGGATCTGCTTCGTCGCCGCCGTCTCATTTGCCACAGTCGCGTTATAAGCGGCCTGTCTCTCCATCAGGGCCGATGAGGTTTGCTGCGCTGCCTCCACTGTCCCCACGCCACGCGTTACCAAGTCCTGCGCCCTGGCGTTTTGCTCTTGTGCAAAGGTGAGGGCACCACGGGCCTCTGTCACCTCGCGCTTGGCCTGCTCGACCCGCGCTCGCTGCGCAGAGATCTGGGCTCCTATATTGGCAATCGTTGCGTCGGCTTGTTCGACCAGGGCCTTGGCTCCGTCGAATGCCGCACGGTAGTCGCGATCATCAATGCGGAACAGCGTACTGCCAGCGTTGACGTGCTGATTATCAGTTACAGGGACGGCAACGATCTCACCGGCCACCTGCGAGCTGATCGGAACAATGCGGGCGTCCACAAATGCATCGTCGGTCGACTCGTAGTTGCGCGCATGCAACCACCACAGGGTGCCGCTGACGAGGGCTGCGATGACGAAAAACCCAACGGCTATCGCAGCGAATGGGTGCCGTCTAAGGCTATTCCCGGTCGGTTGCATCCAACCATCGTCTCTTTGCTTCTCTGGCCGACGGCCACCGCGGACGCTCCGCTGCGAGGGTGCATCTGCGAGGGCATCGCAAGCCTTAGCGCGTTCTGTGAGACGTGCGGGCACGGGGCACCTGTGAGATGTGCCACGGCCGTGGACCCCGATCCGGAGATCCACAGCCGTGACAGGGTCGAGAGTAGGGAGGGGTGACGAACGCAGGGCCGGTGTAGAGGACGGCGGTCTCGGCAAGCCGATCGGCTACGGGGCCCCCGCAAGCCGTCTACTTCTTCATATCCTTCGCGGTCGATGCGTCCGCGGTTGTGACCCAACCCTCCCTGCAGCCGCGCTTAAACTCCTTCGAGGTGATTACGCCGTTATGGTTGGCATCAACCATTGCAAAATTCAGGACGTAAGGCGTCGCCTTGCCCCGCGACAGCGTATCGCCATGTGGCGAAGCCATCTTCCACACCTCATGGCATTCATGTTTTGCGAGCCGCGGACCCGGCTGCGTTGCGGCCTGTGCAGTGGTCCCGGCCATAGCGACCGAGGTCAGCAATGCGGCGCCTGTCAAGATTGTAAGCCTCATAGTTGTAACTCCTCGTGATTAGTATGTCGGGTCAATACGCCAGGCGCGGTGAGAACTGAAAGCCGACGAGGCGCATTACCGTTTGCCATATATGTCGCTCGGACCAAGGTTGCTTGCGCGATATTGCTTCCGATACAGTAATCTTGTGACAATTGGCAAAGGATGCCCCATCTATGGGAGATACACCCATGCCAGCCCGATAATGGTCGCGCCGAAGGCAAGAGCCACTGGGATGAGCGCGATCTCGATCAGCGCATCACGTCCCCGCATTTTCCCTGTGTATGTTGGGACCTCGCTCCGCAAGAACGTCCTGAAATTGACCCGCTTTTGGAACCAGCGTCGGTCTTTCATAATGCCGGCGGCCGCAATCAACAGAAGCGTGAAGAACATGATGAAGAATCCGGTCGCCACCGCGAGATCAAGGTCGACATGAGCGCCCCATGCGAAATAAAGCCAGCTAACGGCGACAAACCACAGGACAGCGACCAGACTAATTTGAAAGACCGCCGGGTGCACGCCCGTCGTGAAGTGCCGCGCTCCCGGACGCATCGTCTCGGGATCGCTGGTTTTTGATGTACCATCCTCAATAGAATTCGACACTTGGTGTGACATGGCCGTGCTCCTCTGGAATGACCTCCGGTCGGCGACTTATGCGAGGCCTCGACGGTAGGCCGTTGGCGTCAAACCCGTGGTTTTTCGGAAAGTGGCCGTGAACGAGCTGGTCTCACTGAAGCCCAGGGATAGGCCGACTTCGGTCACGGACATGCTCGCGTCAGCGAGAAGTGACTTCGCCCTCTCAACGCGGCGAAATGTATGGTAGCGGTGAGGCGGCATCCCAAGCGACTGCTTGAACGCGCGGCAGAAATAGTAGGTACTCAGGCGCACAAGATCGGCAAGTGTCGCAAGCGGAATCTGCTCGCTCAGATGCTCGTCGATATAATCGACAATAATACGTTGCTGCCAAGGGGCGAGCCCGCCATGGACCCGTGGCGAAATGGGGGGGCGACCTCGCGCCAAGCGTACGATTTCGTGAGCCAGGACGAGACTGAGCGCATCGAAATAAAGCCGGTTGAAGGCGCTCGTTGAGTCGACGAGGGCGGCTAGTTTGAGTGCAGTCCCACATACCACCGCGTCTTCGAAGAACAGTCGCGGGCTTAGCACGCTCTCGTGCGGCGCCAAGACCGAACTCATGGGCGGTTGCGCTGGATCGAGATAGAAGTAGATCACGCGTGTCAGTGCGCGGGGCACCTGCCAGTCATCGTACCGATGGCCTGCGGGCACGAAGATCAGCTTGTGCTCGAAGTCCTTAAGGGAGGAGCGCGGTAAACCGTCGACGGAGGACTCTCCTGAAACCCGCGCGCCCCGTTCGAATAGGGCAAGCAGGTGGACGGGTGCCTCGAAGTGAAACTCGGTTCTTTCCCGCCGAATCGCCTGGACAACCTCGGCGCCCATGCCGGCCTGGATTACGCGGTGATGTTTGACAATATCGGGAGGAAAGACTTCAACTGCCGCGTCCGACGGCGTCTCCAGAGGAAAATGGTCCGCCTTAGAGTCGCGAACAGGATCAAGGCTGGTCCTAAGGGCTCGCGGGGGTGGTGGTGGTGCGTCGCTGCGCAGAACCCGAATTGAATCATTGCGCTGGGGGATAGCGTTGAGATTTGTCAGCATGACTCCGCCTCTTGCCACTTCTTGTTGACTGGCAATGTAGAAGGGCGGGGTCTTAGTATCTATCGTACGGAGGGTTGCTCGGCTGCTAGATTGGTTTAGCCGACTATACAAAGGTTTGCGTCACTTTGTCTTGGGGTCCGTGGCTGTATCGTCCACACCACTTATGTTTTGACCTAGGGCGGTCTCGATACATTCCACCAAGACGCTTCCGTCGAACGGTTTGGTCAGAAAGCCGATGGCGCCGTGTCTTATAGCGCGCGCCTCCATCTTTTCGTTGGGAAACGCCGTAATGAATATGGTCGGTTTCCGATACCCTTGCGCCGCGAGCAGTTCCTGCAGCTCGAGTCCATTCATCCCGGTCAATAGGACGTCGGATACGAGGCACGCGGCTTCGTCCTTCGAGGGAGAGTTCAAGAACTCTTCGGCAGACGAAAACGTTCGCGCGACATATCCAAGCGACATGACAAGGCTCTCCGTGGCCACTCGCACGGACTTATCGTCGTCGATGATTGCGATTACGGGCACTTGCGATTCTACTCGTCCTCATTGCGACGTCATCGGATATCCACGCTCCACCGCAGACATAATATCGTTACAATGCGCCCTCGGGGTGCGTCGGAAAAGACATACTTAGGTCTTATAGCGGGGGGTGGCGGATCCCAAGTCTCTCAGCCATTCGGACCAGTTCCGCCAGAGACTTCGCTTTCATCTTTCGCATGAGATGACCGCGATGAATCTTCACCGTGATTTCGCTAACGCCCAACTTCCCGGCAATCTGCTTGTTCATGAGTCCGGCGGTGACAAAGCTCATCACTTCCCGCTCGCGCGGTGTTAGGGAACCGAAACGATTCTGAAGATTGCGATTCTCTCGTTGCTCCTCTCGCCGCCGGCGGTCTCTTTCGATTGCAGTTGAGACGGCATCGAGAAGTTCCTGATCGCGAAAAGGCTTCGTCAAGAAATCAACGGCCCCAGCCTTCATCGCCTTTACCGACATCGGGATATCGCCATATCCCGTTATGAAGATGATCGGCACATGAATGCTGGCCTTGGCGAGCTCGGCTTGAAAGTCGAGACCGCTTACCCTGGGGAGCCTGATGTCGAGGATGATACAGCTTGGAACATCGGGAAGTGCGCTCTGCATCAATCCCTGGGCAGAATCGAACAGTGCGACCTGAAGGCCGACCGATTGCAGGAGGCTCTTCAGGGCCTCCCGCATGGCGCTGTCGTCGTCGACGACAAAGACGATTGGCTCTTCAGCGTGCCCCGACTGCCGCGTCACGACGCGTCCTCTCGGTATGCGCGCAGGGCGAATTGCAGGTTCGCCCCGTGATCCATGTTCTGGCTAGCCCAAATCTGTCCATCATGCCCCTCAATAATCGAGCGGCAAATCGACAGACCCATTCCCATACCATCTGATTTCGTGCTGAAGAACGGACTGAAGAGGCGATCGGCGTCTTCGGGGTTGATGCCATGCCCCGTATCCTGCACGGCCACTACAACCTGACCATCCTCACTCAGGAACGTGCGGACCAGAACGCGGCACGGACGGTCGGTCACGTCAGACGTGGCCTCGATGGCATTCATAACGAGATTGAGCACCACCTGTTGGAGCTGGACCCGGTCACCGAGCACCGCCGGCAGATCTGAATCGGCTTCAATCAGTAAAGAAACATTGTGGTCGAGCGCCTCACGCTGAACGAGAGGGAGCACGTCGTTTATGACCTGATTGATGTCGAGCGGGATCCTTTCCGCTTCGCCCTTTGCCGAAAGGATGCGAAGCCGCTTTATCACCTCGCTCGCACGAATGCCCTCATTAATGATGCGCTCGATAGCGTGACGCGCTTCTTCCAGTTGCGGCGTTGAACGACCAAGCCAGCGGAGGCCGGCCTCACCATTGGCGACAACTGCCGCGAGTGGTTGATTGACCTCGTGCGCTATAGAGGCAACGAGCTCGCCGAGTGTCATAACCCGTGTGACGTGGGCAAGCTCCGATTGCGTCCGCTGTAAGGTATCCTCGGCCTGTGTACGTGCGGTGATGTCGTTGTTCGTCTCGACAATTGCCACGGGATCGCCGCGGTGGTCGCGCTGAAGAGACCAGCGGCTTGCAACATTAAGCTGTACCCCGTCTCGCCGTGTATGGAGAACCTCTCCCTCCCACCGTCCAGTACGAAGCATCTCGGCTTTTAGCTCCTCGAGGGGTGCTGGAAAGACCGTTTGCAGTAATCTGTGGGAGACCTTGCCGACGGCTTGGTCCCCCGGCCAGCCATACAATCGCTCGGCTCCTTGGTTCCAATAGGCGACGACGTCGTTCATGTCGCGAACGACAATCCCATCATGAACAACGTCGAGGAGGTGTGCTTGCTCCACCAATGCGCGGTCGGCCAACTGGTTCCTCAGAGCAAGATAGGTCGTGACGCTAATAGCGATGAGGCTTGCAAAGAGGTTGACGAAGGCAACGAGGGATAACTCTTCGTGGTCGTGCATGGCGGCGCTGGCAATGGCCAAAAGGATGCAACCGGCCGCGACCAAGACGACACCGCGCGTGTCGAGAATCTTTACGACAAGCAACACGACGGCGGCGTAGAGCGGCGCAACCGAAATCTCCGGATGCGTAATTGAGTCGACCCCGAAGATCGCGGCTGCGACGACAGCCGCGGCGACAGCGGGGAGAATTGCGAAATGGGATTGTTTCGGTGTTGGCAATCGGTATTGCATTTAAGGTGGCTCTCTTCTCCTCCCTATGAACAGATTGACCTTAGAAACTATAGCATGGCACGGGCCTCTATTCCGGCCCAGAAGATGCGCCGGAGAGGGGAACCTCCCCCAGGATGCTGGCTCTCGCCGGGGGGGGG
>Ga0315553_10002033_pt1 | contig 16452 bp, 14 predicted proteins | sample SalMarSW160140MG_FD_203099 | JGI IMG/M metagenome (GOLD analysis project Ga0315553, IMG submission 203099) | Salt marsh sediment microbial communities from the Plum Island Ecosystem LTER, Massachusetts, United States - Salt Marsh Sediment SW1601-40 ... | reverse complement strand
GTGCTCTCGGTGAAGGTGCCGGACCCGAAGTTCTCCAGCCAAACGAAGGACAAGCTCGTCTCCTCCGAGGTCAAACCCGTCGTCGAGAGCATCGTCGGCGAGCAGCTCACCGCCTGGTTCGAGGAGCACCCCAAGGAAGCCAAGTCGATCGTCGGCAAGATCGTCGAGGCGGCGCTGGCGCGCGAGGCCGCGCGCAAGGCGCGCGAGCTGACGCGGCGCAAGGGCGCGCTCGACAGCCTGCGGCTGCCCGGCGGTCTCGCCGAGTGCCAGGACCGCGATCCCGCCAACACCGAGCTGTTCATCGTCGAGGGCGACTCGGCCGGCGGCTCGGCCAAGCAGGGGCGCAAGCGCGAGTATCAGGCCGTGCTGCCGATCCGCGGCAAGATCCTCAACGTGGAGCGGGCGCGCGTCGACAAGATGCTCTCGTCCGAGCAGGTGACAAACATCATCGGTGCGCTCGGCACTGGCATCCGCGACGACTTCGACCTGTCGAAGCTGCGCTACCACAAGATCATCATCATGACGGACGCAGACGTCGACGGCGCCCATATCCGCACGCTGCTCTTGACCTTCTTCTACCGGCAGATGCCGGAGCTGGTTGAGAAGGGCCACGTCTTTATCGCCCAGCCGCCGCTCTACAAGGTGTCGCGCGGCAAGTCGGAGACCTACTTGAAGGATCAGCGCGCGCTCGAGGACTTCCTGATCGAGCAGGGTCTGGAGGAGACCGTGCTCGTCAGCGGCGCCGGCGAGGAGCGGGCCGGCAAGGACTTGCGCGACATTGCCGAGAAGGCGCGCGGCATCGTCGGCGTCATCGAGGGCCTGCACTCGCGCTATGCGCGCGACGTGGTCGAGCAGGCGGCGATCGCCGGCGCATTCGATGCAAACCTTCTGCGATCGGCAGAGAAGGCCAACGCCATCGCGGCTACCATCGCGGAACGGCTCAATGCCATCTCCGAGGAGACCGAGAAGGGCTGGGAGGGTCGCTACGGCAACGACGGCTTCTTCTTCAAGCGCGAGGTTCGCGGCGTCACCGAGGCGCACGCGCTCGACTTGGCGCTTCTGGGTTCGCTCGATGCGCGCCGCCTCAATGAGCGCCACGCGCATCTGGCCGAGGTCTACGGCACGCCAGCCAAGCTCAGGCGCAAGACCGAGACGATCGATGTCTTCGGCCCGCGCACGCTGCTCGACGCCATCTACGAGGCCGGCCGCAAGGGCGTCTCGCTGCAGCGCTACAAAGGCCTGGGCGAGATGAACCCCGAGCAGTTGTGGGAGACCACGCTCAACCGCGACGTGCGCACGCTCCTGCAGGTCAAGCTCGGCGATCTCGCCGAGGCCGACGAGATCTTCTCCAAGCTGATGGGCGACGTCGTCGAGCCGAGACGCGAGTTCATCCAGGAGAACGCGCTGCTCGTCACCGACCTCGACGTTTGATGCGCCGCTGCAAACGCCTTTAGGCCGTCTCCCTGCGGTGGCAGGGCGCTTCGGCCCCTGCGCGGCCTTCCGCAATGCACGTCGCCGGTGCTAGGCTGGCGTGAGCGGCGCCTTTCGCCGCTCCGTCAGGGGGGATCAAGCCCGTGCTGCGCATCCTGCTGTCCACCGGGAACATACTGCTCTCGCTCATCCTCGGCGCGCTCATGATGGCCCTTGTTGCCGTCTATTCGCCCGAGACCCTGTCTCTGCTGCTGGCCTGGGCGCGCAGCTTCAAGAGCCTCATCACCGGTACGGGGCTGAAGGCCAAGTACAACATCTGGCTCGAGCTGCTCTTAGAGGAGCGCCAGCTCCTGTTCATGGGCTTCACGATCTTTGCGCGCATCCTCATCGGGCTCCTCACCCTCCCCTTCACGCGCATGCGCCCGCGAGCGCCGGCCCAGCGGCATTTCTATGGTTAACCGGGTCTTAGCCGCCCTCTCGTAGGTTCGGAACGTGTCGCCGCTTTCGCCGGCGTATCTCGTTGCCGCAAACCGCTTGGGAGCACACAGCCCGCCATGGGGCTCTTTCGCAAGGCGCCGCCACCGCCTCCGCCGCCTCCTCCGCGCCGGCGCGGCCTGTCGTTTGCAACGAAGCTCGCGCTCTTCGGCCCGATCTACGCTGCCGTCGTCGGCAGCGCCGCTCTCGCGCTGATGCTCGTGTGGTGCTCCGCAGTCTATCCCGACCCGCTGTCGCTCAGGAGCAAGCAGCATCCGCCGGTCATTCGCATCCTTGCCCGCGACGGCTCGGTTCTGGCCGAGCGCGGCGGTGCCGACGACTATGTCCCGCTCGATCTGTTGCCGCGTCACGCCGCCAATGCCGTGATCGCCACCGAGGATCAGCACTTCTACGAGCACCCAGGGATTGATCCTTGGGGCCTGTTGCGCGCTGCGATCGCGAACATCCGCTCAGGACGCTTCGTGCAGGGCGGCTCCACGTTGACGCAACAGCTCGCCAAGAACCTCTATCTCACCTCCGACCGTACGATCGAGCGTAAGCTCGAAGAGATGGTGCTGGCGATCTGGCTCGAAGCGCGCCTTTCCAAGGCGGACATTATCGAGCTCTATCTCAACCGCGTCTATCTCGGCTCAGGCGCCTATGGGATCGATGCGGCGGCGCGGCGCTATTTCGGCAAGCCTGCGCGCAACCTCAGCCTGGGAGAATCGGCCATCATCGCCGGGCTGCTGAAGGCGCCGTCGAAGTACTCGCCATTGACAAGCCCTCCCATCGCGCGTGCCCGCGGACGTCTGGTGCTGGCGCAGATGCGGCGCGCCGGCTTCATCACGGCTGATGAGGAGCGGCAGGCGGCGGCGACGATCGGCGATGATGTCGCCGAGGCCAAGCCGATGGAGCGCAAGGGGGCCGAGTACGCGGTCGACTACGTGCTCGAGCAGCTGCCGAGCTCTGCGCGTCACGCGAAGGATCAGGAGATCATCGTCGAGACCACGCTCGATGCCGGGCTGCAGACGCGCGTCGCGTCAATCGTCGCGCGCCGGCTCGATGAGCGCGGCAAGGCCTTGCGCGCAAGCCAGGCCGCCGTTGTCGTGCTCGACAAGCATGGCGGCATCCGCGCCCTTGTCGGCGGACGTGACCATTCTACGAGCCAGTTCAACCGCGCTGTCATGGCACACCGTCAGCCGGGCTCTGCCTTCAAGCCGTTCGTCTATCTGGCGGCCGTGGAAGCGGGCTTGAAGCCCGACAGCATCGTCGAGGATCTGCCGCTCAGCGTCAGCGGCTGGGCGCCGCGCAACAGCAGCGGCGAGTACCGCGGCGCCATGACCTTGCGCACGGCGCTGGCGCGGTCGGTGAATACGGTCGCCGTGCGTCTGGCGCTGAAGGTGGGACCAGCGCGCGTTGCCAAGGTCGCGCGCCGGCTGGGGATCACGTCGCCGCTCGGCAAGGACGCCTCGCTTGCGCTCGGCACCTCCGAGGTCTCGCTGCTCGAGCTCACCGGCGCTTACAACGTTCTCGCCAACGGCGGTTACGCCGCAAAGCCCCACGTGCTGCGCCGCGTGCTCACGCGCTCCGGCCGCATCCTCTACCAGCGCAAGCCGCAAGCCCCCAAGGCGATCGTCGCTCTTGCCGACGTCGGCGCAATGAACGAGATGCTCAACACGGCTCTGGTAACGGGCACGGGCCGCCGGGCTGCTCTGCCGCGCCATCCCGCGGCCGGCAAGACCGGAACCTCGCAGCACTATCGCGACGCCTGGTTTGTTGGCTACACGGCGCAAATGACGACCGGGGTCTGGACCGGCAACGACGACGGGCGCCCGATGAATCACGTGGTGGGCGGTAGCCTTCCCGCCGAGATTTGGCGCGAGGTGATGCTTGCCGCGCATGCGGGCCGAAAGCCCAAGCCGCTTGCGGGAACCGCGGTCGTGGGGGCCATGTCTCCTCGTACGCAGGGCGCCTCTCATCCTCCCAAGCCGATCGACAAGGACCTGATTGCGCGCGCTCTCGATGAGAAGCAGACGGGCGTCAGTTCGGCGGCCGCGGCGCAATGGGCCTCAGAGCTCATGTCGCTGGGCAGGAGAGGCGACAATTAGCAGGTGGCGGCGCACGCCACGCTGGGCCCCGAAACCTTTCAGTCGCAGCGTTCTGCGGGACCGTATTGGTGCAGGTCGAGCCCGTACAGCTGCAGCCAGCGCTTGGCCTCTTTCATGGTGGGCATCGAGCGGGCGACGAGCGTCCAGAACTGCGGTCCGTGGTTCATTTCCTTGAGGTGCGCGACCTCGTGTGCGGCGACGTAGTCGAGGATGCGCGCCGGCGCCAGGATGAGCCGCCAGGAGAACGACAGCACGCCCGTGGTCGAGCACGATCCCCAGCGCGTGGCCTGATCTCGCACGGTGATACGTTTGGGCGCCACGCCGAGGCTGCGTGCGTGATGCAGCACGCGCTCATCGAGATCGTGGCGTGCCTCGTCGAACAGCCAGTCGCGCAAGCGACGCGCACCATGCTCGGCGCGCCCGCTGACGTGCAGCTCCGGCAATCCGATCTCGGTCGGCTGTCGCTGCACCACGCGCCCCGGCTCGCGCTTACCGGTAAACACGACGCGGTGGAATTCACCGCGCAACGGCAGCAACGCACCGTCGCGGAACGGCACCGGTCGCGGCAGACTATTGAGCCGCTCGCGCACCCACTCGATGTTGCGGCTCACGAAGGAGCTGGCCTCGCCGATATCGCATTGGATGGGAAGCGTCACGATGACGGCGCGGCGCGTGCGGCTCACCCGCAGTGTCAGACGTCGCGCGCTTGGATGGCGGCGGACCTCGACCGGACAATCGAGCTCCTCGATGTGGGGACGTTTCGCCGATGACTTCTTTAACGCCGCTGTCTTCCGCATGGACTCCCTCAAATCCAAGAAGAGCAAGTAGTCACTGCTCGCTGGCGCCAATGTGCAACACAGGCAAGCCTGCGGGACGATCCTTCAAGTAGATGAAATTCAGGTAACTTGCCAGGGCTAATGGCGACGAGCGCGGACAAGCGAGCCACACTGTGGCAACCTCGCCGCTGTGGTGATCCCGCGGCCGAAAGTGGTCATGCGTCGGCATCCACTTCTGCTCCGATCGCGTTTTTTGCTGACGCCGAGGGCGAAGTTGCTCGCCATTCTCGAACGCTAGCAACGGATGCTTGCGCGCGCTCGCAAGGCGGACACGGGCAGGCGGGGCGGTGTGTGTGCTCGCCTCAAAGAACCTTGTCTAGCTTCGCTGTCAGATCGTCCACAGACGTCGTAGGCGTGAAGTGCGTGACGAACTCGCCGTTGGGATCCATCAGATAGATGATGGCCGTGTGGTCCATCGCGTAGTCGTCGGGCGAGGACGGGTTCGGCTTTTTCTTGTAGTAGACCTTGTAGGCCTTGGCGACCTTCGCAATCTCCTCGGGCGTTCCGGTGAGGCCGACAAGGCGCGAGCTGAAGTTCTTCACGTACTCGCCGAGTTTTTTGGGCGTGTCGCGTGCGGGGTCGACGCTGATGAAGATCGGTGTGATGCGGTCGGCCTTGCTGCCGAGATTTTCCAGCGCTGCCGAGATGAGCTGCAGTCCCGCCGGGCAGATGTCGGGGCAGGAAGTGTAGCCGAAGAAGACGAGCATGTAGCGGCCGCGGTAGTCTTTGTCGGTGACGCGTTTGCCGGTGTCGTCGGTGAGTGTGAAGGGGCCACCGATGAGCGCCTTGCCGCTGGTCATGGGACCCGATGACGGTAACAGGGCCTGCCGCGCCCCGGGGAACACCGCGATTGCCGCCGCAGCTCCGATGATGAGGCCGACGACGACCACCAGGATGGTTCTCGCGCTCATCCGCTCTCCCTTCCCTTCTTTTATGAAGGCAGTTAAGCCTCGCGAGGCGCAAGCGCAACTCGATGCAGCGGTGCCCGATTGTCGCGCCAGCTGCGATAAACCTCTTGCCAAACCATTTGGCAATCTGGAGGCGCGACCAGCACCCGCCCCGTGCTAATTTGTCTGGGCTGCGACGTTAAGGATTGAGAGCAGTGCAGAAGGCCTTTCGAACCGGCAAGAGCGTGCGGGTCCTCGTTGATCCCGTGGACAGCCGGCTGCGGCTGCACACGATCGTGCGGCTGCGCTGGATCGCCGTGCTCGGACAGCTGATCGCGATCTGCGCCGTGTACTTCGGGCTCGGATTCGCGCTTCCGATCGGAACCTGCCTGACGGTGATTGCGTTGTCGGCTTGGCTCAACGTCTTCCTGGCGATCTGGTATCCGTCGCGCTATCGCCTCGGCTCAGTCTTCGGCACCGGCCTGCTTGCCTATGATATCGTGCAGCTTGCCGCACTGCTGTATCTCACCGGCGGCATCGACAACCCCTTCACCATGCTGATCGTGGCGCCGGTTACGGTCTCGGCGGCGACGCTTCCCTTGCGCAACACCATCGCGCTGGGCTTCCTGGCGCTTGCGGCCGCGGGGCTGCTCGTCGTCCAGCATCAGCCGTTGCCGTGGTACGACGGCGCCTCCTTCGAGCTGCCTTTCATCTTGAAGCTCGGCGTCTTTGCCGCCGTGTGCGCGTCGACGACGTTTCTTGCGCTTTATGCGTGGCGGCTCACCAAGGAGTCGCGCCAGATGTCGGCGGCGTTGGCGGCGACCGATCTCGTGCTTGCGCGCGAGCAGAAGCTGCACGCGCTCGACGGGCTGGCGGCGGCCGCCGCGCACGAGTTGGGCACGCCGCTTTCGACTATTGCCATCGTCAGCAAGGAGCTGGAGCACGAGGTCGGGCCCGAAAGCCCGCTGTACGAGGATATCGGCCTTCTGAAGAACCAGGCGCAGCGGTGTCGCGAGATTCTGCAGAAGCTGACGCGGCGTCCCAGCGAGCAAGACCCTTTGCATGCACGCGTCTTGGTGCGCGCCATGCTCGAAGAGGCGGCGGCCCCCTATCGCGCGGCCCCCACCAAGATCGTCATTACGGCAGGTCCGGCCGATGCATCGGGCGGGCCTATGTCAGAGCCGGCGATCGAACGCCGGCCGGGCGTGATCTATGGGCTCGGCAACATCATCGAGAATGCGACCGACTTCGCCGCAACGAAGGTAGAGATCGGCGCGGAATGGAACGCCTTGGGGCTCGTTGTGACCATCAAGGACGACGGCCCGGGGTTTCCTGCGGAGATCATGGACAACATCGGTGAGCCCTACGTCACAACGCGCCCGAGCGAGGGGCCGGAGGTGGGCAATGTGCAAGACGAGGACACGGCGGGGCTGGGGCTCGGCTTCTTTATTGCCAAAACGCTGCTTGAGCGCTCCGGCGCCACCGTCAGCCTGTCCAACCGCCAGAGCCCGCAAAGGGGCGCCGTGGTCCGCGTGCACTGGCCCCGGGCCTTCATTCTCAACCGTTAATGATTGTATGGGCAATCAGCGGGCGCACTTCCCGTATTTGCGGGGCATCGGAGCCTAAGTCCGCGTTGACAAAAAGTGCATCTTCAGGCTGACAAGACGGTCACAAAGTGCCACTTTGCGCGTTGCAAACCTGCAACCCGGCGATCGGCACGCCGACCGCGGGCGGCGACCACGTTTGGCCCGCACTTACGCTTTGCATAACGAGGCCTTGTGGAGGCAAACGACGCGGCGCTACACCCCGGAGCAGCCGGAGAAAACATGAGCACGACAGAAGATCTTTCCTTTCGACAAGATGAGCTTCCCGAGGATCGCTCGCTCGTCATCGTTGACGACGATCGCGCTTTCCTGCAGCGCCTCGTCCGCGCCATGGAAGTGCGCGGCTTCGAGGTCCGTGGTGGCCACTCGGTGGCGGAGGGCATCGAACTGATCCGCACCAAGGCTCCGGCGTTCGCCGTGGTCGACATGCGGCTCGAGGACGGAAACGGCCTCGACGTGATCGCCGAGCTCGCACGTTTGCGTCCCGACGCGCGCGCCATCGTGCTGACCGGCTACGGAAACATCGCCACGGCCGTCACGGCAGTGAAGCTTGGCGCCGTCGACTATCTGGCCAAGCCTGCCGACGCCGACGAGGTCACGGATGCGCTTCTGGCGCCCGCCAACGACAAGGCGCCGCCGCCGGAGAATCCGATGTCGGCCGACAGGGTGCGCTGGGAGCACATTCAGCGCGTCTACGAGCTGTGCAATCGCAACGTGTCGGAGACGGCGCGTCGCCTCAACATGCACCGGCGCACGTTGCAGCGCATCCTCGCCAAGCGCGCTCCCAAGTAGCCGCGCAAAGCGCGGGCCTTAGGTCTTGCGCCCCAGCAAGAAACCGACGACGACCGCGAACAGCGCGATGATCTCCTTGGAGTAGTCCTTGAAGCCCTTGTGGTAGCCCTCGAGCAAGAGGGCGGCCGAGAGGACGATCAAGGTGAGGAGCGCCAGAATATCGCCGATGCTGAGCGCCGGCATGAGGCCTTTCTGCCGGGCTGGCGGCTCGCGATGGGCCGGCTCTACTGCGGGATCCTCGCCGCTGCTGCCGTTGTCGCCGTTGCTCTTTTTCTTGCCCATGGACTGAAGCCCCACCGAGGCGGCGGACTGTGCTGTGCCCGGGGCTTTTTATAGCGCCTTGTCTCGCAAACGTAATCAGGAATTCTCCAGGGTCGGGTCGATGACGCTCTGCAGCGTCAGCGCAGCCGCGCGCGCAATCCGCAGCGTCATGGATTTGCGCCGCGCCGCGGCAAGCCTTTGCTCGGGCGCCTCGCGCACGATCTCTGCGCCGTAGCGGTCAGCGAGGATCAGCCCGGTGTCGACGGGCAGGATATCCACGGGAAAATCGGGTGCCACGCCAAAGAAGAGAGCGTCGCAAAAGTCTCGATATTCCGGCCACTTGTTGTCGACGCGGAAGTCCTCCACGCCCGACTTCACCTCAACGATCCAAATGTCGCCGCTGGGCGAAAGAGCGACGACGTCGGCGCGCCGTCCGTTGGGCAGCGGCAGCTCGTTGAGACAGGCAAGCCCGTGCGCCCGCATCAGGCGCCCGACGCCGCGGCACACCTCGCGCGTGATCGCATCGCGCCCTGTGACCTCTGCCACATCGATGTCTGTTTTCCCGCCTTTGTCCTCGGCTGTCGCCATCGATCCGCCGTAAGCTGGTGACACGAATGTGTCCGAGGGAGCATTACATCGCGCCCCGAAGGGCTCTTCCGATCGAGCTGGTCTCGGTCGGCTCGAATCTGTTTCTGGTGTCTTGGCCACTCACCCACACGACGAGCGCCTAAACCCATGTTCTTCAAACGTGCCAGGCAAGACAAGAAAAAGTCGAAAGAGTCTCAGGCGGAAGCGGCTGGGGCCAAGGGGGCGAACGGGTCGGCGGTCGCCGGGGAGGCTTTGCTGGGCCGCACGGCGGTCGATCCCAAGACCCTCGGCTTCGAGACCACGGCCGAGATCGAGCCCGCCGAAGGCCCGGTCGGCCAGGCGCGCGCGCTCGAGCAGCTCGCCTTCGGCGCCGGCATGAAGGGCCCCGGCTACAATATTCGTGTCATCGCAGGTGACGACTCGGAGTGCCGCGCCGCCGTGCGCGGCAAGCTGCAGGAGCTGGCGCGCGAGGCTGCGCGGCCCGCCGATTGGGTCTGCGTCGGCTATTTCGATCCAGGCGGGGGCTACCGCGCCCTGAAGCTGAAAGCCGGCACCGCCCCCAAGTTCGCCGAGGGGATGGCGCAGGTCATCGACCGCCTCGCCGACGCGTTGCCGGTGGCGTTCGCCGCCGACGACTACGAATTGAAGCGCCGCGCCATCGAGGAGGAGTTCCGCTTCAGCCGCGAGGACGCGCTCGAGGCGTTGCGGCGTGAGGCGGAGGCGCAGAACATCGCGCTTCTGCGCACGCCCGCCGGCATTGCCGTGGCGCCCATCCTCGACGGCCGCGTCGTCAAGAGCGACGTCTTCAACTCGGTTCCCGAATCGCTGCAGCGCGAGGTGCATGCCAAGATCGCCGCGCTGGAGGCCGAGATCGAGCAGATCCTCGCCGAGCGTCCGGGTGCGGAGAAGGCGCGGCGCGAGCGTCTCATCGCCCTCAACGAGCAGATCGCAGGTCGGCAGGTGCGCGCAGCGCTCGAGGACATCATGAGCGGTTTCGCCGATGTCGCCGGCATGGAGCGCTATCTCAAAGCAGCCGGCCGCGATCTCGTTCGCAACGCCGGGGTCTTTCTTACCATCGCCAGCCGCGAGAGCCTCAAGGTCCCGGTCAGCGCCAGCAACGACGCCCGGCTCGCCCGCTACCGCGTGCACGTCATGGCGACGAGCGACGACGGCGCTCATGCGCCCATCATCGACGAGGCGAACCCGACCTACGCCAATCTTTTCGGGCGCATCGAGTTCGGGGCGGCCGGCGACGGGCAGCCGTCGCAAGTTGTGCGCATCAAGCCCGGCGCGCTGCACCGGGCCAATGGCGGGTTCCTGCTGCTCGATGCGCGCGCGCTGTCGGCGGCGCCCGAAATCACCGAGGCGCTGGCGCGCACGCTCGAAGCCCAAGAGATCCGCTTCGATCCGCCGACGGACCCGGTGGGCGTCGTCACCGGCGAGATTCCCGACCTCGATTCCATTCCGCTCAACTTGAAGCTCGTCGTGCTGGGCGACGCTGCCGCCCATCGCCAGCTCGCGCGCGTCGCGCCCTACTTCAAGCGTCACTTCAAGGTCGAGGCGGTGTTCGACGATGCGGTCGAGCGCTCGCCGGAGACGGTGGCGGCGTATGCGCGCCTCATCGCCGGGATCGTCGCCAAGAACCAGCTAAAGCCGGTCGAAGTCGGCGGCGTCGCCAAGCTGATCGATGAAGCGGCGCGCAAGGCCGGCGGCAACGGCAAGCTGTCGCTCGAGATCGGGCACATCGCCGACCTATGCCGCGAGGCCGATCATTGGGCGCAAAGCGCCGGACGCAACATCACCTCAGGCGACGACGTGGAGCGCGCGCTCAAGGAGCGCGGGAGCCCCGCCGTCGGCGCCAGCGAAGGGAGCGCCTCGTGATTGCGCACGTCGCCGCAGCCGGCGAAGGTCGGGGCCGGGTCGTTCTCTGGCTCGGCGCCTCGGCGCAGGCCAGCCCGTCGGCGATCGAGGCGGCCATGCTGCTGGCGCGCGCCTACGAATCTGAGGTCGAGAGCCTGTTCGTGGAGGACCGGCAGCTGTTCGACCTCGCCGAGTTTCCCTTCGCCCGCGTCCTTGATCAGGCCGGCGAAGGCTGGCACGCATTGCCGCGCGAGAACCTAGAGCGCGAAATGCATTTCTTGGGCGCCGCGCTGCAGCGTCAGGTCGCCGATGCCGCGCGCCGCGCCGCGATCCCCTATAGCGCCCGCGTGGTGCGCGATGATCCCTTGAGCGCGGTTGCCAGCGTCTGCGCCGAGAACGGCCCGTGGAACATGGTGGCCATCGCCGAGCCGTTCGGAGCCGGCGACGAGCAGCGCTTGGCGCAGGTTTTTGCCAGCGTTCTCGATACGACTGGTGTCGTCATCGCCGGGCCCTTGGCGCGGCGCACGCAGGGTCCGGTCGTTGCCGCCGTGGAGCAGTTCGAGCGTTTGGGGCCCATGCTCAAGGCAGCCGAGCGCTTGGCGAGTGTCACCGGCGGCAACGTGAAGCTGATGCTGATCGGAAACCGCCCTGACGAGCTCGGTTGGCTCGAAGGCGAGGTGCGGTTGCTCTTGGGCGACAGCAATGGGCCCGAGGTCGAGACGGTGCTGGCAGCGAGCGGTGATGTGGTGCCGGTGGCCGAGGCCGTGCGCCGCCACAAGGGCGCATTCCTGTTGGCGCAGTACGGCGGCCAGCTGGTGTCGGCCGAAACGAGCCTGCGCCCGCTGGCCTCAGCGCTCGAGTGCCCGCTGTTGCTGGTGCGGTGAGTGTCTGCCTGACAGCGCGGAGTCGGGAACGGGCGCGACGGCCGTTAATCGGCCGTTGAGGATGTGCGCAAGAGACAGAGCTGTCGTGAAGGATGACCTACGTTCACATGCTACGCACGTGGCATGTACGAGGACAAAGAGTCCATCAAGGTCTTCGAGAGACAGCACGCACGCGACAGGCTCGCTGAGCTTGCACGCAATCTGTCCGCCGAATCTGATCCGGATATGGATCTGATGTCAGCCCACTGCGGCTCTAGCAGCAATGAGGCATGGTTGAGCGCACTCTCCATTATTGCAATGGTGGCTCTGGGCACTATCATCGTCATGGCCTTCGTTTAGCTCAGACCATCGAGGCTTCCCAGACGACCACACGATTGCGCCCGCCGGTCTTTGCGGCATAAAGCGCCTTGTCGGCGCGCTCGATCGATGTCTCCACCGACACATCGGAGTCCAACAGCGTGAGGCCGAACGAGACCGTCACGCCAAATGGTTGTCCGCCCTCGCTCTCAAACGTCATGTCCGCAACACTCTGCCGCAGCCGATCGGTGGCGGCGTATCCGGTTTTGATCTCCATGGTCGGCATGCAGATCAAGAACTCCTCGCCGCCATAGCGGAAAATGACGTCGTAGGGCCGCAACTCGCTCTTCAGCTGATGTGCCACTGCGGCCAGCACCCGATCGCCCACCGCATGCCCGTACGTGTCGTTTACGCCCTTGAAGTGATCGATATCCATCATGGCCAGGCAGCAGAACTGAACCTTGCGCTGCACCAGCGCCTGCTGCTCACGAAGCTTTGTGAGCATGCCGACGCGGCTTGCCGCGCCCGTCAATGGATCAATATTGTAGATTGCGTCCTCGAGCTCATGCTTCGTGGTCAGGATCTCCAGCCGCATCTGTCTGAGCGTATTGACGAAGCGCTCGTATTCATGCGGCTGCATCGGCTCTCCATTTGCCGACGCCATGAGCAAATCTCGCGCACAACGATGCATGCGCTTGTGCAGGGCTTCGATCTCTGAAAACGCCGGATGCTGCGCCAGCGTCTTCGCGCTCGCGGAGTAGAGCCACTGGCCGAACCGACATTTCCGGAAGCAGTCTTCCTCGATGTCGCGCCCGTCGGGAGCCAGGTGGCAGATGAGGGTCCGGTTGAGAGCCTCGGACCATTCCTCGTGACAAAACAGCGCTTGATCGAGCTCGCTCAGCGCCTTGCAGACCAAGTCATGGGAAAGTCCTGGAAATGACATCCCTGCTCTCTCCGGGTGGATCAATGCATGCAGACGACAACGACGCGGGTCAGAAGCGACCCATTTCGAAGCAGGACGGCTTTCTCAAAGTCTAGAGAGGCGGAACTAAAGAAAGTGTCATAAGTGCCGCAATTGAACATTGGTCAGTGGCGCAGACCTGCGCCAGAATCGTCGAAGACAACGTGAATGCTCTTGCGGCGCATACAAGCGCGCGTCAGCAATAGAGCGGGCGCGGAGCCGTGCACGGACAACAAGATCTGCGCACTCTTCGGCGCGCTCAGTCCGTATAGAAGAACTCTGGCCCGTCGCCGACAAGCAGCGGGTCCGGCTTGCCGACGAGGCTCTCGTCCTTGCCCTCGTAGCTCATCTCCGACAGCACCGTGCGGATCGACTCGAGTCTGGCGCGCCGCTGGTCGTTGGCGCGGATCACCGTCCATGGCGCGATCGCCGTGTGCGTGAAGCGAAAGATCTCGTGTTGCGCCTGTGTGTAGGCATCCCACTTGTCGATCGCGGCAAGGTCGATCTCGGTGATCTTCCAGCGCTTGAACGGGTTATGGCGCCGCTCGTGAAAGCGCACGAGCTGCATCTCGCGGCCGATGGTCAAATAGAACTTGAACAGATGGATGCCGTCGCGCACGAGCAGGGCCTCAAACTCGGGCGCATCGCGTAAGAACACGCTCGCCTGCTCCTCGGTGCAAAAGCCCATGACGCGCTCCACGCCGCCGCGGTTGTACCAGGAGCGATCGAACAGAACGATGTCGCCGGCGGTCGGCAGGTGCGAGACGTAGCGCTGGAAGTACCATTCGCCCCGTTCGGCCGCAGTCGGCTTGGACAGCGCGACGGAGCGGGCGTGGCGCGGGTTCATGCGTCCGAGGAAGCGGCTGATGCAGCTTCCCTTGCCCGAGGCGTCGCGTCCCTCGAACACCACGACGAGCCGCTCGCCCTTGGCCTGGATGTGGGCCTGCAGCTTGAGCAGCTCCAGCTGCAGCTCGACAAGCCGCCTTCTGTAGACCTTGCCTTTGAGTTTCTGGGCGTGCAGGTAGCCGCCCGAGGAAAGCGCCTTCTCCTTGATCTCGCGCGGTAGCTCCGGATTCTCCAGATCGAAGGCGGCGTGCTTGGCGTTCTTACGGGACTTGGTATGGGCGTTGGTTTTTGCCGTCATTTTCGCTCTATTTCCGCGTCGGTGGCTTTTGTCGTTCACTGCTTGAGGGGGATAAGTTTGAAAGGCGGTTCGAACACGTCTATCTAGCACGTGTACCCCTATTCGTGATGGCTTCGAACCCGGGCGCGCAGCATGGCCATAGGACCGGATTTGAGCGGCGGGCGCTGGATGGTGCGCAAAGCCGAGCTGGAGACCTGGGTGATCGGCGTTTGGCTGCGGGCGCGCCGCCGCCTGATGATCCGCTGGATGCCGCTTGCCGCCGCCAGCGTCATTCTCGCGGGCCTCGTCGTGCTCGGCTGGGTCGACGCGCTACCGGCGCTGATCGGCGCCGCTGCGCTGTTCGTAGCGGCAGCGCTGTGGCCGCTCGATACCTCGGTGATGCTCGAGGTGCTTTCGGGAGCGGGGCGGGCCTCGCGCGCCAACGGTACGCCCGATCTCGACCGCAAGGGGTGGCGCGCGGTGATCGATGCCATTCCCACCGCCGCTCTGGCCCTCGATGCCGCGGGGTCTGTGGTGCACCACAACCGCCTCGTCGCCGAGCTCTTCCCCAAGATCAGGAACGGGCTGCCGATGAGCCAGGTCTCGCGCAACCCTGATCTCATCGCGGCCGTCGATCGCGCCTTGGCGTCAGAGGAGCGCATCGATGTCGAGCTCATTGAACGGGTGCCGGTCGAGCGGCGCGTCTCGGCGACCGTATCGCGGCTCAGCCGCTCGCCGGCGCCGTCCTCTCCGCACCTGCTCGTGACTTTCCGCGATCTCACCGAGCAGGACCGGCTCGTGCAGATGCGTGCCGACTTCATCGCCAACGCCAGTCACGAGCTGCGCACGCCTCTCGCCTCCTTGCGCGCCTTCGTCGAGACCTTGCAGGGACCGGCGCGCGAGGACGCCGTCGCGCGCGAGCGCTTTCTGCGGCTGATGGCGAGCCAGGCGGAGCGGATGACGCGGCTCATCGACGACTTGTTGTCCTTGAGTCGGGTGGAGATGCGCGTCCACCTGCCGCCGCGCGGCATCGTGGAATTGAACGAGACGGCGGCCTATGTCTGCCAGTCGCTGGAGCCGGTGGCGCAGGGCGCGAAGACGGAGTTGTCGCTGGTGCGCGACGATGCGCCAGCACGCATCCGCGGCGACCGCGAGGAGATCGTTCAGGTGGTGCAGAACCTCATCCACAACGCCGTCAAGTACGGGCGCGAAGGCGGGCACGTGGAGGTCCGCGTCGGGCGCACGGCGCCGCGCGGCTCGCAAGGCGCCAAAGTCTGGGTGAGCGTGACCGACGATGGCGCAGGCATTGCGCCGGTGCACCTTCCGCGTCTCACCGAGCGCTTCTACCGCGTCAACGTCGCCTCGAGCCGGGAGAAAGGCGGGACCGGCTTGGGGCTCGCCATCGTCAAGCACATCCTCAACCGCCATCGCGGGGAATTGAAAATCACCTCCAAGCTGGGGGTGGGCTCGACCTTTACGGCGAGCTTCGACGAGCTGCGCGCGGGGAGTTGAGCAATTTCAAGCCGACACCGCGAACTTAAGAATACCTATTGCAGATCAGCGCATTAACCTGTCACGAAAACGTAGTTGCGCTGGTCTATCAAGGGCTCGCCGGCGCGAGGCGCCGGAGCGGGGGTTGGGAGGCATACGAGCGCAGCCCTCGTTCTTACCTCCAGCATCAGGAGATTAGCGTGAGCACCAAGCTTATCGCCTTGGCGGCGGCGGCCGTCGCAGGCGCCGTCGTGTCGCAACCGGTTGTCGCTGCGGATATCTCTGGAGCAGGGGCGACTTTTCCTTATCCGATTTACGCAAAGTGGGCTGATGCCTACAAGAAAGAGACCGGGATCGGCCTGAACTATCAGTCGATCGGCTCTGGCGGCGGCATCAAGCAGATCAAGGCCAAGACCGTCACCTTTGGCGCTTCGGACGCGCCTTTGTCCGGCAAGGACCTGAGCGAGATCGGTCTTGTGCAGTTCCCGATGGTCATGGGCGGCATCGTGCCGGTCGTGAACCTCAAAGGCATCAAGCCCGGTGAGCTTGTTCTCGACGGCACCACGGTTGCCAATATCTTCCTTGGCAAGATCAAGAAGTGGGATGACCCCGCGATCAAGAAGCTCAACCCCGACGCCAAGCTGCCTTCTGCCGCCATTGCCGTCGTCCACCGTTCGGACGGATCGGGCACGACCTACAACTTCACCTATTATCTCTCGGACGTGAGCCCGGATTGGAAGTCGAACGTCGGCACCGAGAAGGCCGTCCAGTGGCCCGTCGGCATCGGCGCCAAGGGCAACGAGGGCGTCGCCAACAACGTCGCGCAGACGGCCGGCTCGATCGGTTATGTCGAGT